>OJFP01000129.1_pt1 | contig 58685 bp, 57 predicted proteins | sample 1594141 | NCBI WGS metagenome assembly OJFP01 (sample SAMN05416843, study PRJEB24817) | seawater metagenome | isolation source: Sea water | place: Canada:Atlantic | collected 2013-07 | reverse complement strand
GGCAGCGTCAGATGTGTATAAGAGACAGTCTTCGAGCGAGGTGAGGTTTACCCGAATCTCTTGCTGCAGACCACGGCGCGGTGTGAACTCGGCCTCGTAAGGCACGAAGCCCTCTTTGCGAATTTCGATGAGTTGGCTAATCGCCATGAGAGCGAGCGTTTGGTTGGCGCTGCCGCGGCTCACGCCGTCGATAAATAATTCGGCGTCGCTTGGCGTCGCCACAACTACGACATCAGACAGCACGGGATCGAGCGAGATAGCTAACTCGCGCGCCTCGTTAGGCTGTGTGGTTAGGCTTGTCTCTTTTGAGGCATAGCCGTTTTTGAAAAAAGTCATGGTGTGATTAATGTTTGGTGCGAGCGCAACCTCGAGAGGCGTCTGGCCCTTAAACTCACCGTCTATTGTCACGCTCGCACCGCTGGGCTGCGACTGAATAAACACAAGGCCGTCGGCGGGTTCGAGCTCAACACGCGGAACGATGAGGCTGGTGCCGGCATCGAGATCGAGTCGCTCTTGCCACGCCTTATGGCCGGCGAGTTTGAGCGTGACTTCGCGTCTGCCTTGCAGAATTTCGGCATTGAGCGGCGTCGTGCCTGCGCTTTCGCCGTCGACAAACAGCTCGGCGCCGACGGGTGTCGTCGTAAAACTGACCGTCGCCCACGCCGGTGCGAGGGTTAATTCGAACGCCTGTTGCTGGCGTCGCCCTTCTATGTCGATTGTTTGCGTCGCCGGTAAGTAACGCTCACGCGTAATGCTGATTTCGTGCGCGCCCGGCTCCACATCAATCTCGGCAAGCGGCGCGACGCCCACGTCGACACCATCGATGCGCACACGGCCGCCCTCGGGGGTAGACTTTATAGTCACAATGCCCGGCAGTTTGCGCATGGCAAAATTATGCGTTTGCGCCGCTTCGTCATCGATCACAAGGGTTATGAGTTCGTCATGAAAGCCAGGATTACTCAGCGCGACGCGGTAATCCCCCGACCGCATTAGATAGCGCGCGCCTACCCTCAGCGCGAAACCCTCTTTGATCTCGATCTGCGCGGTAATCGGATTTACGTCAACCAGAACCGATCGTGCGGTTAACACAAACCACGCCGAGAGCAGCGCGGCTGCGCTGAACACCGCAAGAAAGGCGTGCAGCCACCGAAAGCGATAAGAGAAGCCGCGTTTGGTTTCGGTAACCGGCTCGAAGTCGATGACTTCGATTTCGTCGTCGTGGAGTTCACTCATTCTTTAGCGTCCTAGCGCAGTGCTGATTGCTTCGTTGCAGCGCACGATCACCACGGCGGGGGTTAAGCCAAAACCCACAGTAAATTCTTCGCGTACTTCGCGGTAGCCCGCACGGCGGCCGACCGCCGCATAGGTGCCAGGCTTAAGATCCAGCCTCGTTTGTTCGAACGTGCCGAGTTCTGTCACGCGTAACACAGTCACGTCGGTGAGGCCGTCGGAGATGAACCGGATCGATAGCGGTACCTGCGAATTTTCGAGCAGCGTTTGTAGTTCATCAAGCTGGGCGACTAACCGCGGGCCAGCGTCTTCGATTGCGCGGCCGGTAAAGTAAATATCTCGTGTCTCGTCGAATACCGCTTGCTCGGCGAAACGCTCTGGCGTGTCGAGTGCGGCGATTAACAACGCATCGAGCCTCGCGCGCTTTTCTGCATAATCTAGCGCGCGATTGATTGTTGGCAAGTTAGCATCGATAGCAACAATCGCATCGTAATCTTCGACGGCCTCTTTCCACGCTTCGCGCGCCTCGGAATCAAATGCGCGTCGCTGCAGATCGGCTATTTTTGCGTTAGTGATTTCGGTTTCGGTCTGCGCGATCGCGGCGCGAGCTTCGTTCTCATTTACGCCGAGTGTTGCTGCCGCTTCGAATCGGGCAATAGCCTCTTGCGGTGATCCCGCCTGCAGCTGCGTGTAGCCTTCGGACATCATCGCCGCAAAGCGTTCTTGCAGTCGATCTGCGCGCGCTTGAGCGAGCGCTTGCGCCGCTTCGGTGCTGTAGGGATCTAAATTAACTGCTTGTTCCAGTATTTCGACTTGCCGCGCGGGGTTTCCTGCGGCGCGCTCTGCTGAGTCGAGAAGGTCTATTAATTCTTCTAACGCTTGTGCACGAGTAAGACCAATCTGTGCGTCGTTGCTCGCAATACCGGCTGCAAGATCGGCAAGTGATTCTTCGAGTAATGTTGCGAGCTCATAGTTGGCAATGGCGGTTGTCGCATCCCGCGCAATAAGCGCCTGCTCGCCACTGATGAGCGTTTGCTCGAGAACAGTCGGCACCGAGGCGAGTGTAGCGCTTAACTGCGCGAGCGCCTGCTGATAGGCGTCGCGCGCGCTGCCAAATTCTTGCACTCGATAACTTTCGTCGCCCTCTAAAGCTAGGGCAAGCGCTGAGTCATACGCCATTTTTGCCCATTGCTCGACCTGCAATGTATCGAGCTGGGATTGAGTGTCGAGCAGTTCGGCGAGGACGTCTTGCGCCTCTTTACGTTCGCGTGCGCGTTGGGCTTCTAAAAAAGGTGAGACACCCGTTTCGGCGCGTTGCTGCGGTGCAACCGGCGCTGTGGCGAGTGACTCTTCGACGCGGCGCTCGAGCGGCAGCTCATAGTCTTGCACAATGCCCGGCAAAACGAATATGACAAACAGCGCAAGCAAGACAAGCGCACCCATCCCTGCCCAAACCCACGGCGGCTGACTCGGCTTTTGCGGCGCGAATTGGCCGAGCGGCGGTGGTGGCACCTGCTCGGTAGGCTGCGATTGCGCGGCGGCGGCATTGCTCTCGGCAGCGGCATTGTTATCAGCACTCTCGCTAAGGTCGCCGAAGCGGTCGTTGTGGTCTGGCATCGCTGTCTTCTTTGGCTGTACGGGGTTATCTAAAGCTGGCCAGTTTCGGCTGCGTAAATGTCGGCTAGTATCTCACGCCACTGCGCGTACTGCTCCTCTACCGTACCCGTAAGCGTGATCGTGCGATCTTCGAGATCGATGACACGCGGCGCGACTTCGTTCTCGAGCGATTCGCCGAGTTCTTGCAGTGACTCGAGATGCATCTTCGCCTCGGCCAGTTTGTCGAAGCCGCTTTTAATCACATAGGCGCCGGCACCCACACCAATCGCACCGCCTGTCTGCGTCACATAGTCTTGACCGTTGGCTGCAGCGGCGAGACCGCCCAACACAACCGCAGTACCTGCAATGAAACGGCGACGTGCCGAGCCCTGAAGCTCGCGCAACGTGAGCGTGGCGTCGTAGCTTTGCTCACGCCACGAGTCGTAGGGCATACGCATTTCGCGCGCGTAGGTTGCGTAATAATCTTGCACGGTATCGATATACATAAAGTCGCGCTCGCGGATGCTGCGTACGCGGTACAGAAGAGGATCGTTTTCGGCTGGCAGCGCGGTTATCTCGTACTGCCCATTTCGATTTTGGGTGAGGTATTCGTTAAACGCATCGGGGGCGAAACTGCGGGCAAACCTTAGCTCCGACACGGTGCGGATTTCGGTGATCTCAGCGGGCTCGATATTGCGCTCAAGATAGACTAACAAGTCATTCGCGATTGCATTATAGATTACCTGAAAGGGATCATTTTTTTGACGCTCGCCGGGTTCGTAACTAAACCGGCTAACCACTTCGTCATAGTCTTTGGTGTACCACGCGCGTCCGGTGGAATCGGACACGGTCACTTGTAATGTCATCGCCTCTCCGTCGGAGTGCAACACCATTCCGTTTACAACAACATCGATAGGGCTTTGGTCATTTGGCAACACCCTTACGATGCCCCAATTACCCGAGCGCTGCAGCGTTTCGGCTAGCATGTAGGGTGCGTAGCGCGACTCGGCAACGCGGATCTGCGCGTTGGTCGTCTCTTCTTCACGGCGACTAAGAGTGTCGAGGCCGGGATCGAATATCGCAACGCCAATGTCGAGCAAAAATTCTTCGGCGACAGATTCGGTGGCGCGCTGAATCGGGGTGTACGTTGTGCTCTTAACGGTATGTGTTGCGCAGCTGGCTAGTAGCAGCGCCGCCACGGCGATTAACGCAGCTCTCAAGTGTAAGTGTAATTGCAGTTGCAACGGTGCTAATAGACGCCGCGTCGTGGCCGCCAGAATCGAAAAACCTGAAGCGCGCGCGATGGCGCGAAGCCTCGGACTGCTCGCGTTCATAGTGTTTGTTTTCATCTCTCGATTCCTATTCATCGGGTTCTGTTTATGAGTTTCTGGTTACGAGGTCTGGGTATATCGGCTCCTGATTAATAAAACGGTGATTTATTTCAGTTACCGCCGAGGCCGGTGTAGTTTCGGTATTCATCCCACAGCGCTTCGCGCAGCTCGGGATCGGGCTCGCTCATCGCCGCCTCACGGAGTTGGCGCGCGACTACGTCGTCATCGCGGCCGCTAGGAATATCTTCGGGCGGCGGGAATGACTCTGTGTTTTGCGAACCCGGCATTGGCGGCGACTGCGTCGCAACCTGAGGCATGCCGTTAGCACCCGGCGCGCCGAGAATTTGCGGCATCTGCCCACCACCGCCGCCACCGCTTTCTGCGCCCGGCTGTTCGGCAGAGCCTGCCTCATTACTTTCGGCTTGCGCACGCTCGCGCTCGCCGAGAATAAACCCATCGAATGTTTCGTAGCCGCGGCGCAGCTGCTCGTCGAGGATCGCGGCCTGCTCCGAGGTTGTCATCGCGCCGGTGCCGCGCGTCCCCTGACCAGTACCAGTGTCGCGATCAGTGCCTGCGGTAGACCCGCTTAAATCGCCGTTATCTCCAGAACCGTTGCTAGAAGAGTCGTCACGAGACGCGCCTCTACCACTTAGTACGCCATCTGGCAGAGTATCGAGACTGTAATCTCCACTTGGCGTCCCTAATACCGAAGAACCTGAACCTGATTGTCCACTTTGGCCTCCAATATCGCCGGTCGAACTATCTCTTCCTGCCGGGCTTGCGGACGAGTCAGTGCCTGGGCCCGGGCCATCGGCACCCGGTAAACCGTCACGGCCTGGCAAGCCCACGCTGACGCTAGGCATACTGCCCGACTGTCCCGCGCTTGATTGCGAGCCTGCGGTTGCGCTGGACGAGCCTGCGTCGCCGCTCGAGCCTGCGGGCATTCCCGCACTCGACGGTGAGCCTGCGGACGAACTAGAGGCCGAACTAGATGACGACGCCGAGGAGCTCGACGAGCTAGATGAAGAGGGCATCGAGGGCGGCTGCGAAGACGACCGAGAAGATGGTGAAGAAGAAGATTGCGACGATGACGGCATCGACGGGCTGCTGCTGGAGCTGCTCGAGCTACTTGGCGGAGACGGATTGCTTGGCGAGCTGCTCGACGCGCTAGAGGGACTGCTCGGCGAGGGCATCGACGACGACGACGAACTTTGGCTTTGCGACTGACACGCGGCTACGAGCAGCCCAACACCTATTATTAGGCTATTGCGCACGCCCGCGCGAAGGCGGTTTGTGGTTACTGACTGCTGCGCTGCTCGTTTCATGTTGCTGTCCTTGGCTTGTGAAGCTCAGTGTAGCGCCTCCGCGGAAAATTGTACGGCATGAGGCGATAAATCCGTCTGCGGCTAATCCTTCTTTGTAGACGGATTATATTTCTCTCTCTGCTCTACTGCCGTTGGCGCAACCTTTGACACGAGGTTTATCACAACCAAGCTGAAGAGAGGCTTAATACCAATACCGATACCTAAATACATTGTTTGCGGAACGCTGTGGAACTCCATCGATAATGATGGGCCGAAAGTGCGAAGTGCGAACTACGCGGCGTAGGCGACTTAGCTGGTTTTTGTTGTCTTCGGTTTCGGCCGAGAGCGATCGCATATCGCGCACCTCGCCGGTGTCGGTTACATCGAAAATAAGATCGGCGTAGTCAGAGTCTAACGGTTCGTCTGTCTGCCGAACGGCATCTAACTCGTAGCCCTTTTTCTGCTCACCCACAAAACTTGGCATTGGCACGACGCGCCCGAAATAGGCTTTGTGTAGGGCGTCGGCATTGGGCTGATTCGCAAGGAGGCGCCACGCGTTGCCGTACTGTTCTTCGGCGGCGCGGCGGCGACCGAAGAGGAGATACCAGTCGGCTAGATTGGTGAACGCGTCGGCTAGCGCCAGAACATCGTCGCGCTTTTCTATCTCGTAGCGGAGAATCTCGTTCAGCGCTTGCGCGCCGCTCGCGAATCCTTTGGACTCGTAACTGCTAGGCTGCCCTAGATGAACTCGGTTGACCTCCATTTCGTTACGAAATTGTGGTCGACCAAGATCGGCCATCATCTCTGGATTACGCGACAAAAGGTATGAAGAATTAGCGATGCCGCGCAGGTAAGTCACAAACCTTTCGTCCTGCGGCCCGAAATGCGTTTTCACCATTATTGCGGCTGCATTCCAAAACATTAGCGCGTTATTCAGCCGCATGCCGAGGGCTTCGCCGTGACCTAGATGAAAGGCGCGAAGATTCCATTCGGCAATACTGTTCAGCACCGGAATAAGCCGTGGGTCGCGCGTGCCGTAAGCACGTCGCTGAATATAATACAGATACTCAAACGTGAGGTCGGCGTCTTGCCATTGGTCCAGCGCAAGATAGCTTTGGATTTTACTCTCGATAGCGGACACCTGTTCAACAGTGTGCAAGCCTAAATTAATCCGATTAATATGAATCGCTCGGTCGAAAACTTTTATCGCCTCTTCGTGCGAGCCTTGTTGCTGCAATAACGTGCCCAGCGAGGTGAGCTCTTCGACTAAACCATCGTTCCACGCACCCCCATCGCCCTCTAGGTCTGCGATGACCGCATTGTAGTTACCGATGGCTTCTAAGCGGGCTATCGCCGCTTCCGACTCAGCCGCCATCATCTCTGCCAAAGAATCTGCGCGAGACGCCTCCTCTTCAAAAGAAACGACTTGGTTTGACGAGGTTGCCAGAAGCACTTGATTCGCTAACCTGACGCCAACGCCGCCGCGAATGAGAGGCGAGCGGCCTGCAATAGTGTAATCGCGTGCGGGGTTTTGAAAACTGCGTTTGAGTGTCCACAGCCGAGTCGAACTCGCCAAACTAGTCGCAAGGTCTACGGGAATATTGCGCGGGAAAGGGTTCGCCATAATCAGTGGCTGAGGGTCACTGATATACTTTAGCTCTGACTGAGAACGAATTTTTAGTGGCGCAGGATTGTCTTGCTCGGCGCCTTCTAGACTGGCTAGCTCGGTCAGATTGGCTGGCTCGACTGGTTCGGTCTGTTCTGCTAATTGGGCTTTTTCTGGTTCGGCGCTGTTGCCCGCGCCAGACGCTGCGGGTACCACGTGCGTTGTGCTTTCGGTGGTTGCTGTTGCGCTAGACTCCTGCGCGAGCGCGATACTTGCGGCGCCCCCTAGCAACAAACCCACAGCGGCTGCGCGCAGAACCACTGTGGCTCCGCTGGCCAATCGGTTGACGCGAACCCGACGGTCAAACACGCTCCCTGCCCTTGATGATAAGGACAGCACAGTGGCTTGCTCGAGTCTGGCGAGTAGATTCAGCATTGGGGGGGGTTTGACCCTGCCTCAACTTGGGTTAGTTAATTTGTGACTGACTAGCGATTACGACCGAGCGCAGCGCTGGGATCAGCTGCCACAATTCGATCTATCACTCGTTTTCTTCAGTCTTTTATACACTTAGGGGATTTGGGTGTAAACGACAGCCTTCGTGTTTGCGAAGCTCGATATTCCCGATCGCGTCACGTTTTGCGCACCATCCCGGTGCAACAAAGGTGGTGGCGGCCAGCTCGATGATCACCAACGGTCCTTCTCGTTCCTGCTCATCTAGTGCCTCGCGTCGAATACTCGGATAGGCGCCGCTGCCATACGTCGCCGCTGAGCTGGCTGGGTGTGTTGAGTGGACCTTGTTAGCAGCAGATTTAGTGCTTCGGTTTGTGTTTTCGGAGTCGGCACGCGGCAGAACCAGCTCCATGCCCTGCGCCGTGACTGCCGAGCGCAGATTAACCAGCTCGAGCTCGGTGTCGTGATCGTAGCCAAAGCGCTGGCGATGCAGGGCGACAAAGGCCTGCTTTGCCTGCGCGCGTGAGTGCCAGGGCACATTGAGCGTATAGGATTGTCCTTTGTAGCGCAGGTCGACACTGGGCTTTGCAGCTAGGGGGCCCTGAGCGCCTTCGGCGGTAAGCTCCCTGCCCTGTGCCTCGAGTTCGGCTAAACCATTCTCGATTTCGGCGTCGGTAAGATTGCTAAGCAAGGCGGTCGCCGTGCGCGAAAGCTGGCGCCCGGGCTGCGCGACAATCATGCCGAGCGCCGACAGCACGCCGCCGTGAATAGGCACGAGCGCACGCGTCATGTTCATCGCCTCAGCAAGCGCGCAGACGTGCAAGCCGCCCGCCCCGCCAAAGCTGGTCAGGGTAAAGTCCTGCGGGTTGTAACCGCGATTGACCGAGATGAGCCGAATCGCCGCCGCGATTTGCTCGTTGGCAACGGCAAGCACACCCTCGGCCGCCGTGTTAGCGTCGACGCCCATCGCCGCACCCAGCCTCTCGAGTGCCCCCAATGCCGCAGCACTATCGAGTGCTAGCCCACCGGCGAGCGTGGAACTGGGGTCTATTCGGCCGAGCACCACATGCGCATCGGTTACGGTCACCTGCTTGCCGCCCTGTCCATAACACACGGGCCCAGGAACCGCCCCCGCCGAACGGGGACCAACCTGCAGCATGCCGCCGGTGTCGAGCGCCGCTATCGAGCCGCCGCCCGCGCCGATCGTGTGCATGTCGACCATCGGCACGCCTACGGGCAACTCAGCGATCGTGCCTTCGTTTGTAGTGACCGGTGCGCCGTCTAGCAACGCGACATCGGTAGACGTGCCGCCCATGTCGAAGCTAATAAAGCGGCTTGTGCCAGTCTGCAAGCCAAGTGCATGGAGTGCGGTCAGGCCGCCCGCTGGGCCAGAAAGCAGCAGATTAACCGCGGTACGCGACGCCTTGTCGGCGGCGATCGTTTCGCCGCTTGATTGCATTATTTGTAGCGAATTGCCGCTTAATTCTTTTAAAAGCATCGACAAGTATCGATAAACGATAGGGCCAAGCGAGGCATTTAGCCAAGTGGCGACACCACGCTCGTATTCTTTGTATTCAGGCAAAACCCGCGACGAACGGCTCACCAATACTTCGGGCAGCGCCCGCTCGATGGCCGCCTCGATGCGCTGCTCGTGTGCCGGCGCTAAAAAGGAGAACAGCAAATTAATGGCCACGGCCTCGGGCTTGAGCGCGACGAGTTGCTGCACTAAATCCGCAATCGCCTCGTCGCTCAGTGCCTCGACTTGTGTTCCGTCGGCGGCAATACGCCCTTCGATCTCGAGGCATAGCTCGCGCGGTACTTTGACCCGCGCAGGCGCAGGCTCGAGTGCGTAAAGTGCAGGGCGCGTCTGACGCGCAATCTCGAGCATGTCGGCAAACCCTGTGTTGGTGACAAACGCCGTCCGTGCGCCTTTACCCTCGAGCGCCGCATTGGTTGCAACCGTGCTGCCGTGCACAATATGCAGGGCACCGTTATCGAGCGCTGCCTGCAAACCCATCTCGCGAATACCGCTTAGTATTGCCTGCTCGGGCGCCGCCGGACTCGACAGCGTTTTGTGTATGCGAATACTCACTTCTTTTTCGGCATCGATCTCGACACAGACGAAGTCGGTAAAGGTGCCCCCGGCATCGATGCCGAGTAGAATGCGAGATGAGGAAGGCTGAGTGGCAGACGACATATAAAGGCGAGTTCCGCGTATTATCGAGCGCCGAGTATCGCATAAACCACTTAACGATGAGCAAGCGCGATTGCAACCGGTGCAATGAATAACCGGTGAACTAATTAGGAGGCGCTTTGCCAGAATTACCCGAAGTTGAAACAACCCGCCGCGGTATTGAGCCCCACGTTGAAGGCAAGCGAATTACCAAAATGGTGGTTCGTGAACGCCGACTTCGCTGGCCCATACCTGCATCGCTTGAGGCGCGGCTCGCTGGTCAGACAGTCGACGGCGTAGAAAGGCGAGGTAAGTATTTACTCCTTCGCATCGGTGACGGCAGCCTTATCGTGCACCTCGGAATGTCGGGCAGCCTTCGTGTGCTCGAACCCGGCACACAGCAGCCTCTTAAGAAACACGATCACGTAGAACTGGTGTTCGATGACAACACCGTTTTGCGCTATCACGACCCGCGGCGCTTTGGCTGCATTCTGTGGCAAGACGATCCGGTGAGTGATCACCCGCTTATCGAGACGCTGGGCCCCGAACCGCTGGACGAAGACTTTAACGCCCGAGCGCTGTTCGCGCGCAGCCGCGGGCGCAAGGCACCGGTAAAAACTTTCATCATGGACAGCAAGGTAGTGGTGGGAGTGGGGAATATTTACGCCAACGAATCGCTTTTCTTCGCCGGAATTAATCCGCAGCGCGCGGCCGGCAACGTGTCACTCGCGCGCTACGAAAAACTGGTCGAGTGTATTAAGCGCGTGCTCGCGAGGGCGATTGAGGTGGGCGGCACTACCCTGCGCGACTTTACCGGCAGCGACGGCCAGCCGGGTTATTTTGCCCAGTCGCTGCAGGTTTATGGGCGCACAGGGTTTCCTTGCAACAACTGCAAAGCGCCTTTAAAAGAGGTGAGACTAGGGCAGCGCAGCACGGTGTACTGCACGCGGTGTCAGCGCTAAACGCGCGAGTAGGCCTTCATCGCTTCGACTACGGCCGGGTGCGCGAACTTAGAGATGTCGCCACCGTAGGACGAGATCTCTCGCACGAGCGTCGACGAGATATACGACAGGTGCTCGGCAGGCGCGAGAAACACCGTTTCGATGCTGGGGTCGAGCACGCGGTTCATGCCCACGAGCTGAAACTCATATTCAAAGTCGGCCACGGTACGCAGGCCGCGCAAAATGATTTTCGAATCGACCTCTTGTACAAACTGAATCAGCAGGCTTTCGAATGAGCGCACCTCAACGTTGGGCAGATGGCCTAACACCTCCTGCGCAAGTTCGACGCGTTGCTCGGTTGGCATTGCGCTGCTTTTCTGTCGGTTAGAACCCACAACGCCGACGATAATATGATCGAAAAGCCCCGCTGCGCGCTCCACAAGGTCGGTGTGACCATTGGTGATTGGGTTGAATGTTCCGGGGTACACGGCAGTTTTCATAAATTCTCTCTTGTGGGCGTCTCGTCTGTCTTATTATTAGTTGAGTGTTTTTCTCGACCAAGGTCGCCGCATTCTAGCGAATCGGCTGGCGAGGCTCAATCGCGGGTATTGCAGGCATTTTAAGCCACCACAGCCCTAGTCCGAGCTTAATAGAAAGCGTGCGATTTGCTGTTCGAGCCACGCGCGATTGCCGCGCGCGATAAAGCCTACGTGGCCGCCTCGGTCGGACAATTGCAATTCGGTCGCGCTCCCGAGGTCTTCTTGCGACGGCAATGCCTCGGGCGGAATAAGCGGGTCGTCGGCGCTTTGAATGAGTAGTATGCGCGCGCTGATGCTTTTTAGCTTTGGACCGCTGCTGCAGCGCGCGTAATAATCGTCGGCGTTTGCAAAACCATGGAGCGGCGCGGTTAGCTGATCGTCGAAGCGCCAAATACTGGTTAGATCGACCGCCTCATTGAGCAGGCCGCGCAGGGTTATCGCCGCGTCAAACGCCAGTGGATTACCCAAGCTTGCCAGAGTCTCGAGGTGTTCGACTTTGTTGATGAAATCTCGATTAAGCAGTTTGACAAAATAGTCGCCGTAAAATGCACTCGTGCCGCCGAGCATCGCGCGCGAACAATCTGCTAGCTGAAAAGGAGTCGACACGGCAACGGCTCGACAGGTTGATGCGGCAGGCACTGCGGTACTGTGCGACTCTTGTTCACCTTTTTCTGCAAGCCAGTTGAGCAACACGCTAGCGCCAAGTGAGTAACCCGCAAATAAAAAGTGATGCGCCGGATATTGTTCCTGCAAGATATTGAACACTTCGTCTAAATCTTCGGTCGCACCCGAATGATACGCGCGCGCGAGTCGATTAAACTCTCCACTGCAACCACGAAAATTGATCGCGACCGACGCCACGCTCGATAAGGCAAGTTCGCGTTGGAGCTCAATTATATAGGGCGATTGCGACGACCCGCAAAGCCCATGCAATAGCACGACAATCCGATGCCTCGACGAATCACCCTGTGCAGGCCCTGCCCAGTCGATATCGATGAAGTCGCCATCGGCTAGTTCTATGCGTTCGCGAAACTGTTCGAACACGGCCAGCGGTGCAAACCTTCGCCATAAAGTTTGTGCGTGCGCATTACTCGCAAGAAGCGGCGGTTTGAATGTGTTGGTGCTGTATGACATAGACTTTTTCTGATTGTTTGAATCGCGGCTAAGCCGAACGGAAACCTAGAGCGCTTGTAACAGCGTGGAGTGGACTGCCCCTGCCCGTTTGATTTTACGGCCGGTCCAGTTAGAAGGCAGCTTGGCTTCGTCGAGCGGTTCGGCCGACTCGATATAGACCAGTGCGCCGGGTGCGAGACAGCCCGACTCAGCAAGCGTGTGCGCGGCCTCGTAGTGCTGATTCGCATCGAAAGGCGGATCTAGAAAAACAAGATCGAAGCACTGCTTGCCTGCATCCCGCCTGAGCCAGATGAGCGCGTCGGCCTCGACGATTTGTACCGCGGTTGTTGCCAGTGCATCGCGGTTATCGCGCAACGCGTTGGCAGCAGGCTTTGCCTTCTCTACCATCACCACACTCGACGCGCCCCGCGAGGCGGCCTCGAAGCCTAGCGCGCCGCTGCCGGCGAATAGGTCGAGTACTCGGGCAGCGGGGATCGCGATCTGTAGCCAATTAAATAGCGTCTCGCGGACACGATCGGCGCTAGGACGCAGGCCGGCGGCATCGGGAAAGCTAATTTTACGGCTGCGAAGCTCGCCGCCAATAATGCGGACGCTGCCGCCGGGTCGTTTTTTACTTGTGCTCATTGGCTAAGTGTAACCGCGATGGCTGCGCTACACAGCATCGCAGTGCGATTGCGGGTTTGAAAAGTGATAACATAGGGACCTCTGATTCCTGCCGCCGCGCCCTTCGTATGGCAGCACGGCACCCTTCAGCAATCAGCGACTAGAGACTAGAGACTTTACGATGTTCGGCTTTGATAAAAAGAAACGTGTACAGGAAGAACAAGATGCCGAGGCTGCGGATTCGGTTGTCGATGCAGTTGTCGATTCGGGTGTGGATGCAAATGTCGAGAGTCAGGCCAATGAGCAGGCTCAGGCGCCGAGCGACTTAGCGGTTGAAGAGCCATCGGAAGAACCCAGCAAACGCGGCTTTTTCGGCCGGCTGCGCGACGGGCTCAGTCGCACCCGAAGCAAACTTAGCGATGGCCTCGGCGCAGTGGTGCTTGGGCGTAAAGAAGTCGATGCCTCGCTGCTCGAAGAGGTCGAGACGCAGCTGCTGACCGCCGATGTAGGACTCGAAGCCACCGACGCCATTATCGACGGCCTTCGCGCGCGTCTCGGGCGCAAACAACTCGCCGACGCAGACCAGTTTATGGCAGCTCTTCGCGAGGAGCTGCGCGCAATATTAGCCCCGTGCGACAAACCGCTGGTTATCGACACGAACAAAAAGCCTTTCGTTATTTTGATGGTCGGGGTTAACGGCGTCGGCAAAACCACGACAATCGGCAAGCTGGCTAAGCGCTATCAGAGCGAAGGCCATCGTGTGATGCTCGCAGCGGGCGACACTTTCCGCGCCGCGGCGGTCGAGCAGCTGCAGGTATGGGGAGAACGCAATGCCGTGCCGGTCGTGGCTCAGGACACCGGATCGGACAGTGCCTCGGTTATCTTCGACGCTTACCAATCTGCCAAAGCCAAAGGCGTGGATATACTCATCGCCGACACCGCGGGCAGGCTGCACACAAAAGACAATCTCATGACCGAACTCGAGAAGATTGTTCGGGTCTTAAAGAAGCAAGACCCGCGCCTGCCCGACGAGATTCTGCTCGTGCTCGACTCGACCACTGGCCAAAATGCGCTGGCTCAGGCGGATAGTTTTCATAAATCGACTACCCTTACCGGTTTGGCGCTGACCAAGCTCGACGGCAGTGCTAAGGGCGGCGTCGCCTTTGCCCTCGCGAAGCGCCTGGGTATTCCGCTCAGGTTTATCGGCGTTGGCGAACAGATCGACGATCTTAGGCCCTTTAACGCGCATGATTTCGTCGCAGCGCTGTTTGGCGACGAGGAAAATCGAGACAGCTAACCCGCCTCAGTCTGCCGGATTCACAAAAGAAAGCGACCGAGAGTTAACGACAGAAACAGCCAGCGAGGAGCCAAGGGCTAGGCCCTTTAACCGGATGATTGCATTCGACAGAGTTAGCAAACGCTACCCTAGCGGTCAGCAAGCACTCGCCAACCTGAGCTTCACGCTCGCGCGCGGCGAGTTCGCGTTTATTACTGGCCACTCCGGGGCCGGCAAAAGCACGCTGCTCAAGCTTGTGCTCGGTATCGAAAGGCCAAGTGGCGGATCACTTGTCGTTAACGGTCACGATCTAATGGCAATGTCACCCAACAAACTGCCTTCTTACCGCAGACAGATTGGCACTGTGTTTCAAGACCATCAGCTGCTCAACGACCGCAGCGTGTTCGACAACGTCGCCCTGCCGCTCGAGATCTCGGGTCTCGATCCACGTGAGGGCAAGCGTCGCGTTCGTGCTGCGCTCGATAAGGTCGGGCTTTTATTGAAAGAGAGGATGTCGCCGATGGCGTTGTCTGGCGGCGAGCAGCAACGCGTGGGAATCGCCCGCGCCGTAGTGAACACTCCACGTATAATTTTGGCAGACGAGCCCACCGGCAACCTCGACCCCGAACTTTCGGCTGAGATTATGGCGCTGTTCGCTCAGTTTATGAGCGTTGGCGTTAGCCTGTTAGTGGCGAGCCACGACCGGGCGCTAATCGATGGTTTGGGTTACCGTATTCTCACACTCGAAGAAGGCAGACTCAGCAGCGAAGCAACCCCTCACATCAAAGGCACGGCCACAAATGAGTACTAAGCCCGCAGCAACCGCAAGCCTGAAACGCGCGGGGCGGCTGGCCGAGCATCGCCGCGAATCCGCGCGCGCTTTTTTGCGGCTGCGCGCTGCGCCGGTTGCGACCTTGGTCACGCTGCTGGTGATCGGTATCGCATTGCTCCTCCCTTCGCTGTTAAACCACCTTCAGCGCGCGCTGACTAGTGGCGTTTTCGCGCTGCAGTCGGAGCCAAGCATTAGTGTCTATCTTGAGCTTAAAGCCAGTAAAGACGATGCTTTAAGAGTAAGTGAACATATACTTCAGTTGACAGACGTGGACGCGATAGAAGTCATTACACCTCCCCAGGCGCTCGCGCAATTGGGTGAGACTGCCGGCCTTGATCGAGATTTTTTAGCCACATTTAATGATGAAGTAAGCGGTCGCTTAACAAATCAGAGTTCTGTCTCACCTACTAAACCCCGCAATCCGCTTCCAACAACCCTTGTCGTCACCCCAAGCGCGAGTACGGACAGCTCGGAGACGGTTGCTGACACAGCCGAGCGACTCGCTACCGAGATACGCGCAATCGACTCTGTTGACAGCGTAACTGCCGAAGGCGCTTGGCTGACGCGTTTGCACGCACTCGCCCAGATCATCCGCCGCTCGGCGCAGCTGCTCGCAGCGCTTATGGCGATCGGGCTGCTTGCGGCCATTGGCAATACCGTGCGGCTTTCGGTCGAACAGCGTCGGGACGAGATTCGAGTCAGCAAGCTTATCGGCGCGAGTAATGGGTATATCGCGCGACCCTTCTTGTATGCCGGATTGTTTCTAGGCTTAGGCGGCGGGCTGGTGGCATGGCTACTGCAGCTGGTGGTAGTTGGGCTAGTAGGTCACGAAGTTAATCAGTTCTTAGCGCTCTACACGGCGCAGGCGAACAGCCTGGCAGCATCACAGATCGCTCTTTTTGCGCAGCAAGCCGCGCAAGACCTTGGCCTGTTGCTTGGCACTGGCGCGGCCCTCGGTTGGCTAGCCGCCTTGGTCGCTAGCCACAGGGCTATCGCCGCCTGCGAGCCTTAAACTAACCCTTGAAATTTAACGTATAAACCCAATATTAAAGACAGACCTTAATCCAAGTTACTACCGCGCGATAATGGGTATGCACGAGGAGCCGAAGAGGTGTTATACTTCTTGACCGCCGTAGAAAAGAGGTCAGATTCCCTGAACAGATTTCTTAAACTGCCCGCGTTAAACTGAGGAAAACGACACAATGAGCACAACCTTCCAAGGAAATACAGGGACGAGCCTTCAGGCATTCGATCCTTCCTTTGGGCCTAACACGCCAGGAAGAGACCTGTCTGCCTACATGACATCGGTCAATAGCATCGCTATTCTTACGCCAGAGCACGAGCTCGAACTCGCTAAACAATACTATTACGACGATAACGTCGATGCGGCGCGCCAGCTGGTTCTTGCGCACCTCCGTTTCGTTGTACACCTCGCCAAATCTTATTCTGGCTACGGCCTGTCGCAAGCCGACCTTATTCAAGAGGGCAACGTTGGCCTCATGAAGGCGGTTAAGCGCTACAACCCCGAAGTCGGCGTGCGCCTCGTCTCGTTTGCGGTGCATTGGATTAAGGCCGAGATGCATGAATTTATTCTACGCAATTGGCGCATCGTGAAGATTGCGACAACCAAAGCGCAGCGAAAATTGTTCTTTAACCTTCGTAGCTCTAAGAAGCGTTTGGGCTGGCTGAGCAACGACGAAGCCGATGCCGTAGCCGAAGACTTAGGCGTTGACGTGAAAGTTGTGCAGCAGATGGAAGGCCGCATGGCGTCTTACGACATGGCCTTCGACGCCGACAACGACAGCGATGACGAAGCCGCTTACAAGGCACCCGCCTACTTCTTAGAAGATCAGAGCTCGGACCTTGCGTTGCAGATCGAAGAGGAAGAGTGGGAAGAGACAACCAACAACAGTCTCTACCTTGCGATGGAAGGCCTCGACGAGCGCAGCAAAGACATTCTCGCGAGCCGCTGGTTAAGCGACGACAAGGCAACCCTGCACGAGCTCGCCGACAAATACGGCATCTCCGCTGAGCGCGTGCGGCAGCTTGAAAAAAATGCGATGAATAAGATCAAGGCTAAGATGGTTGCCTGATTTTATTTTGACGAGTGGGAAGGGGCTTTTAAGCCCCTTTTTTATGCCCGCTTTTTACGCCTGATTTCCTCGCTTGTCTTTGTGCGGTTGTATTATTATCTCTGCTTCCTGGGCCGTTCAGCCTCACTATCCGGAAGAATTAACTCTTTGCTACCTGAACGAATCCAAACGCAGCGTCTTATCCTTCGGCCCCTCGATAACTCTGACGCCGATGATGTACTGGAATATCAATCCCACTCCGAGGTAACTCAGTTCGTACCGTGGCGGCCGCGAACTAACGAGGAAGGCAAGCCGGCCGCAATTATTCGCAAAACCTCAAACTTCGAGCGCAAAGGCGACGCGCTGGTAGTGGGATGGGAGCTGCAGGCGGAGAATAAAGTCATTGGACAAAATATCCTCACGCTCACCTCGGCGGAAGAGCGCACAGCAAATATCGGGTGGGTGACCAATCCTCACTACTGGCGCAACGGCTATGCTGCAGAAGCAACGGGGGCGGTAATAGAACAAACGTTTAGATTAGCTGACCTCAATAGAATTGATGCGCATATCGACCAGCGAAACCCAAATTCAGCGGCTCTGGCTCGAAGGCTCGGCATGACTCTGGAAGGCGTATTTAAGGGCGCCAGTTTCATCAAAGGCGACGGCGGCTGGTGCGATATGTGGCTCTATTCGATTTTCGCACCGGGCGGAGAGTCGGTAAAAGGGGTCTGACCCTTTTTTCCAACCCCTTTTTTGATCCAAACCCCTGCGCAAACGCGATAGAATGCCTTTCATCACTATTCGGACACACAACTATGCCAAATCTATTTCTCACACTTGCCGGTATTAACGGCTTTTTGGCCGTGGGAATCGGCGCCTTCGGTGCGCATGCGCTGCGCGATCGGTTGACGCCGGAGCTAGCGTCTACGTTTCAAACCGGCGTGCAATACCACATGTTTCACACGTTGGCGCTGTTTGGCGTGGGGCTTTTGCTGCTCGCTATGCCACAGGCGACGCTGCCGCGTATTAGCGGGTATCTGTTTACGGTGGGCATCGCGCTGTTTTCGGGCAGCCTGTATGTATTGGCGATTTCGGGTATTCGCTGGCTGGGCGCGATCACGCCGCTGGGCGGGCTGTGCTTTTTAGCGGCGTGGGGTTGTCTTGCCTGGTTTGCGGCAACCAGCCAGCTACAGCCGTAACCTACCCTCCGCGCAAAGTAGGGCCTTGATGCAATTCAAGTGGCTGCATTGAATAGAGGCGTCATTGATCAGAAGCGAAATTAAACAGAAGCGTTGATTAGACATTATGAGCACTAACGAAAACGAGATTGGCAGTAATCCCGAGGCTGTGGGCGCATCATCCGAGCCGCTGCGACAAGAGACGTTGCATAAAGCTCCGCAGCAAAGAGCACCGCTGAATCAAGAGCCGCAGCAAGAGTCTGCCGCAGATAATACCCACCGGCCGATACGCAGCTATGTAATTCGGGCAGGGCGCTACACCGATGCGCAAAAAGTGGCGATCAGCGAGCAGTGGGACAATTACGTGGTGGAGTATGAGCCGCGTTTGTTTTCGACCCACGAGCTGTTCGGCAACGACAATCCACTGACGGTGGAGATCGGCTTTGGCATGGGCGACTCACTGCTCGAGATGGCGATTGCGAATCCACAGCGCAATTTTTTGGGTATCGAGGTACATAAGCCGGGCGTGGGCAAACTGCTGCATGGCGTTGCTGAGAGTGGGCTGACAAACGTGAAGGTGTTTTGTCACGACGCCATAGACATTCTTGCGCACTGCATTGGCGCGGGCTGCATCGACACGCTGCTGATTTTCTTCCCGGACCCCTGGCACAAAAAACGCCATAACAAGCGGCGTCTTGTGCAGACCGAATTTATTACCGGCTTGCTGCCTCTGCTAGCCGATGCTGGCCGTATTCACCTCGCCACCGATTGGGAGCCCTACGCTGAACACATGGTCGAGGCGATGGAGGCGGTGCAGGGTATGACGAATGCCAATGGCACCGGTCAATTTTGGCCGGTACCAGACAGGCCTGGCACGAAGTTCGAGCGCCGCGGTATTCGGTTGGGGCATGGAGTGTGGGATCTGCTTTACATCAAAAGCTAGCTAAAAGTAGAGCCTGTGCTCGTGCTCGCGTAGCCAGTCGATAAAGCGGTCGCTGTTGGGGCACACGGAGTCGACCAGTGTCCAGAAATGCTTGGAGTGGTCCATGTGTTTGAGGTGGCAGACCTCGTGCGAAATCATGTAGTCGATTACGCTGTTAGGCGCGAGCATAATAAGCCAATTGTATTGCAGCACGCCTTTTGAGGTGCAATGGCCCCATTTGGTTTTGGTCTTGCGAAACCGAATGTCGGTAATATCGCCCGCCACGCCAAGGTGTTGTGCAAGGCCCGTCGCGCGCGGCACGATGTATTCCTTGGCCTTGTTTTGCAGATACCGTTCGACGATGCCCTTCGCTTTTTCTTGTGTGAGTTTGTGGCCTTGGATCACGAAGGTTTTGTCTTCGATTAACACGCGCTCTCGTCGATTGTCGCGGAACTCGATGTTGAGCTCGCGTGCCTTGTACAGTATCTTGCCGCCGTGTTCGATGCGAAGCCGGTTCTTATGACGCTGGGCTTCGGCGATTAGGCGTTCTTCGATCCAGGCGCGGTGGGTGGCGATAAACGTTTCGACATCGCGTTTGGAGGCACGTAAAGGCACACGCACTTCGACCCAGCGGTGTTTAACATAAAGACCGAGGGTCTTGCGCTTTTGACGCACGATTTCACACTGAAACTGATTCATCGTTTTAGCGGTAGAGGCCTCAGCAAAACGGGTGTAAAAGATTTCGCGGCGAGCCGCTATTCACGCTGATAATAGCGGCTCTTCTGGTCGTCTGTATAGAGCCGGGCGTGTCAAATATAATAACGATTGCGTGCACAAAACCGGCCAAGAACCTAGGTGACAATTATGACCGAAAAAACGAGCAGCCACGCCAACACCGACCGCGTGTTTGCGACCGAACGTCTGCCGACCGCGTTTGCTTTCGACGACCAAGTGGCGAGTGTTTTCGAGGACATGATCAACCGATCGGTGCCGGGCTACAGCACGATTATTTCGATGATCGGCGTGCTCGCCGAACGCTACTGCGGCGCGGGAAGTACCATTTATGATCTAGGCGCGAGTCTCGGCGGCGCCAGTTTTGCGGTAGCACAGCAGCTGCCCCACGACGACTACCGCATTATCGCAATAGACAATTCGGAGGCGATGACCTCAAGGCTTTCGGCAAAGCTCGCCGCGCTGGGCGAAATCGGTAGCGGTGACAAAGAGACAAGCCGAATCGAGTGCCGCCACGAAGATCTGCGCGACAGTAAAATAGAAGACGCCTCGATGGTGATTCTTAACTTTACCCTGCAGTTTATCGAGCCGGCGGCGCGCGAGACGCTGATGCGCAAAATCTATGACGGGATGCGGCCGGGCGGGCTGCTGATTATCTCCGAGAAGATTCAGTTTCCGGACCCCGCGCTGAACGAGCTGTTTATCGACTTGTATCATCGCTTTAAAGAAACGCAGGGGTATAGCAAGTTAGAGATTAGCCAGAAGCGCGCTGCGCTTGAGAATGTGCTGATTCCCGAGACGCTGGCAGCACACCGTGAGCGCTTAACCGGCGCTGGTTTCCATTCGGTTGACACTTGGTTTCAGTGTTTCAATTTCGCGTCGATGGTGGCGTTTAAGTAATTTAGGCGGCCGCAATGTCCCTCGCTATTCCTAACATCGACCCCGGTGCGTTAGCGCGTTTCTACACAGCGCAGCGTGAGCGCTTTGGCGCGCGCGCCGACAGCAAAGCCCTTGTTGTACTCGCAAAGGCACTCGCGTCGGTGACACCCAGCGCGCTTAACCATGGCGACATCGGTAGGTGGACACAGGCGCTCGACGCCCTGCCCGCTGTGCAGCCTTCGCGGGTTGAGCTGGACTCGGCGCGGCTCGTTATAGGGGATGAGCGGGACCTCGACGGCAGCCTGTCGGCGCCTGAGTTTCGCGCGCAGCTCGAGTCGTTTATTCCCTGGCGCAAAGGGCCTTTTGAGCTGTTTGGCGTGGGGATTGATACGGAGTGGCGCTGCGACCTTAAGTGGGCGCGTCTGGAATCGGCGATCAGCTCCCTTGCCGATCGCCGCGTGCTCGATGTTGGCAGCGGCAATGGCTATTACGCGTATCGCATGGCGGGGGCTGGGGCTAAACAGGTGTTGGGTGTCGATCCGCACGTGCCTTATGTGGCGCAGTTTTTATTACTGCAGCAGTACCTCGCCGAGGTTGCGGTTGATATTTTGCCTATTTCCCTCGACGACTTTCCCGAGCGCTGCGCGGCTTTCGACACCGCGTTTTCGATGGGCGTTCTCTATCATCGGCGCTCGCCGATCGATCATCTACTGCAACTGCGCGACTGCCTGAGAGTCGGCGGCGAGCTTGTGCTCGAAACGCTCTATGTCGAAGGCGACGAAGGGTATAGCCTCATTCCCCAAGGCAGCTATGCGCGCATGCGAGGCATCTGGTTTGTGCCCACGGTTGCAACACTCTCGGCTTGGATAAGCAAAGCAGGGTTCGACAACGTGCGCGTTGTGGATGAGTCGGTCACGACACCCGACGAGCAGCGGGCGACGTCGTGGATGCCCTATGAGTCGCTGAGTGATTCATTAGACCCTAACGACAGTAGCCTAAGTGTCGAGGGCCACCCTGCGCCGCGGCGCGTGGTGATTGTCGCGACTAAGCGATAATGCGCTAGCGGGGCAAATCGGAGGCCAAGTTGGAAGTCAAACTAGGGGTCAAATCGGGGGCTAAATCGCAGGCGCAAAAAAGCCGACCTTCGTTAATCCGCCGTTTTGGCTGGGTTAATCGAACGCCGGCAATTTAGCGCGTCTCGTCGCTTTCTATTTCGAGATTTCGCGACCCTGCTATTTTGCGCTATGCGGCACCGCTAGGATGCCGCGCTCAGAGTCTGCGGAGAGGCTGCGGCATCAATTAGTAAGGCGTGCTTACTTGATTTTGGCTTCTTTGTAGATCACGTGCTTGCGAACGACGGGATCAAATTTCATGATCTCCATCTTGTCAGGCATCGTGCGCTTGTTCTTGTCTGTTGTGTAGAAGTGACCAGTCTTGGCGCTGGAAACTAAACGGATCTTGTCTCTCATAGCTTTAGCCTTGCTTATCAGCTCGCTGGCGAGCTTTGGTTGAAGCGCTAGCTCGAAGGGTGTTTAGACCTTCGCGCCATTCTTGCGGATGTCAGCGAGTACCGAATCGATACCTACCTTGTCGATGATGCGCATTCCCTTCGTTGAGATGCGCAGCTTAATGAAGCGCTTCTCAGACTCAACCCAAAAACGGTGAGATTGAAGATTGGGCGAGAACCGACGTCTGGTCCTGTTGTTAGCGTGGGATACGTTGTTCCCTGTAATTGGCTTCTTGCCAGTTACCATGCAAACCCTAGACATGTTGCTGCCTCGTATAACCTGTTTAACCCTAACCCAACTGGGCCGCGCCTCACAGTAGTCTTAGTGAATTGTGATGAACTTTTGTTTCTTGCCGCAAGATCACCACGAAATGCCGACCGAGTCAGCGCGACGGAGATGTTGGCAAAAAAGAGCTGCGTTTTATACCAGAAGCAACCGTAGATAGCAAACGAAGGCGAGGTTTTGACACACTTAAGCGTCAATTACTCGTGAGTCCACGTCCATCTAGGTGTTCTTGTCTCTGTTGACCACTATACCTAGTTTAACTAGTGCCTCTCTTTTGATTCTCTTGTGCGTCTCTTGTGAGTCTCTAGAAAGCCGGGCGCGGTTACAACGCGTCTAAATCTGACCCCGCTCGGCGAGTGACACCACCTGCGAATGGCCGATGATCAGATGATCGAGCACGCGCACATCGATAGTATCTAACGCCTCTTTCAGACGACGTGTAATCGCAACATCGGCCTGACTCGGCTCGGCAACGCCCGACGGATGATTATGCGCAAGAATCACCGCGGCAGCATTGTGGTAGAGCGCACGCTTGACCACCTCGCGCGGGTAAACGGCCGCGGCGTCTATGGTGCCAGTGAACATGTCCTCTAATTTAACAATTTGGTGCTGATTATTGAGAAATAGGCAGCTAAACGCCTCGCGGGAGCAGTCTCGGAAGCGCGCGCGGAAATAATTGCGCGTGGCGGTCGAATTCTCGAGTACATTGCGGCCCGCAAGCGGTTCGGCGAGATGCCTGTGGGACAGCTCGAGGATAACGCCTAGCCGCGCCGCCTTGGCCTCGCCAATGCCTGGTGAACTCAGAAGGCGCTTGCTGTCGGCGCAGAGCAGGTTCGCAAGCCTGCAATATTCGGTGAGCAGCGACCGCGCGAGGTCGACTGTCGACCTGCCACGAACGCCGGTATGCAATACCAAGGCAATGAGTTCGGCATCGGTGAGCTTATTTGACCCCTCGGCGATAAAACGTTCGCGTGGCCTTTCGCTAGCAGGCCATTGTGACAGCACCACGTTGTTCTCAACCTATTGGGTGTGAATAGCCGCTTGTTACCTAGTTAGGTATAGGCGACTCAGCACGAGCGCGCGATTTATTGGGCAATTGAACTTAGGACTGCCTCTTTGAGCGGTGACTATTTTGGCGCTACCTGTGCTGACGCTACCTCTATGAGCGCTTACCTCTTTTGTTAGTAAGTACTCTCTTCGACGCATTCGCCTGCTATACTTCGGTAATCAAAACTTGCCATCGGCTCGAAGGCGCATCGCCTCGTTGGAATCATCATGTTAAGCCTGTCTAACAAACGCATCCTACTCGGCATTACCGGGGGTATTGCTGCCTACAAATGCGCCGAACTCACCCGCCTCTTTATTAAGGCGGGCGCCGAGGTGCGCATTGTGATGACGCAGTCGGCAACCGAGTTCATCACACCGCTCACGCTACAGGCTCTGTCGGGCAATCGTGTTCATCTCGATCTCTTAGACCCCGAGGCTGAGGCGGCAATGGGGCATATCGAACTCGCGCGCTGGGCCGACCTCGTCCTCGTCGCGCCCGCGACCGCTAACTCGATCGCGCGCATCACGCACGGCGAGGCCGACGATATACTCACCACACTCGTGCTAGCTACCCCCGCCCCGATCGCCATTGCCCCTGCGATGAATCAGGGCATGTGGGCCGATGCGCAGACGCAGGCCAACATCGCAGCGCTAGACGCGCGCGGCTATACATTGATCGGTCCGGGGTCGGGCGAACAGGCCTGCGGCGACATCGGCCTAGGCCGCTTGTCCGAACCCGAAGAAATCGTTGCCGCCTGCGCTGCGCTGTTCGACACCGGCGTTCTAGCTGGCCGCAACGTGGTGATCACCGGCGGGCCAACCCGCGAGGCGCTTGATCCGGTGCGCTATATAAGCAACCACAGCTCCGGCAAAATGGCCTATGCGCTTGCCGCAGAGGCGTCCGCCGCTGGCGCTCGTGTCACGCTAATAAGCGGACCCGTTGCGCTCGCCACACCCGACCGAGTGACGCGCATAGACGTGGTGAGCGCGTTCGACATGCTCGCCGCGACGCTCGACGCGGTAGACGGCGCCGATGTGTTTATTGGCGTTGCTGCGGTGGCCGACTACCGGCCTGCACACATAGCCGACGAGAAGATTAAGAAATCGGGCGACGAGAAAACGCTGTCGCTTGTTAAGAATCCCGACATCATCGCCGAGGTTGCCAAGCGCGAGAATCGCCCTGCGATGGTGGTTGGCTTTGCCGCCGAAACCGAGAACGTGGTTGCCAATGGGCAAAGCAAGCTTGCTGCCAAAAAACTAGACCTGCTGTTTGCTAACCAAGCGACCGATACCTTTAACAGCGACAGCGTGGCGATCACGGTAATAGATGCCGCAGGCACAACGGAGCTTGCGGTGGGTAATAAACACTTGGTAGCGCGCAAGATGCTGCAAATGATTGCCGAGCGTCTTAAATTGCCCAGCGCGCATTAGCAGAGAGCGCCCAGAAAACACAAAGAGAAACCCATGTCACTGACATTAAGTAACGCAAAAAATATTGCGACGGTATTAACCGAAGCGCTGCCCTATATTCAAAAATTTACAGGTCGTACGATTGTCGTTAAATACGGCGGCAACGCGATGGTCGACGAAGCGCTCAAACAGAGCTTCGCGCGCGACATCGTGCTCATGAAACTGGTCGGCATTAATCCAATCGTCGTGCACGGCGGCGGCCCGCAGATTGGCGAGCTATTAGCTAAACTCAATATCGAGTCGAACTTTGTCGATGGCATGCGCGTCACCGATAGCCAAACGATGGGCGTAGTTGAGATGGTACTCGGCGGTTTGGTGAACAAAGAGATCGTGTCTCTGCTTAATAAAAATCAGGGCAAAGCGGTAGGCATTACCGGCAAAGACGGCAACCTAATACGCGCGCGACAGCTCAAACTCAAAGGCGGCGAGGCGGGCACTGGCGGCATCGACATAGGCCAGGTTGGCGAGATTGTTAGCATCAACACCGAGATCATGGAGGTGATGAAAAACAGTAATTTCATCCCTGTTATCGCACCGATCGGTACAGATGAGCACGGCGCCAGCTACAACATTAACGCCGATTCTGCAGCTGGCGAACTCGCCCGCGTACTCGGCGCCGAAAAGCTTATATTGCTGACCAATATATCCGGTGTGCAAGACAAAGAAGGCAAGGTGCTCACGGGGTTAAGCACGCAGCAGGTAGACGACCTTATTGCCGATAAAACGATTCACGGTGGCATGCTGCCCAAAGTGGAGTGTGCGCTCAACGCGGTGAAAGGCGGCGTGCGCAGCGCAACCATTGTCGACGGGCGTGTAGAGCATGCCGTGTTACTCGAAATATTTACCAACGAGGGCGTCGGCACGCTGATCACTAGCGAATCGCTTGGATAGCACCTACGCAGTGCCGCAGCAGAGATGAGCGCGGCCCAAATTTATTACCAGACAACAAAAGATGCGAAGCCATGGAAACTACGACTAAAATTTCACGCAAAGACAACATACTGCAGTCGCTTGCCCAGATGCTCGAAACACAGCCCGGCGCGCGTATTACCACCGCGGCGCTGGCGCGCGAGGTCGGCGTATCCGAAGCGGCGCTCTATCGTCATTTCCCAAGCAAGGCGCGTATGTTTGAGGGGCTTATTCAATTTATCGAAGACACATTGTTCGCGCGCATCGCGCGCTTTGCCGCCGACGAAGGCACTGCCGAGACGCGTATTCATAATATCCTCTCGCTGCTTCTCACGTTCTGCGATCGCAATCCTGGCATGACTCGCCTGCTCACCGGCGACGCACTCAATGGCGAGAACGACCGACTGCGCGAGCGCATTGACCAATTTTATGCGCGACTCGAATCGCAGATTAAGCAGGTGCTACGGGAAGCACAGATTCGCGAAAATTTGAAGCCAAGTATTTCGGCAGCGGCGCTAACCAGCCTATTGCTTGCGGCAGTAGAGGGAAGGCTCGCTCAGTTTGTGCGCAGCGAGTTTAAGCAGTCCCCGCTCGAGCATTGGGACATACAATGGCCGTACCTGTGCGCAAACCTGATGATGCCTTTTGGCGTTGACGATGGCTTTGGCAGCAACGCGCCGGCCTAGTGGGGAGCGTGGTTAGTTTTAACGCCGAATTCTTCGCGATAGCGCAACACAGCGGGCAGGTATTTTTGCAGTTCGCCATTATGGCTCGCTTCGAGATAGCCAATAATGTGATCTAGCTGAATGATGCTAATCACGGGCACGCCGTAATCACGCTCAACTTCTTGAATCGCCGACAACTCGCCGGTGCCTCTCTCTTGCCTGTCCATCGCTACTGCGATGCCGGCCATGGTAGCGCCGTTGTCGATAATAATCTGCGCGGCTTCGCGAATCGCTGTACCTGCAGTAATGACATCGTCGATCACCAAGGCGCGCCCCGCGAGTGGCGCACCGACGATGCTGCCACCCTCGCCATGATCCTTCGCCTCTTTGCGGTTAAAGCAATAAGGCTTATCGATGCCGTGATCCGCAGATAGAGCGACGACCGTTGTCGCCGCCAGCGGAATGCCTTTATAGGCCGGACCGAATAACACGTCGTACTCGACTTCGGAGTCGAGAATCGCATCGGCATAGCAGCGCGATAGAAACGCCAATTTGCCGCCGGTGTTAAATAGCCCGGCGTTAAAAAAATAGGGGCTCTTGCGACCAGACTTAAGCGTAAATTCGCCAAAGCGAAGAATCTCATGCTCGATCACGAAGTTCAGAAAGCGGCGTTGAAAATCTTTCATCTTTTTGACCCTATTATTGTCATTTTATAACGCAAGGTTTAACCGCGTAGTGCAGCGGTTTGCAGCTCGAACAGTTCGCGGATGCCCTTGTCGGCAAGGCCGATCATGTCGAGTAACTGCGCATGCGAGAAATCTCCGTCTTCGCCGGTGCCTTGCAACTCGATAAACCCCCCGTTTTCGATCATCACAATGTTCATGTCGGTTTCGGCTGTCGAGTCTTCGGCATAGTCTAAATCCAGCACGCCGTGGCCTTTGTAGATGCCAACAGAGACAGCAGCGACTTTGTGCTTGATCGGATCGTCTTTGATTTTTTTACTACGCAGTAAAAAGTTCACCGCGTCGATTAACGCGACACAACCACCGGTAATCGATGCGGTACGTGTACCGCCGTCTGCCTGAATCACGTCGCAGTCAATTTTGATCGTGTTCTCGCCCAGTCGCTTCATATCGACAGTGGCCCGTAACGCACGGCCGATCAAACGCTGAATTTCTTGTGTACGCCCGCCCTGCTTACCACGCGCGGCTTCGCGGTCCATGCGGCTGCCTGTTGAGCGTGGCAACATGCCGTACTCTGCAGTTACCCATCCCTTGCCGCTGCCTTTTAGAAAACGTGGCACGCCCTGCTCGACGCTCGCGGTACACAACACTTTAGTATTGCCGAATTCGACAAGAACGGAGCCCTCGGCGTGCATCGTGTAGTCGCGTGTGATTTTAACGTCACGAAGTTGATCGGCTTGGCGTTGGCTTGGTCGGGCTAGGTCTGTCATAGCGAGGTCTGTCATAAAGTGTCCGTAAACTGGCGTAAATCAGAGAAGGTGGCATTGGTGATGCCGTAAAAGTCGCGCGAATTATCGCGCAATCGGGCGACTAACGCGAGCCGCGAAGGCTGCGTGTGCTCTATCGACATGATTATTGTGATGACGGACAACCCACGCAAGTTGGGTTATGCTCATCACTTAATCCGCACACGGAGATCGACCATGGTCCAAAGTATGACCGCCTTCACTCGCCAACAGCTCGATCGAGACTACGGTTCGCTCGCGTGGGAGATACGCTCTGTGAACCATCGCTACCTCGAGGCGAGTGTGCGCGTACCCGAAAGTTTTCGCGCCCTCGAAAACACGGTGCGCGATGCACTGCGCAAACAGCTTAATCGCGGCAAGGTAGAGTGTCAGCTCAGATTTCAGACCGAGGCGGCCGACGGAGCGCCGGTTAGCAAGATAAATGTAGATAAGGAACTGGTTAAACAGCTAATCGAAGCCGGCGATGTAATTGGCTCGCTCGCGCCGGATACAGCAAAGCTTTCGACCGCCGAATTGCTGCGTTGGCCTGGTATAATTGGCACGGCCGAATTGGACAAAAATGCCCTCGAGCATGACGCACTTGAGCTGTTTGCGGTTGCATTGAAAGATCTCATCGCGACGCGCGAACGCGAGGGCGCCGAGCTCAGTGAATTTATCGGTCAGAGAATAGACGCGATACGAGCAATCGTCGCCGACGTGCGATTGATGATGCCGGACATATTAGCGAAACAGCGCGAAACCCTGTTAGCCAAAATTGCCGAGATCGATATCGAAATCGATCCAACGCGTCTCGAGCAAGAAGTCGCACTGCTTACGCAGAAAGCCGATATAGACGAAGAGCTCGACCGCCTTGGCGCACACGTCAACGAGGTCGAGCGTGTTTTGCGCAGCGATAATCAGATGGGTCGACGCCTAGACTTTTTGATGCAGGAACTTAACCGCGAGGCGAACACCCTGTCGTCGAAATCGATTGTCGTTGAGTCTACTCGTAGTGCAGTGGATCTTAAGGTGCTGATAGAGCAGATGCGCGAGCAGATTCAGAATATCGAATAAGGCGTTTCAGTGAAAAGTCCAATGTGTCGGTTCTTCAGTCAGCGTGATAACCGTAAATAGACACTGTCTGGGGTCTAATCAAGATCAGCCGCCGAATGCCGCTCCGCCACTTGCTCGTCCTCTGGGCCCCACACTTTATTCACGCGCTTGCCGCGTTTGACGGCAGGTCTCGCGTCGATTTGATGCGCCCACCTCACGACATTTTTATAGCTTGCAACCGACAGAAACTCGGAGGCTGCATATAAATCATGGATCACTAAGGCGCCGTACCATGCAAACACAGCCATGTCGGCGATCGTGTATTCGTCGCCGCATAAATAGTCGTTATCGCATAGCACGCGATCGAGCACATCGAGCTGGCGCTTGACCTCCATACTAAAACGATCGATCGGGTATTCGAATTTCTCGGGTGCGTAGCCGTAGAAATGCCCGAAGCCGCCGCCAAGATAAGGTGCGCTGCCCATTTGCCACATCAACCACGAATGGCATTCGGTGCGGCCCTTTAAGTCTTTGGGCACAAACGCGCCAAACTTTTCGGCAAGGTAGAGTAAAATAGAGCCCGACTCGAATACGCGGATACCGGTTTCGGTGTCGAGCAGCGCGGGGATTTTAGAATTAGGGTTGATCGCGACAAATCCACTGCTGAACTGCGAGCCTTCGGTGATGTTGATCAAGAAAGCGTCGTATTCGGCGTCTTTGCCGAGCGCGAGCATTTCCTCGAGCATGATCGTTACCTTAACCCCGTTCGGCGTGCCGAGTGAATGCAGCTGCAGGGAGTGTTCGCCTACCGGCAACGCCTTGTCGTGTGTCGCGCCTGCAATGGGCCGGTTGATTTTGCTAAAGCGGCCACCGTTTCCTGCGTCCCATGTCCATACTTTCGGTGGGGTATAAGTAGGCGGGGTATAAGTTGAGTTCGTCATGGGTGTCCTCTTGGTGCTGGGCTCTTTTGAGCGAATGGCATGGCGCTGCCTGAGCAAGCCCGTGTTGAGGGTAACTCTATTCTATTTTCGCCGTAACAGCACTACCTCTCAGGATAAAAGGCGTTGGCTAGCGCAATAAAAAAGCCGACCCCACTGGGATCGGCTTTTAGATGAGAAATGTATTCCGAAAGAGGGACTACATAGATGGGATCAGCACCGTGTCGATCACGTGAATGACGCCGTTTGATGTTTCGATATCGGCGGTCACTACGTTCGCGCCGTTGACTGTTACGCCGTCGGTCGCATCGATCGCTAGATTCATGCCTTGTACTGTAGCAGCTTCAAGCGCTTTGCCTGCGATGTCAGCCGACATCACCTTACCTGGCAATACGTGGTAGGTAAGAATTCCGGCAAGTGTCGCAACATTTTCAGGCTTCAGCAGATTTTCTACTGTACCGGCTGGCAGTGCAGCAAACGCTGCGTCTGTTGGCGCAAATACGGTGAAAGGGCCTTCGCCTTTAAGCGTGTCGACCAAGCCAGCCGCCTGAACAGCAGCGACGAGCGTGTTGAATGAACCAGCCTCGACAGCTGTGTCGACGATGTCTTTAGCATGCCCGCCACCGTGGTGGTCGGCAAGTGATACAGTTGAGAATAAAGTAAAGCTTAGAGCGATGAACAACGTGCGTAGTGTGTTAATCATCTTACGTTTCCTTGGGAAAGATTTTGGATGGTGCCACAGTCATACGCTGCAAATATAACATTGGATTAGGGGTCAGAACCCTTTTTTGAGACTCCTTTTTTGAATGCCACCTGACCAAATCCCAATTCTCTGGTATAAACGAGCTTCAACCTCAGGTTCGCAAGAAGGAGATAAACATGAATAATACCAGATGCTTAGTTTGCTCGATACTTACGGCAACACTGACGCTCGTTGCTGCAGGTACTACTTTCGCTCAGCGTCCCGATCTAAACGGGACGTTCACTAATATGTCGCTAACCGGCCTTTCGCGCCCCGAGGGCGTAGAGCCGCTGGTCGTGAATGCCGATCTTGCGCAGCAGATCGCTGACGGCACACCGATTGCGGGCCTAGATCCAGGTGAACTCGATGCCTCAGATACAGAAACAGAAGACGGGGCGCCACCGGCAGGCAGTGTCGATTTTGGCCTTCGTGCCTACAATTCGTTTTGGACTGACCCGGGCTCGCAATTAGCAATGGTGATGGGCGAGTTCCGCACATCGTATGTAATAGATCCACCTAACGGTCAGATTCCGCGCCTAGCCGAGCCCTTGTATGATCTGAATCGCAAAAACTTTGGCTACCGTTACCTTACAGGCATTGGCGATAGCTCAGGTCCAGAGGCACTGCCTCTCGCAGAGCGCTGCCTAATTGGCTTCGGCAACACGGCTGGACCAGGCATGATGGGCACGCTGTATAACAGCACCTATCAGTTTGTTCAAACCGATGATCATGTGATGATTTCGGTAGAAATGGCACACGATGCACGCATAGTGCCGACGTTTGCTAGCGCCGCAGAAGCCCGAGCTAATCGACGTCCGGCCGAACTCGAACAATGGTTCGGCGACTCGGTTGGCTGGTACGAAGGTGAGACGCTTATCGTCGAAACGGTCAATATTAAGCCGCTACAGATGGAGCAGAGTTCGGTACCAATTTCGCCTACTGGCGTGATCACAGAGCGCTTTACCAAGTACAGTCCTACCGAAATCGTTTACCAGTTTTCGGTTAATGACCCCAATCTCTACAGCCAGCCTTGGACGGCTGAGCTAAGCTTCCATGCCACCGATGGCCGTATGTACGAGTACGCATGTCATGAGGGCAACTATGCAATGCCGGGAATTTTAGCGGGTGCAAGGCGCGCGGAGAGAGAGGCTGGCGCTAATTAAGTATTGGGTTTGAAGAAGGCTTGGCTTGGGTGCGACCGATTTGCCCTACACTCTAAAGCCGTTCTAGCGGATAATGGAGTCCTCAGCAAAAAAGAGTAACTCCATGTCAGCGCAAGCCTCAAAAGCCACACTGTTTATTGTTACCGCACCTTCAGGTGCCGGCAAGACTAGCCTCGTTAAGGCGCTTGTCGACAGCACCGAGTCGTTGCGCGTCTCGGTGTCGCATACAACGCGAGCGCCTCGCGAAGGCGAGGTCGACGGCGTTAACTATCATTTTGTCGACAAAGCGGCCTTTGCCGCGATGCGTGAATCGGATGAGTTTTTTGAGAGCGCCGAGGTCTATGGCAATTTTTACGGCACCTCCAAAACCTGGGTAAACGAGCAGCTCGCGCTGGGTATCGACGTCATTTTAGAGATTGACTGGCAAGGTGCGGCACAAGTCCGCGCGCAGCATCCCGCCGCGTGTTCGATATTCATACTTCCTCCCTCACTCGAGGCACTCACGCAGCGGCTTACCGGGCGCGGGCAGGATGATGCCGAAACGATTGCGCTCCGCATGCAACAAGCGGTCGCCGAGATTTCGCATGTGAAAGAAGCCGACTACATTGTAGTGAATGACGATTTCGGCGTGGCTTTAGCTGAGCTTAGAACGATTATTGTGTCGCAGCGACTTGGCGCCGAGGTGCAATCGCAGCGTCTTGAGGCAATGCTCAGCGTGCTTCTTAAGGGCTAGTTGATAATCTATTTTATGGCCTGTTGATGAGCTATTGATAAGCTGTTAACGACTTATTGATGGCCTAGGGCAATTTAACTCGCTGATTTGACTGAAAAGACTGCAATTTCGCGCAACATTGCGTAGAATCGCTGACCCGCCGAAAATTAACTCGGCGGACCCTAAAAGACTAAATTCGGGGCATGCCCTCACAATGGTATAAGGTACTGAAATGGCTCGCATTACTGTAGAAGACTGCTTAGACAACGTAGACAATCGCTTCGAGCTCGTCATGGTGTCGAGCAAGCGCGCCCGTCAAATCCAAACGGGCGGCAAAGACCCGATGGTCGCCGCAGACAACGATAAGCCTACGGTTATTGCCCTGCGCGAAATTGCCGAGGGACACGTCAACGCCGACATTTTGAAGGCAAAGCCACGTAGCGAAATGCAAGAAATCGATATGAAAGCCGAAGTGAACGCGCTTGCCGAAGCCGAAGCGGCTATTGAAGCAGCTGCCGCCGACGTGATCCTTGCAGACGGTGCTGAGGAAGTGAGCGGCGATCAAGCGGCGGCCGAAGAAGTAGAAGACTAGAGGGTTGAGTCGAAAGCGTACCCCGCTGATCGAGAACACGGTGGGTCTACAAAAGTAGGCCTTTAGGAGGGAGTGTTAAGTGCCCATCACAGCCATCGTCCCACCCGTTGATAATATCGACACGCTGGCGTCGGGCCTCTCTTCATACCTCAATCGCGACCAGGTTAACGGCATCCGCCGCGCCTATTACTATGCCGAGCAAGCGCATGAGGGCCAATTTCGTCGCAGCGGCGAACCTTATGTTACCCATCCTTTAGCCGTTGCCGGCATTTTGTGCGAAATGCACATGGACCCGCAGAGCCTTATGGCCGCAATGCTCCACGATGTTATCGAAGACACCGGCATCACTAAAACTGCCATTAAGTCGCAGTTCGGCACCAGCGTAGCCGATCTCGTCGACGGCGTGAGCAAGCTCAACAAGATGACTTTCTCGAGCCGCGCCGAGGCGCAGGCCGAAAACTTTCAGAAGATGGCGATGGCAATGGCCAAAGACCTGCGGGTTATTTTGGTTAAAATCGCCGATCGCCTTCACAATATGCGCACGCTCGAAGTGCTCACCCCCGAAAAAAGACGCCGCGTCGCGCGCGAGACGCTCGACATTTATTCGCCGATCGCAAATCGACTTGGTATGAACAATGTGCGCGTCGAGTTCGAAGAGCTTGGCTTCAACGCACTCTATCCAATGCGCGCTCGACGCATAGACGCCGCAGTAAAGTCGATTAGAGGCAACCGCAAAGAGATCATCACCAAAATCCAAACCTCGATCGAAGCTTGCCTCGAACGCGAAGGGCTGATTGGCCGCTGCAGTGGACGTGAAAAACACCTGTACAGCATCTACGAAAAAATGCGTAGCCAGCGTAAATCGTTTTCCGAAATTATGGACGTGTACGCGTTCAGAATCGTCGTCGATAAGGCAGACACCTGCTATCGCGTGCTTGGCGCCGTGCACAGTTTGTACAAGCCCGTGCCAGGACGTTTTAAAGATTACATTGCGATCCCTAAAGCGAACGGCTATCAGTCGCTGCACACGTCGTTGTTTGGTATGCACGGTGTGCCTATCGAGATTCAGATTCGTACCGAAGAAATGGAGGCGATGGCGAATAACGGCATCGCCGCGCACTGGCTTTATAAGTCGAACGAAGACCTGCCGGGTAACGCGCACGGCCGCGCGCGCGAATGGGTAAACGGCCTGCTCGAATTGCAGAAACACGCGGGTAATTCACTCGAGTTTATCGAGAACGTAAAAATCGATCTGTTCCCCGATGAGATTTACGTCTTTACGCCCAAAGGCACGATTTTCGAATTGCCGAGCGGTTCAACCGCCGTGGATTTCGCGTATGCAATTCACACCGACGTGGGCAACTCTTGTGTCGCCTGTCGGATTAGCCGCCGCCTCGCGCCGTTAAGCGAGCCGCTACAAAGTGGCCAGACTGTTGAAATTATTACCGCGCCCGGCACGCAGCCGAATCCAGCGTGGTTAAATTTTGTTGTGACGGGCAAGGCACGCAGCAATATTCGCCACTATTTAAAGAACCAAAAAGTGTCTGAGTCTGTCGCGCTCGGCAGGCGGCTACTTACCAAAGCACTCGCGGGCTTTGGCACGACGATCGAAGAGTTGGCGCCCTCGAATATCGACTCGGTACTTAAACAAACTCAGATCGAATCGCTCGACGACTTACTCGCCGAGATTGGCTTAGGCAATCGCATGTCGTTTATGGTCGCGCAGCGGCTGAGCGACAACGATGAACTGAGTGCGGTGGATGCCGTTGAAGAGTCTAACCGCCAAGGCTCGATAGAGATCCGCGGCTCCGAAGGCATGGTGATGAGCTATGCAAAGTGCTGCCATCCGATTCCTGGCGATCCTATTGTCGGGCATATCAGCACCGGCCGCGGCATGGTGATTCATACCGAGGACTGCAACAACATCGCCGAAATAATTGACGATCCCGAGAAGTGTGTGTCGGTACGATGGGATCCGGATGTGAAAGGCGAGTTCTCGGTTGAGCTGCGTGTTGAGCTCGAGAATCAGCGCGGCATTATTGCCACACTCGCAACAACCATTACCGGCTGCGAGGCAAACATCGAACGCATTTCGACTGTCGAGCGCGATGCGCGCTTCAGCATCGTTAACCTCTCACTCAATGTCCGCAATCGTGTACATCTGGCACGCGTTTTAAAGAAGGTGCGACTCATTCGGTCGGTGCTTAAAGTGACGCGCGTTAAGAGTCGCAAGGTTCGCAAAACGATTAAGAGTATTTTAGGCGCTAACGACTAGTTAGCGCTCGCCATTTCGCCTATCCATTATCTATTCCCAAGGTATTAACTATGTCGACGCTAGAACCGATTCAAACCGCCGCGGCACCAGCCGCTATTGGTCCGTATTCGCAGGCGATTAAGTCTGGTCAGATGGTTTTCCTCTCGGGCCAAATCCCTTTGCTGCCAGAGACAATGGAGGTAGTCGAAGGTGGTATCGAGGCACAAACTCATCAGGTATTTAAAAACCTAATCGCGGTTTGTACAGCAGCTGGTGGCTCGCTCGCACACGCAGCGAAGCTGACTATTTATCTAACCGACCTTGGCGACTTTGCTGCGGTTAATGCCATCATGGCAGAGTATTTTACCGAGCCTTATCCTGCGCGCGCGACTATACAAGTGTCGGCTCTGCCCAAAGGCGTCACTGTCGAAATAGACGCGGTGCTCTGTCTCTAAGAGTCTGCAAGCAACCTGAGCGAGCCCCAGTATGTTGAAGATCATCGAGGCTAAAAGCCCATGAGCTCGGCAACCACCGGCGGGCTTGGCAAAAAAACCGCGATTGCTGCAATAGCGCCTAAGCCACGGAGCCTCGACGCTATGTCGCCTGCGCGGCTAAAAGGCGTTGGACCCGCGCTCGAGAAAAAGCTTGCCGCTATTGGCATCACGTCGATTCAAGATCTGCTGTTTCATTTGCCGCTGCGTTATGAAGACCGCACGCGCATTACCCTTGCCGCACGGGCACAGATAGGCGAATACATGCAGTTTGAGGGCGAGGTGACGAGCTGCGACCTGCAGTTTGGCAAACGCCGAAGTCTTCGCTGCAGCCTCAGGGATTCGTCGGGCAGCATGACGCTGCGATTTTTTCATTTTAGCGCGGCGCAAAAAGACTCGCTCGCGGTTGGTACACAGCTGCGTGTTTACGGCGAGGTGAAACACGGTCGCGCGGGTTTTGAACTCTTCCATCCAGAATACAAACCTCTGTCGCAGGCCAACCAAGAGGTGTCTGACACCCTAACGCCAATCTACCCAACTACCGAGGGACTCATGCAGCCTAGGCTGCGGAGTATTATCGGACAAGCGGTAGAGTTAGTCGTTGGTAAAGACGCTATCGAAGATTACCTGCCCGCAACCCTTGTGGCTAAATTTAATCTTGCTAGCCTCACCGAGGCGATTAAACAGATTCATCGGCCGACTGCCGATGCCTTCGGCGGTTGGGATCGCGATGCACCTAACCCCGGACGCGATCGTCTCGCGTTCGAAGAGTTGCTCACGCACCGACTGAGTCTGCGCCGTTTGCGAGATGACGCGGCTGCGAAGGCAGGGCCGCAGTTTGCTGGTGAGAATCAACTCATTCGCGGCTTTCTGTTAGCGCTGCCTTTCGAATTAACCGGCGGGCAGCATCGCGCTTTCGCTGAGATAAGCGAAGACCTCGCGCGGCCCACGCCGATGCTGCGCCTCTTGCAAGGCGACGTAGGCTCGGGAAAAACCGTTGTTGCGGCGCTGTCGGCACTGCGTGCTATCGACGCGGGCTATCAAGTTGCGCTGATGGCGCCGACCGAGATTCTGGCCGAACAGCATGCGGTTAATTTTAGGCAGTGGTTCGAGCCGCTCGGTATAGAGGTCGGCTGGCACAGCGGTAAGCAGAAGGGCAAACCACGTGCCGAACAGCTCGAGCGAGTGTCCACCGGTTTCTGCCAGATCCTTGTCGGCACGCACGCGCTTTTTCAGGGCGAGGTAAGCTACGCGAAGCTCGGACTTATTATTATTGACGAACAGCACCGCTTTGGCGTGCAGCAGCGGCTTGCGCTGCGTGAGAAAGCAGCGTCGATGAATATTAATCCGCATCAGCTCGTGATGACGGCGACACCTATACCGCGCACACTCGCGATGAGTGCCTACGCAGATTTGGACAATTCGATTATCGATGAACTTCCCCCGGGACGAACGCCGGTTAACACGCTGATTGTGTCGAACGAACGTCGGGGCGAGGTGGTCGAGCGAATCGCGGCGGCCTGCGAAAATCGGAGCCAAGCCTATTGGGTGTGTACTTTAATCGACGAGTCTGAGGTGCTGCAGTGTCAGGCTGCCGAGGTAACTGCACAGCAACTCGCTGAGCAACTGCCGGAGGTGCGAGTTGGCTTGGTACACGGACGCATGAAGCCTGTTGAGAAGGCCGAGGTGATGGCGCGCTTCAAAGCCGCCGAAATAGATTTGCTCGTCGCCACAACCGTCATCGAAGTAGGAGTCGATGTGCCGAATTCGAGTCTCATGGTCATCGAAAACCCCGAGCGGTTGGGTCTTGCGCAGCTTCATCAGCTGCGCGGACGCGTGGGCCGCGGTTCAATAAAAAGCCATTGTATTTTGCTCTATCAAAGTCCACTTTCGCGCAACGGCAAAGAACGTCTCGGCGTGATGCGCGAGAGTAACGATGGCTTTTATATTGCCGAGAAAGACTTAGAGTTACGCGGACCCGGACAGGTGCTAGGCACCGCACAAACCGGCCTCATGGAGTTTCGCATTGCCGATCTCGTTCGCGACGCGGCTATGCTCGACGATGTTAAGGATGCGGCAGACCATGTGCTCGGCCATCATCCGCAGGTGGTCGATTCACTCGTGAGGCGCTGGCTCGGCGAGAATATTCATTACGCGAATGTCTAGGCTTTTGTCTTAAGTGCGTCGTTGCATGTGACGCCTTGGGGCTTATAATCGCGCTTCGATATTCAATGTGGCCGTAAAAATGCAGCAAGAATCGCAGCACGCTAAGCAAACTAAAGGGCGATTAATCTCCCCGCTTCGTCGCTTTCAGAGCAAACTCCCGGCGCTGTTAAAACTTATGCGCGTCGATCGTCCGATTGGCATTTTGCTTCTGTTATGGCCGACCCTAGGTGCGCTGTGGATAGCAAGCGGCGGTTTCCCACGACTCGATCTGCTTCTTATCTTTTCACTTGGCACCGCGGTAATGCGTTCGGCGGGTTGCTGTATAAACGATTTTGCCGATGCGAAGATCGACGGCAACGTGGCGCGCACGCAAGCGCGTCCGCTGGCGACCGGCGAGCTTACGCGACGCGATGCTATCGCCGCCTTCGTCGCGCTTTCATTGATCGGTTTTATTCTTGTGCTCTTCACAAATCGTGAGACGATCATGCTGTCATTTGGCGCAGTTGCCCTAGTTGCGCTCTATCCGTTTATGAAGCGCATCACACATCTGCCTCAGCTCGTTCTCGGCATCGCCTATTCGTGGGGAATACTGATGGCGTTCACCGCGGTGCAAACGCAAATACCGCCCGCGGCTTATCTTCTGTTTATCGCCAACTGCCTGTGGACTGTCGCCTACGACACCCAATATGCGATGGTTGATAGAGAATACGATTTGAAGATTGGTGTGAAGTCTACTGCGATTCTTTTTGGCGACGCCGATCGCGCGATGATCGGTGCGTTGCAAGGACTGGTGCTACTTGCGTGGTGGCTTGCTGGCGCCCAGTTCGAGTTAGGGGCTGGCTATTATCTCGGTGTCGGCGTGGCAGCACTGCTGTTTGTCTACCATCAGTTTCTGATACGAGACCGACTGCCGGAGCCCTGCTTTAAGGCGTTTTTGCATAATAACTGGGTAGGCGTGGCGATTTTTGTCGGCGTGGTGCTGGGGGTATAGAGGGGAGAAAGGGAGACGGGGGGAGGGAAAAGGGGTCAGACCCCTTTTCCCTCTCTCCCTCTCTCTCCCCCTTTTCGCTAAGCGCCAGTGAACGACTGGATACCTGTCTGCGCGCGACCTAGGATTAGCGCGTGAATGTCCGACGTGCCTTCGTAGGTGTTCACCACTTCGAGGTTCTGCATGTGGCGCATAACCGGATAATCATCGGAGATACCGTTGCCGCCTAGCATGTCGCGTGCTTCGCGGGCTGCTGCCAATGCTTTCTCGCAAGAGTTACGCTTTAGAAGCGAAATCAGTGGCACTGCCAGTTTGCCTTCGTCTTTAAGACGGCAGGCTTGTAGACAGCCCTGAAGCGCGAGCGACAGTTCTGTTTGCATGATGGCGAGTTTCTTTTGGATCAGCTGGTTAGCCGCGAGTGGGCGACCAAATTGCTTGCGATCGAGTGTGTATTGCAGCGCCGCGTGCCAGCACGTTTCGCCTGCACCCAGTGCGCCCCACGCAATACCCAAACGCGCAGAGTTAAGGCAGCTGAAGGGTCCGTTTAGACCGCGCGCCTTAGGCAATTTGTTTTCTGCCGGCACGAAGACCTCGTCCATCACGATCTCGCCGGTAACCGACGCACGCAGCGCGAGCTTGCCTTCGATCTTGGGCGCGCTTAGCCCCTTCATGCCTTTCTCTAAAATGAAGCCACCGATGACGCCGTCGTCGTCTTTCGCCCACACGATAAAGACATCGGCGAAGGGCGAGTTGCTGATCCAGTTCTTGGCGCCGCTCAGGCTAAACCCGCCGTCGACAGAGCGCGCGCGTGTAACCATGCTGCCGGGGTCGGAGCCATGGTCAGGTTCGGTAAGACCAAAGCAGCCGATGTATTCGCCTGTAGCGAGTTTCGGCAAGTATTTTTGCTTCTGCTCTTCGCTGCCAAACTCGTTGATTGGGTGCATAACGAGGCTCGACTGCACGCTCATCATCGAGCGATAGCCGGAGTCGACAGCTTCGATTTCTTTTGCGGCGAGGCCGTAGCACACGTAGTTAACGCCCGCGCAGCCATAGCCTTCGATAGTTGAACCGAGTAGACCAAGTGCGCCCATTTCGCGGAAAATCTCCGGATCAGTTTGCTCGTTGCGATAGGCATCGCGAACACGCGGCAGCAGTTTCTCCTGCGCATATTGGCGCGCCGTATCGCGCACGAGGCGCTCCTCTTCGCTGAGCTGTGATTCCATGAGGAACGGATCTTTCCAATCGAATTGCGCGTTGTCCGAACGAACAGACATAGTCTTCTCCTAAATCGGTGTTGCAATGTAGCAGGCGCAGTTGGCGCCGCAGGTAATTAATAGATTCTAGCAAACTACGCTCGATATCCCTAAACAGGATCGCTTCCTCATTAGCAAGTGGTTGTCATTATTCTTCGTTAAGCTGCGCTAATTTACCCCCAAAATCGCGCCGCGCTAGTAATGCTTATTCAACCGCGCGTAAAATGCGCCGATGGATGTCTCGCATATACTCGACTCGCTTAACGACGAACAACGCCACGCCGTTGCCAACCCTAGCCAACACCTCCTCGTGCTCGCCGGCGCCGGCAGTGGCAAGACGCGCGTGCTCGTGCATCGCATCGCCTGGCTATTAGAAGCAGAGCAGGTGTCGCCTTTTTCAATACTCGCTGTGACCTTTACCAACAAGGCTGCGCGTGAGATGCGGCACCGCATCGAATCCTTGATGGGGCAGTCGTTTGGCGGCATGTGGGTGGGCACGTTTCACGGCCTTGCCCACCGCTTGCTACGCACGCATTGGCAGGAAGCGGGTCTAATTCAAGACTTCCAGATTCTCGACAGCGACGATCAGCTGCGGCTAATTAAGCGAATAAACCGCGAGCTTCAGATCGACGACGAACGCTGGCCCGCTAAGCAGTGCCAGTGGTATATCAATGGCCAGAAAGACGAAGGCCTGCGTGCCAGCAATATCGACGACTTTGGCGACGATTACACCAAGACAATGCTGCGCATCTATCGCGCCTACGAAATCGCCTGCGACCGCGGCGGCATGATCGACTTTGGCGAGATTCTGCTGCGCTCCCACGAGCTCTGGCTTAAGAATCCACAGATTCTCGATCACTATCAACGCCGCTTCCAGCATATTCTGGTCGACGAGTTCCAAGACACCAACTCCATTCAATACGCCTGGCTGCGCGTGCTTGCGGGCCGCGGCAGCCACCTAATGGTGGTAGGCGACGACGATCAGTCTATCTATGGCTGGCGCGGGGCAAAGATCGAGAATATTCAGCAGTTCAGCAGCGATTTCCCGGGTGCGCAGTTGGTCAAACTCGAGCAAAACTACCGCTCGACTAAAAACATTCTCGATGCGGCCAACAGCCTCATCACCAATAACGCCGGCCGTCTCGGCAAACAGCTCTGGACCGAGGGCGTGGCAGGCGAGCCGATAAGCCTGTACGAAGCGTTTAACGAACAAGACGAGTCGCGCTTTGTCGTCGATCGTCTGCAAGATTGGTTCAATGGCGGCAATCGCCGCATCGATTCGGCGGTGTTGTATCGCTCAAATGCGCAGTCGCGCGAACTCGAAGAGGCGCTTCTGCGCGTCGGCATGCCCTACCGCATTTATGGCGGCCAGCGCTTTTACGAGCGGCTCGAGATCAAGAATGCGCTCGCCTACTTGAGGTTAGTAACCAATCGCTTCGACGACACAGCGGTCGAGCGAATCATTAATGTGCCCACACGCGGTATCGGCGGACGCACGCTCGAACTCGTCCGTCAGGTAGCGCGTGACCGAAACTGCTCGCTTTGGGAGGCTTCGGTCGCGTCGGTTAATGAGTCTTTACTTACGGCGCGTGCGGCAAACTCTGTGCTTGCTTTCCTCGAGCTAATCGATGGCCTCGACGAATCATGCCGCGACCTCGAACTGCATGCTAAGGCCGATTTGATTATCAAAACCACTGGCCTCATTCCACACCACGAAAAAGAGGGTGGCGAGAAGGCACGCGCGCGGGTCGAAAACCTCGAAGAATTAGTGAACGCCGCGGGCAACTTCGACGTCACCGACGCAGACGAAGACTTCGACAGCACCTCCACTCAGTTTTTAGCCGCCTTTCTAGACCAAGCCGCACTCGACGCCGGCGAGGGTCAGGCCGCCGCCGATGAAGACGCAGTGCAGCTGATGACACTGCACACCGCCAAGGGCCTGGAATTCGATCTGGTCTTTTTGGTCGGTATGGAAGAGGGCTTATTTCCACACAAGATGTCGATGGACGACCTGTCGGGGCTCGAAGAGGAGCGCCGGCTCGCCTATGTCGGCATCACCCGCGCCAAACACAAACTCTATCTAAGCTACGCCGAATCGCGCAGGCTCCACGGCGAGATTAACCTCTGCCGTCCCTCACGCTTTGTCCGCGAGATCCCCAAATCGCTTATCGAAGAGGTCCGCCTCAAATCGACTATAAGCCGGCCTTCGGTCGGCGGCGCAAGGCTTGGACGCAGCAACCCGAGCGGCAATCTCGACGGTAGCGTCGAGGTTCCACAGACCAACCTATCGCTGGGCCAGCGCGTCATCCACGGCAAGTTCGGCGAAGGTGTCGTGCTCAACTACGAGGGCCAAGGCACGAGCGCGCGCGTGCAGGTGAACTTTGATTCGGCGGGCAGCAAATGGTTAGTGCTCTCTTACGCGAAACTCGAGGTGCTTGCCTAGCGCGCTGTTAACAGCAGGCGGGGGGTCTAACACCCGCAATTGTGGCTTTACGATTCTGCGAAATAGTGTACCTTGAGCGCTCATTTAGACTCATATCGGACACGTTTCAATGCGCTCAAGTCTTTCTTTCTTGCGGTTCTCCAGTGCTTCCATTTTTCGCCCGATGGCGGCTTTTATGCTTTGCCTCATACTGGCAAGCTGCGGCAAGGCGCCAGCCGAAACAGGCTCCGCAGCAGCGGCAGCAGCCACCCCACAGCAAACCTACCAATGGAAGCTGATTACCTCGTGGCCCAAAAACCTGCCCGCGCTTGGCACGACGCCCGAATTCTTCGCCAAAATAGTCGACGAGATGAGCGGCGGCCGCATGAAGATCCGCGTATTCGGTGCTAACGAATTGGTCGGTGGTTTGGAGGTGTTCGACGCCGTGTCGTCGGGCGTTGCCGAAATAGGCCACTCGGGTGCTTATTATTGGCAAGGCAAGATCGCAGGCACGCCCTTCTTCTCGACCATTCCGTTTGGGCTAACCGGCGTCGAGATGAATGCATGGCTCGATTATGGCGGCGGCAAAGAATTATGGCGCGAGATTTACGAGCCGTTCAATTTGTACCCAACGCGCGGTGGTAATTCGGGCACGCAGATGTTTGGCTGGTTTAACAAAGAGATCAATTCGCTGGAGGATATCAAAGGCCTAAAAATGCGCATCCCTGGCCTCGGCGGCGAAGTGTTTAGCCGCGCCGGCGGCTTGCCGGTAACCATGCAGGTGAGCGATGTGTTTACGGCTATGCAAACCGGCGCACTCGATGCAACAGAATTTGTAGGCCCGTATAACGACCTGTCTGCGGGCTATCACACGGTAGCGAGCTATTACTATTACCCGGGCTGGCACGAGCCTGGCTCGACGATCGAGCTGGTGTTTAATAAAGAGAAGCTCGACGCCCTGCCCAGCGATCTGCGCGCTATCGTGCTCAATGCTGCCGAGGTGATGAATCAAAAGCTTTACGACGAATACACGGCGCTAAATAACAAGGCGCTGCAGACGTTGATTGATGAGCATGGCGTGCAGCTACGCGAACTGCCCAAAGACGTGCTCGCCGAGTTCCGGCGCCTGTCTGCCGACGTCGTCGCCGAGCTCGCCGATACCGACGACACGACACGCAGGATTTACGAGTCTTATTCGTCGTTTCAGCGCGGCGTCGAAAACTACCATGCAATCTCGGAAGAAGCCTATATCGATGCGAGGCGTAATCGAGATTAGACCTGAGGCGGCAGCGCTCGCGGCTTGCCGTCGTCATCAATAGCAACAAACACAAACAGGCCGTCGCCGACCTTGCCCTCGCCCTGCGCGAGATCGAACGGCGTCGTCCACACCTCGACCGCGATATCGAGCGACGTCCGTCCGCGGCGCACAACGTGTGTGTAACAGCTCACTACGTCGCCAACTCCCACCGGCTTTATAAAGTTAACTTCTTTAATAGCGACCGTAACCGAGCGGCCCTGGCATTCGCGCTTGCTGCTAATGCCCGCCGCGATGTCCATTTGCGATACCAGCCAGCCACCAAAAATATCGCCGTTGGCGTTCGTGTCCTTCGGCATCGAGAAAGTCTGTAACGCTAAAGTGCCCTGCGGCCTAGTTACATCGTTTACTGCATTGTCGGTCATGCGTTGTGTCCTAGTAGGTGGTGTCAGTCCTTGATCAACCCTTGAGCAGCCCCGGCAGCCACGTGACGATTTCGGGCTGCAGCGCGAGTAATAACAGCAGCGCCAATTGCATTAACACAAACGGAATCACGCCGCGGTAAATGTCTTGAGTACGAATCTCGGGCGGCGCGACGCTGCGCAGATAAAACAATGAAAAGCCAAAAGGCGGCGTGAGGAATGAGGTCTGAAGATTGACGGCAATCATGATGCCAAGCCAGATCGGATCGAGCCCCATGCTTAACAGTATCGGGCCAACCAACGGCACGACCATAAAAGTGATTTCGATAAAATCGAGAATAAATCCGAGCAGAAATATGAGCAGCATAACCACGAGCATTGCCGAGAACACGCCGCCCGGCAGGTTAAGCAAAACCTCCTCGATTAACACATCGCCACCAAAGCCGCGAAACACCGACGAGAATATCGCAGCGCCAACTAAAATAAGATAAACCATCGAGGTTACGCGCAGAGTCTCGAGGCTGACCGCGTGTAACACATTCACACTCAGCGCTCGCTTAACCAACGCGAGCATCAGCGCACCCAAGGCACCAACGCTTGCGGCTTCGGTTGGCGTGGCGATCCCCATAAGAATGGAGCCGAGCACCGCGACCATCAGAAAAACTGGCGGCAGCAGACCTTTCACCAACGCGAGCGCAAGGCTTGTGTTCTCACTACGAAGCGCGGCAATGTCCTGCTCTTTAAGCGGCGGCGCGTCCTGCGGACGCACTAGGGCAGTGATTAAGACATAGGCGCCATAACTCATCACGAGAATGATGCCGGGGATTATTGCGCCGGCAAACAGGTCGCCGATCGACACGAAATCGGGGGCGAACTCTCCGCTGTTTAGCTGCGATTGCTGATACGCATTAGAGATAACCTCGCCGAGCAGCACGAGGCAAATCGACGGTGGGATTATCTGGCCCAAAGTGCCGGTCGCGCAGAGTGTGCCGGCGGCAAGGCTAGGCTTGTAACCTGCCTTGAGCATCGTCGGTAGCGACAAAATGCCCATCGTGACAACGGTGGCGCCTACGATGCCCGTGCTCGCGGCGAGCAGCATACCCACCAGCACCACCGACAGGCCGAGGCCGCCGGGTACGCGAGCAAACACGACCGCCATGTTCTGCAGAAGATCGTCTGCCACGCGGCTTTTCTCGAGCATCGTGCCCATAAAAACAAACAGCGGCACAGCGAGCAGGTTTTGGTTAGTGAGAATGCCGTAGAGACGGCTTGGAATAAGAGTTAGGTAGATACCATCGAACACCCCTAACGCCATGCCCAATCCTGCGAACCCCAAAGAGACGCCGGTGAGGGTAAGTGCAACCGGATAGCCGAGCATTAGCGCACCGCAGATCGCAGCAAAGAACAGCGCAGGAATGAGTTCGATCACGCGCGCCTCTCTGCTTCATTCTGGGCTTCGTTCTGGGGCGGGCTAGACCTAAACGCAACGCGCAGCGATTTAGTCAGCTCCGAGACACCTTGCACTGCCAGCAGCACAGGCAGCACGATAATTAGTGTTTTAAGCAGGTAAACAAAAGGCAGGCCACTTGCCTCGGGTGAGCCTTCGCGAATACGCCATGCGACGCTGACATAGTCCCAACTAATCCAGGCGATGAAGAAAGACGCCGGAAGCAAAAAGAGCAACGCGCCGAGGCTGTCGACAATCGCACGGCCGCGCAGGCTGAAGCGTGAGTAGAACACATCGACGCGCACATGCCCCTGCGCCTTTAACGTATAGCCTGCGCCCAGCACGAAAAGCGCGCCGTTGATGTACATAACCGATTCCTGCAGCGCAATCGAGCCGAGCTGAAAGCCGTAACGCAGCACCACAATAACGCCAACGACAAGCACCAACATAAAGCTCAGCCACGCAGCCGTACGGCCAAGCGTCTCGGAGGCATTGTCGATAACCGCGACTAGGCGCGAAGTAGGGGGCTGTTTCTCAGGCATCTCGCTAGTATCTCACATGCGCGTGCTAGAGGGGATTGGGAATGCGCGACCCGCTACAGAGTCATCACGCGCACCAGCTGATAGCTCAGCACCGCAACCGCAAGGCCAAGCACACAGAGTGTAACGCCAAGCAGCCAAAAGACACCTCGCTGAACGCGCGAACCAAGCCAGCTCAGCAAGCCATCGGCCAAAGTGGCCTTGTTAGGGATATTCCGAAATAGCGCCGCAACGGCATACAGTAGGAGTGACCAACAAAAAACCAGAAGGCTTGCGATCGCCGTCCCGTCCTGCTCAATAACGTCGACCTGCGGGGCACGCCAGAGCAAGACACCGAGTGCACAGAGCGCCACAAGCAGCAACAGCAGCCGGAATCCATGCAAATGGCTAGCAATTCGTGAGAGTCGCTCTATCATAGGGGCTCGAATAAATTCTTCGTCAAAAGCATACACTAACCGATTATGACTGACGACCTAACACGCACGAGCCAGCACGCATGTCCGAAAGCATACATAAAGTAGAACTGCCCTTTGTGGCTGGCTTTAACGCCGACGATCAACCTGTTTTCGAATCTCTCGAAGTCGAGCTTCTAAGCGCCGACAACGACGAGGTGCGACTATTGCGCTCGCCTCTGCTCACCCGCAATTTAGCGTCAGGTGACAAGCTCAAGGTAGTGAACGCAGCGGGCGCCGAGTATGAGCTTTTAGAGCGAAGCGGCAATCTCAGCATCAGAGTCTTAAGTCGAGAAAACGTCGAGCCTCTTGAGCAACAGCTCACGCCAAAGATCGAAAAATTAGGCGGCGCGCTCGATCATAGCAATCCGCGCGCCTTGGTCTACACGATTCACGTGTCGATAGGATTTAAGCCTATTGAAGACGCGCTCAACGATGCCTGCGCGCAATTTGAAGGCGCCATTTGGAATTACGGGAATGTCTACGACCCCGAGGATGGCACAACGCCAATGGAATGGTGGATCGATCTCGATGAGAGGTAAGAGGACAGAGATCGGAGATCGGAAGTAAGTTGATTTGCATGCACCCGCTATTCGGTTTACGTTAACAAAACGAGCACGGACAAAAATTTAACAAAAGTTATAGAGCACTTATAGAGAAGTTATTATGCTGATTGTTGTCTCTCCTGCGAAGTCATTAGACGTCGACACCCCTGCTAAGACAAAGAAGTTCACCACACCAAGCTTTCTCAAAGAATCTCAGACGCTGGTAAAAGACCTGCGCAAGCTTAGCCCCGATGACATTTCATCGCTAATGAGTGTTAGCGTAAAGCTCGGCGAGTTAAACCACGAGCGCTTCGCTAATTGGCACACACCCTTCAACCTAGAGAATGCCAAACAAGCGCTCTTTGCCTTTACCGGCGACGTGTATATCGGGCTCGACGCTGCCAGCTTCTCAGCTGCCGATATCACTTTTGCGCAAAAACACCTGCGCATTTTGTCGGGTCTGTATGGCGTACTAAAACCACTCGATCTCATGCAGCCCTATCGACTCGAAATGGGCCGCAAATTTGCGAACGGGAAAACCGCGACGCTGTATGAGTTTTGGGGCGAGCGTCTTACCCAGTTTCTTAACGACGAACTCGTAGAGCACAAAGGCAAGAGCAAAGTAGTTGTTAATCTCGCATCAAATGAGTATTTCAATTCGTTAAAGCCTAAGGTGCTCGATGCAGAAGTGGTAACGCCGGTATTTAAAGATTTCTCTTCGGGTAAATATAAAATTGTAAGCTTCTTCGCGAAAAAAGCCCGTGGCGAAATGGCCGCTTACATCATTAAAAATCGCTTAAAAACCCCCGAAGAACTTCTCACCTTCGACGTAAATGGCTATCGCTACAGCGCCGAAGAATCAAAGCCAAACATGCCCGTGTTTTTACGCAAACAGTAAACTAGCCAATGACTCAGCCAAGTGATTTACCCTTCAGCCAGAGCTGCGAAAACAATAAGCAGCCGATACTCGCCAAGCTCGAGATACTTCTCGCAGACAAGCGGCATGTACTCGAAATAGCTGGCGGCACTGGCCAGCACGCGGAGTATTTCGCCTCGGCATTGCCTCACATTCGATGGCAGTCTAGCGATATACCCGACAATGTCGCCTCACTGAATACTCGTCTTGCGCTAGCCGGAGCTGACAATCTGCCGCCAGCACTAGCGCTGGATGTTGACCAGCAAAGTTGGCTGCTCGGCACTTGGCCAACGGCATTCGTTCCGCCTACTCTGACACGATCAGCGAATTCGTCGCAGACATCTCAGCCGTCTCTGCTGGAGAGAGACGCTTTTGAAAAAGCAATTTACGACAGGCTTGGCAAAAACGCCGCTATTAGTTCAGGCCCATTCGATGCGCTCTTTAGTGCCAACAGCTTGCACATTATGAGCGAAGGTTCGGTCACCAATTTTTTCTTAGGCGCTGGCAAAATGCTCGCCGAAGGCGCTTTGTTAATTGTTTATGGTCCCTTCAATTACCAAGGCAAGTTCACCTCGCCAAGCAATGAAGAATTTGATGGCTGGCTCAAAGAGCGCAATCCGGTGAGCGGTATCCGTGACTTTGAGACGGTGTGCTCGATCGCAGATATTGCCAATTTTGAATTGGCGCAGGATATCGACATGCCTGCCAATAACAGATTGCTTATTTGGCATAAGCAAACGGCGGAATAATCCCTCCGCTGACTTACTCCAAATTTTTCTCAGCGAGCGCAATCCTATTTGCTCGCCTTCAGCAGCGTCTGGCGTTTTCTGTCAAGCTTTGGTAAAAATGTGTCTGAATTCTTGTGAAACACTAAATAGAAGCCCTAAATAGAAACCCTAAACAACCACCGGTCGGATAAAAACAGCTATGAATAAATTCACCGCGTCAGGCAAAGCAGCCGCTTTTGCTCTTCTATTGCTAGGTAGCACAGCCACAATTGCCGCCGAGACTGCGCCGCGCATTGGCGATTTTTCGCTCCTCGATGCCGAAGGCTATTTCCATCAGATGAGCTGGTATGACGACCATAAAGCGTTAGTGCTGCTAAGTTATTCGAATGACAACAAACAGTTGTCTACAATGCTAGGGGCATTTAGCGAGCTCCGCGATAACGCGGGTGACTCGTTCGAGTTTTTCCTCATCGATTCGCAGGGAAAGCGCAACCGCAGTGACATTGCGGCCGCGATGGCGCACGCGGGCATTTCGCTGCCTGTTTTGATGGACGATGCACAGCTCGTTGGCGAGGCGTTAGGGCTTTCTGTGAGCGGTGAGGTGGTGGTGTTCGATCCGAAGCGTTTTTCGGTTATCGCACGAGGGTTTGGGGAGCAGGCACTGCCCGTAGTGAGCGAACTGCTGTCGGCTCTCGACCACGGCGCCGATACCTCGTCTGCGGTTGCCGCGGTCTCGGCGACAAAGCCCGATGCAGGGGGTCTATTAGGCCAATTCCTTCGCTACCCCGCGCGTGAAGCGCATTCGGTTGAGACTCCTTCTTATATCAATGAGATTGCACCGATCATTGCTGAGAACTGTGCGAGCTGTCATCGCGAAGGCGGCATCGCGCCGTTTGCGATGGACAGCCATACGATGGTCTTAGGCTGGTCGCCTATGATTCGTGAGGTGCTGCTCACCAAGCGCATGCCACCGGGTCAGATCGACTCGCATATCGGTGAATTTATCAATGACATGGTGTTGGCCGACAGTGACACACAGAAATTGGTGCACTGGATAGAAGCGGGCTCGCCTTTCGATGGGGACAGTGTTGGAGAAGGTGTAACCGCGGATCCACTCGCTCAACTTACTTGGCCAAAGTCAGAGTGGGCATTTGGCGAACCCGACTACATTATCGAAGTACCACCGCAAGAAGTCCCAGCAACGGGTATCTTAGATTATTACGGCACGACAGTTGATATCGACATAGAAGAAGATCGCTGGGTGCGCGCGAGTCAATACATTCCGGGCGACCGCACGGTTTTGCATCACACCCTGCACAGCATCATCCCACCCGGAGCAACCACCGGTGGCTCGCTTTTAGGCGGTGACCCCGATCGCCCCGGCATTGCGCCCTACATTCCTGGGCAGTCGCCTCACGAAGAGCCGCCCAATACCGGCGGTCTACTGCAAGCTGGGTCGAAAATAGCGATGCAGATGCATTTTACGACGACCGGTAAAGCCACTGTCGACGAAAGCCGTATCGGCGTGTGGTTTTATCCAAAAGGTTTCGTGCCAGAGGAGAGAATGAGCGGTGAGTGCGCATGCCATTTTACGCCAACGTGGGTCAATATCCCGCCGTTCGATCCCGACTATGAGATGCAGCAAACCATTACAATCGACGACGATGCGCGCCTTTTTTCACTCACGCCTCATATGCATTTCCGCGGCAAGCGCATGCGGTTCTATGCGACCTACCCCGACGGCTCTGAGGAAGAACTCATCAATATTGCCAACTACAATTACAACTGGCAGCTCGCCTATACGTTTGCGGAACCTAAGTTTATGCCCGCGGGCACCCAAATAACGGCGGTTGGCGCATTCGATAATTCGGTTCAAAACAAGATGAATCCCGACCCCTCGCGTTCGGTTCCTTGGGGACTACAGAGCATGGACGAAATGTTCTTCGGCGCGGCAGACTGGAAAGTGATCAATACCGAGCGCGGTGCCGACTGAGGTTCGTGACTGAGATTGGTGGCTAAGATTGGTGACTGAGGTACATGACTGAATCCTCAAAAGAGTGAGCGCAGGGAAACGCTCAGAGGGGAAGGCATGTCGTGTGTCTGAGCGTTTCCATCACAAAGCTTGAACTCACGTCGTAGATGTCGGCTTTAATAAGCTGCTTATAGAGACGGTCGTAGTCGGGCATATCGGCGACCACAGCCTTGATGAGATAGTCGAGATCCCCACTCATGCGGTAGACCTCCAGCACGCCCGGAATGAGTTCGGTAGCGCGCTGGAAGGTAGCGGCCCACTCGTCGTTATGCTGGTTGGTGCGCACCGAAATATAAACCGTGAGCGACAGATTGAGCGCATTCGCATCGAGCAGCGCCACGCGCTGCCGAATAACCCCCTCCTTTTCAAGTTTCTGCAGCCTACGCCAGCATGCAGATTTTGACATGCCCACGGTGTCAGCCAATTCGCCTACCGACTGCGACGAGTCTTTTTGAAGAATCGATAAAAGGACAATGTCTTGTCGGTCTAGTTGCATGACTCAATACCTAGTTTATGAAACACCCTTGCGCGTTGACGGACAGTGATAGACAGCGCCTGCTGTTTTACTCGACAAAAAAGGGTATTCGATTCGTCTATGTTAGTGTTTTCGTTATTTCATGCCATTTTAGCTTTAATTATATAAATTTGTCTCGATATTATGTTAATCGGCGAATTAATAGGCACAATGTTCACCTGCCCGCTCGCTATACTGCTCCTTCGATCTATTCGGCAGGAGTCAGCGTTGTGGAATTAGTAGAAAAGATCAGACAGTCGTTAATCGGCGAGGGGAAACGCATTCCTACCAGCTTTGGTGAGAAGCCACTGATCTACGCCGACTACACCGCGTCAGGGCGCTCGCTTTCCTTCATCGAAGACGCCATTCGCGAACACGTGTTGCCTTATTATGCCAATACGCACACCGAGACTTCTTTCACCGGCGCGCAGAGCACCGCCTACCGAGAGCAGGCTCGCGACATCATTCGCAGCGCTGTTAACGCCAACGACGACGACCAGATTATCTTTTGTGGCCCAGGTGCCACGGCGGCGATCAACAAACTCGTCGACATTATGGGTCTTAGGCACCCTGCCGACACCAATCACGAAGACCAGCCGGTGGTGTTTATCGGTCCTTATGAACACCACAGCAACGAACTGCCGTGGCGTGAGTCGCGCGCACAGGTCGTCGTTATTCCGCTCGCAAAAGACGGCACGCTCGACTGTGACAGGCTCGAGGCGGAGCTTACTCGCTTCTCATCCCGCAGCCTCAAAATAGGCAGTTTCTCGGCGGCGTCTAATGTCACGGGCGTGAAGACTGACACCCATCGCGTCGCGAAGCTTCTGCATGCCCACGGCGCAGTCTCGCTCTGGGACTACGCTGCCGCAGCGCCCTATGTCGCGATTGACATGAATCCTGCCGGAGACGCGCTCGCGGCAAAAGACGCGGTGTTCATCTCGCCGCACAAACTCGTCGGCGGGCCAGGCACGCCAGGCATACTGGTGGTTAAGCGCCAGCTGATGACCAATGCTGTTCCGGCAATGCCAGGCGGTGGAACCGTGCTGTATGTGAACCCGCAGGACCATATGTTTATTGCAGACCCCCAGCGGCGCGAAGAGGGCGGTACGCCTGCCATAGTCGAGGCTATTCGCGCGGGTTTAGTCTTTAAGCTGCAGCAAGACGTTGGCATTGCAAAGATCGAAGCCAACGAGAAGGACTTTCGGGCGCGCGCGCTGGCGCGTTGGCAAGACAACCCCGCTATCGAAGTGCTGGGCAACACCGCCAACGACTCGTTGTCGATATTTTCGCTGCGCCTAAAATGTGAAACCGCGAGCGGGATGCGTGATCTGCACTACGGCTTTGTTGTCGCACTGCTTAATGATCTGTTTGGTATTCAGGCACGAGGCGGTTGCTCGTGCGCCGGACCCTACGGTCACGACCTCTTAAACATGGACATGCGCACAAGCCGCGCTATCGAGAAAGAAATAAAGAAAGGCCATATGGTGCTGCGTCCGGGGTGGGTAAGGCTTAACTTCAACTATTTTATCGACGAAGCAACCTTCGACTATCTACTCAGCGCCGTTGAGTTAATCGCCAACTATGGCGCGGGACTTCTGCCGTATTACGAATTCGATTCGACCTCGGCGACCTGGCGCTACCAAGGCAGGGCGATGCAGCTGGGCCTCCCTCTCGGAGACTTCGATTTTGCAGCCGACGCTGCCGTTGGTAGCAACGGGAAAGCGCGACAGCCGGCTTTCGAGCCGAGCAGCGATCTTCCCCTATTTTTGGCACAGGCCAGAGAAGAACTTACGCGTAACGACAGAGAGGGTACACGCTATACCGTATCGCTGCCTGCGAGCGTCGAAGCGCTGCGATGGTTTGCCCTGCCGCAAGAGGTTCACCTGCAAAACTTTCACTCTGTCTCGAGTGGCTAATCTTTACGGAAAGGAAGGAGTGTCGCGGCGTCGGCAATATAGGCTTCGATATGCGGCCTCTCTTGCTCGACAAAATTGGCTACTGCCGCAGCGAAGCCTTCGTGGGCTAACCAATGGAGCGAGTACGTAGACTTTGGCTCGAAGCCCCGCTGAATTTTATGCTCACCCTGAGCGCCAGAGTCGAAGCTACTCAGGCCGTGTTCGATGCAATAGTCTTGGCCTTGGTAATAGCAGGTCTCGAAATGCAGCAAAGGCTGGTCACTTGTGCTGCCCCAGTAGCGGCCGAACAGCTGAGCGTCGTTCTTAAAAAATAGCGCCGCCGCACACACGTCGCCCTCGCTAGTCGCCTGAACGGCCTCGATAAGCAGCAACTGCTCGGGCATCGTTGCGCCTAGGCGTTCGAAAAATCGCTGGCTAAGATATCCCTGCTGCCCCCGCACGAGATAGGTGCGGTGATAAAACAGGCTAAAATCAGCCCACTGCTGCTGCGTTATAGCCGCCCCTTCGGTCCGCCTAAACTCAAAGCCCGCCGCCGCTGTCGCCTCTCTCTCCTTGCGGATTGATTTGCGCTTACGTGAGGTCATGGTCGCCAGAAAGTCATCGAAGGTTTTGTAGTCACGGTTATGCCAGTGGAACTGACTTCCCATGCGCTCAACCATCTCACTTGATTCAAAAGCGGCACGCTCGGCAGGGTTAGGAAACAACAGATGATAGGACGACGCCTTTAATCGCCGCACTTCGGCCTGCAGCGCCGGCACAAAACTCTGAGCAACCGCCTCAAGCTGAGCCAAGTCATGCAGCAATATTCTAGACCCAACGCTTGGCGTGAACGGCACGGCAGTAAGCAGCTTGGGATAATAGTTTAGCCCGTTGCCCTGATAGGCATTCGCCCATGACCAGTCGAACACGTATTCGCCATAAGAATTGGTCTTAAGATAAGCCGGCACCACGGCGACAAGTGCCCCTGTCTCGGCAAGTCTCACGGCCGCATGATGAGGCTGCCAGCCCGTTGCAGCGGTCGTGCAGCCGGTCGCTTCTAAGGCGTGCAAAAACTCGTAGCGAGTGAAGGGGCTTTTTATGCCCGCGCAGGCATTCCACGCATCCGCGCCGATCTCTTCTATCGAGTTTACGAATGAATAACTATAACGGCTCAAGGCTGGGGGCTCATGGATGGCTACGGGCTTATGACAAGGGCGTATAAGAATGAGAGTTTACCACCTGCCTAATCCTGATGCAGTGCATCGACTAATTAGGTAGCATCAACGTTGCCTCAAAGGAGATTACTTTGCGCTCACCCAACCTCATACGCCGCCTCACCGACGCCAGATCCACGCTCAGTAAGTCTGAGACCAAGGTGGCGAGCTATGTGCTCGACCATGCGCACGAGGTGATTAAAATGCGTGTTGCCGACCTTGCACGCGGCTCGCAGGTAAGCGAACCAACGGTTATTCGTTTCTGCCGCGCAATAGGCTTCGACGGCTTTCAATCATTCAAGCTAAACCTAGCACAACATTTAGGCAGCGGTGGCGTCTACTCCCAGTTTGCGGTCGACGACAACGATACGGTCGAAGACCTGCGCAACAAAGTCTTCGACACAACAATAGGCACGCTGCTCACGGTAAGAGACGAGCTCGACTCTATCGCGCTCGAACGCTCGATCAACGCGATAACTCGCGCCAACCGTGTCGAGTTTTACGGCTTTGGCGCGTCGGGTTCGGTTGCCGCCGATGCGCAACACAAGTTCTTTAGACTCCAAATGTCATCGGCCGCCTATACCGACCCGCATATTCAACACATGTCGGCCATCTCGCTCGGCCGAGACGATGTCGTTGTTGCCATCTCTCAGTCGGGACAGACCACCGCGCTTTTGCAGAGTGTTCGTCTTGCCAGGCAGGCAGGCGCGACTGTGATAGGACTCGCACCGCGCGACACTGCGCTCAGCCAAGAATGCACCATACCGATCTATGTAAATAGAGAAGAAGACCACGAGACGTTCGCGCCGGTGTCCTCACGCATTGCCCACCTCGTGGTTATTGATGTAATCGCAACCGGCGTAGCCATGAGGCGTAAGCCCGTACTTAAAGATCATCTTCAAAAACTCGATACGAGTCAGCGCGTCCTCAGAAAAGGCCGCGTCTTAAGGTCTAAAGTTGGCGATAGCTAAGCGGCCTTTTTCGCTACAGCTGTAGTATTTAGTATCAATATTTTCAGCTGTTTCTCCTCTCTATTTTTCCCACACTTCTCGCCAACGCGCTACACCAGTAGGTTTCAACTATTACTGTAGGCATAACAAGAACGCACGCTCCGACTCTTTAACAAAGCATTAGAAATTATTGCCTACTTATTCCCCCTTCATTGTCGACAACGTTAATAAGACAGTTATCTAGAAATTAACAATTATACGAATAAGAGGACCATCAATAGCTGTTCGCCAAGTACCTGTACCTTATGCCCATCTTTCAACCGACTCAATGAGCAGAGCCTCGAACGAGGTCTCGGTAGCGGTACCAGAGCTCATCTAGCCTCTCCTCAGATACTCGATTTATGGCATAGACACCTGTGTATAGGAGTGCGACTGTTGCTCTGTTATTATTAAGAAATAAAAATGTAGTAAGGACAGTAAGATGAATTGGTTTAAAGGGATTTTTCTTGAGCTTATTGCGACCGCCGCTGTCTTCTTCGTGGCAGGGTACGCAGCAATGCAGCTTGAATCCGTCTAAGACTGGATGCTGCTACGCGTTCTATCCTCGACTACTGTTAACCCCAGTGCCCCCGCAGAGCCAGATGCACTAAGCGCCTCTGTGTGTGGCTCACGTTCGCAACTTCCAGACCCAAACCGCGCCAAAGCGTGTGTATTAGTAAAAGCAGGCGAGCGGCTATTCGTTGTCGATGTAGGTGATGGCAGTGTGGCGCGCCTACGCCAGTGGACTACGCCCTCTAATAAAATAGAAGCCGTGCTATTAACCCACCTGCACTCAGATCACATCCCGGATCTTGGTGATATGCATCTTGCAACATGGGTGCTACAAAACCGAGTCGTCAAATTACCGGGGTATGGTCCAGCGGGCGTAGAACAAGTGACAGCGGGTTTCGAGATGGCTTTTGGTATCGACTACGGCCTTCGCAACGCCCACCACGGCGATTCGATTGCGCCACTGAATGTTGCCGGCTAAGACCCGCGACCTATCGACAACGAGGCTCTTACCTTAATCGACGATGGCGATCTGAAAGTCAGTGCTTTTCTGATCGACCACCCGCCTATCATTCCGGCCAATGGCTACCGTTTTGACTACAAAGGGCGCTCACTTGTCATCAGTGGCGACACCAACAAAAGCCAGGCGATGGCGGAAAACAGTCACGGCGTAGATGTGTTGTTTCATGAGGCACAGTCCAATAGCATGTTATATATTATGATTGCGGCGTCGCAGGCTATTTCTGAAAATAAGCGCGCTCAGTTATTCGAGGATATTCAGACTTACCATACAACGCCTGTCGAGGCGGCCGAGGTCGCGAATGAGGCCGGCGTTAAGCATCTTGTTTTTTATCACCTAACGCCTTCGCCGCGTAATTCTGTAATGGCTGACCGACTTTTACGCGGGGTTAAGGATGTGCGACCCGACAATTGGACGCTCTCGGTAGACGGGACGAAAGTGACATTACCGATAGGCAGTGATGAGATTGTCACCGGGATGCATTAAAGGTTATTAATTTGACCCAGCTCGCGCGGAATTTAACCTTGCTGGCTGGAGTTCAGAACTAGTTGTTGCCAGCCTGTCTTACTTATCCGATAGCACAACGTTTCGGTGACAGCGCCGGTCACAGCAAGGTCTGCAGTATAGGCATAGTCGGCGCCTATTTTCTGCGCAGCTTTTTGAGAACGAATGTTAGTTGGCGCAATATGTAACCACACTTCATCGAACGTTTCGAAGGCATGCTCAAGCATCAATGCTTTCATCGCTCGATTCCACGCGCCACCCCAGTAGAGATGGTCGAGGAATGTAAAGCCTATCGACATTGACTCTTTGATGTCAGGTGCCGGATAGTAGCGCGAACAACCGATAATTTTTGCCTCGTGAGTCCCACCCGTCGATGTGTCTAGCGCGACAAGTGTCGTTCCGGTTTCTAGCAAAAAAGCGAAATAAGGCTCAAATATTGTACGCTGCCACCGGTCGTGTTTAGGATGGCCCGCCCAAGTCTCAGGCGATGACGCCGCAAGATAAAGCCCCTCAAAGTCGGCTTCGGCAAGTGGGCGCAGCGTGAGCATTCCATTGCTTAGTCTGGGCTGGGCATTGAACGCCATAACTCGATCCTCGATTCAGTCCTTTGGTTCGGTCCCTGGCAAAAAAGACGCTGTCTCTTATCGTCAGACTCGATAAAAACACCGCCTTTCAGCTTACCTACTTTCTTTTGGCTCTATGGCGCACTGCGTTGGCGGCTGATTGCTTCCAAACCAGTGAGCGTGCAGCGACTACGCTGGAATTCTGTGCAGCGCACAAATTTTGTTGCCCGAAGGATCACGAAGATAAGCCAGATACATTTTGCCGTTATCGCCCTCACGTATACCTGGCGCGTCTTCGCAGGCAGTGCCGCCGTTTGCGACACCTGCGGCGTGCCATGCATCGCCCTGTGCTGCATCGGTTACTGAGAAGCCGATTGTGCTGCCATTGCCGCCAGTTGCAGGTTTCTCATCTATTGGCTCGGAGATCGAAAAGATTCCGGTTGGGGCCATGTAGAAATAGCGCTTTTTACCTGTAGGGCTTTCGTTCAAAACGCCTGGGCCGTAGCCAAGAACGCCTAGCACTTCATCATAAAATTTCTTCGACGCTTCGATATCGGTGGCGCCTACCATAATGTGACTGAACATCGCTTTCCTCTCTGCATTACTTTGTTTGACTGGTTACCATCGCGCTTATTAGGCCAGATAAATTTTTTTTATGACGCTATAACGACGCAATAAGAGCCCAATAGTAACCTCTGTCTCTTATACACATCTGA
>OJFP01000128.1_pt1 | contig 59312 bp, 62 predicted proteins | sample 1594141 | NCBI WGS metagenome assembly OJFP01 (sample SAMN05416843, study PRJEB24817) | seawater metagenome | isolation source: Sea water | place: Canada:Atlantic | collected 2013-07 | reverse complement strand
CTTTTTAGCCCTGCGCACAAAAAAGCTTGACCTTAAATTTAAACAGAGTATCTACAAGATTGGCGTTGATTTAGTTGGGCTTTATACGCTCGGTACCTACTCCTGCGTCCATGCAGTCGTCAGCGCCAACTTACAGTATTGGGTAGGTTGGTGTTGAAGAATGAACCCCAACAAATTGGCTATAAAACAATACCAGGGTTGTTATCGATATTTTTCAATTTAGGCGAGTTTATTTTTGTAATATTGATGGTCTTTTTATTTCTCAAATAATTCGATACAACTTCCCAAATAGGTTTCCCCGGTGATTTGGAACCAACGGTTGCCCAGCCTGCTACTTTGTAATTTTTGTTTGCCTCAATACGCTTTCCGTTGTCCAACGTCATATTACTAATACGTTGACCCGTTGAGGCGGTTGGATCGCAAACATAGTTCATGCCACCTACGCGTACCATATCCCCGCCTTGTTGATAAAATGGATCAGGGTGAAATAGATTGTCGGCCACGTCTTCTAATATCGATTTAATCTCACTACCCAACATGTTACGCGCGTAAGTTTCTGGGTAGGTAATGCAGGTTTGATCCATCACGTGTTCAAAGGTGATAGCTTGGCCGGGCAATACGGTTGTTCCCCATCTAAAACCGGGTGATAGGGATATTTCTGCATTAAGTTCATGACGGAGTGCATCACAAATGAGTTGATCAAATGTGCCATTAAAATTACCACGTCGATAGAGCAATGATTCGGTAACGGCGAGCTCTTCATTTAACGTATCAAGGTGCGGTTTTCGTATTTCATTAATTAGAGTTGTCATTTCTGAGTCAGCTTTTATGAAATTAGAGAATACAGGAAGCAAACGGTATTCATAACCGTTTAACTTGCCATCAACCAAGTTTAAATCAAGCACCCCAACAAATTTACCGTTTGAGCCGGCATTAGTCACAACGGTTTTACCGCCACTATTCTTAACGGTAACAGGGATAGGGACGCCATCATGCGTATGGCCGCCCAAAATAAAATCAATGCCAGTGACAACCGAGGCGAGTTTTAAATCAACATCCATACCATTGTGCGATAACAAAATAATAGCGGATGGTTTTTCGGTTTCTTTTATCTCATCGACTAACTCTTGTAGGTCTTGATTTTGAATGCCGAAGCTCCAATCAGGGATAAAGCGTTTTGGGTTCGAAACAGGTGTGTAAGGAAAGGCTTGCCCAATAATAGCAACTCGGTGACCATTGAGCTGTTTTATACTGTAGGGCTTAAATACATGACTCGTGTCTTCATCGTGCGCTTGCTTGCCTTCAAAAGAAGCGTCTTCTGTTAGCTTAATGTTTTGAGCCAAAAACTCACCGTTAAAATCGTCAACATTGGAGAATACTTCTTCATCCTTATAAGTGAATTCCCAATGCCCTGTCATTACATCTACACCCAACAAGTTTGCGGCTTGAACCATGTCTTTGCCACGTGACCAGTAGGCTGTTGCTGATCCTTGCCATGTGTCGCCGCCATCAAGTAGTAAGCTGTTTTCGCTATCACCCGCTGATGCTCTTAATGATTTTATCAGTGTGGCTAGGTGAGCAAAGCCACCAATTTTGCCGTATTCTCGGGCAGCTGAATTAAAGTTTAAATAAGTAAAGGCGTGCGCTTCAAGTGTGTTTTTGTCGACGTTGTTTTTTTTTAAAAAAGCATTGCCAACGACATGAGGTGTTCTTCCGAGTGCTTCGTTAAGCCCTATGTTTACGCTAGGTTCTCTAAAGTAAATGGGGTTTAGTTGTGCGTGACAATCAGTGATATGGAGTAGCCTAGCATTGCCCTTTTGAGGGATATCGTAGTTAGGTTGAGCGCTAGATAAGCCAAAACTTGTTTTAGGTAAAATGCCTGCTATCGCACCTGCTGTTAACAGCCGATTAAATTCTCTGCGATTCATATTGAAGACCTTAGGTTATTGTTATTTAGGTACGTTGAGCAGCCAATTATTTTTTTCGTGTTCTGCCTGACTAAGTGCAAGTTTAGATTGGGCGGAGGCTTCATTTGCCAACTCGATAGCCTTTGTGAAATTGTCGGCCTTTAGTGCTTGGTTCGCTTGCACAATAAGAGGTTTGATGGTGTTCCACTCATGCCCGGTTATTTTTGTTTTATTCCATAAAGTTTGTGCGGCTGTAATCGCTTTTTTCGCCTCATATTCAGATGCCATTTGAGCGAATGTGGTCGTGCCTGTTAGCGCTAATATAACCAGTAAGGTGAGTGATTTAATATTCATATAGTGGGTCCTTTATTACTTTCTTGATGCAGGGCCATTAATAGGTAAGCCATTGCTCATGTAGGTGAGAAAGTACTCTAAATTTTTGTAGTCTTCACTTTGTCCAGGGAGTGGTTGTGCGCGTACTTGCTTATTGCAGGCATCGAAACGTCTGTGAAGGGTACCAAAATTCCCCCACTTTAAGCGGTAAACAGGAAAGTGGGTAGTATGGCCTAATGCTGGACTTAAGGTTTCTGACCGTATCTTCTTACCTGCATTTTGTATGTGGCAATTGGCGCAAGAGAAATTCAGTTGACCGCGTTTGGAATAAAAGTATTGTTTGCCTGCTTGATAAGCCGCAATTGCATGCTCTCCATTAGGGGTGGAAATGTCTATTAGCGAGCCCTCAGATGTTGCGGTCATGTAAGCGGATAGTTTAGCTAACTCGCCTTGTTTGTACGCTAATGGTTTCTCGTTATTTTGTATACGGCACTCATTAATGGCCAGCTCTAAGGTAATAACGGTATTACGTACGCCATCAAATTTTGGGTAATGTTGGCGGATGTTTTTACCGTTATTTGTAAAACAACTGGCATAATTTTTTCCATTTGAAAAGGCTGTGTTGAATAGCACTTCGCCTTCTTCAAGGCTATCTTCATAAGGAGGGAAGTCATTCATGGATTCCCATTGATCTCTTGCATCTTGGTCGAGTGCGTATACACCATTAGCAAAATCGTCTAAATCGATATTTGGGAATAGGGTGGTGTAATATCGTTGAAAGTTATCTTTATCTTGTTCTGGTGTTGCATTAGCCAAGCAAGAAAACACTAATAATGACGATATGAGGAGAGATTTAATCAGGTTTTTCATGGTAAATTTATTTAATGATGGCGTCTTTTTTTTCAATGTCACCCGTATTGTCATTCCAACGAAGTGCTAGTGAGTCTCCTTTTTTACCTCCTTCAAATGAAAAGGCAAGGTATGGGTTTTGTGAAACGGATGTACCGAATTGGGCAAGAAAAACAACCTTACCTTCATATTCACACGTTAGTTCTTGGATATATTTAGCGGGAATTTTTTCACCGGTTTCTTTGTTAACCCGGCGGCCAGTTTCCATTGGGTGTTTTGCTAAGACGCGAACATTAGTGATGTTATTTTTTACTTTTGCTTTAACTTTCATTACTGTCTCCAAATAGGATGGAATTACTCATAAGTCGTTTTCTAGTTGACTAGGTAAAGTGATTTCTTGATATTAATTAACCGCCACAACCGCCGATAGTCACTTTTACTTCTTGGCTCTTGCTAAAGAGCTTACCGTCTGCCTTGATTACAGCGGTGACGGTACTCGTTTGTGCTAAACGAATGCGTGTAGATACATCGGGTAAGGTGCCAGCAGGTATTTGGAAAGTAGCGGTTAATGGTTGCGGGTTATCTTTTACAAATAGGCTAATGGATTCCACATTTTTCATGCTAGTTTTGACAGAAACGGGCACTGCACCGCCATTTTCAGCAATTTTAGGGACTTTTAGTTTTACTTCATCGCTTTCAACGAGTTCGGTTGAGCCAAACAAATTTTTGTAAGCATCATCTGGCTTTTCTGCATTAAAAGCATCGCTTGCCCAAGCGGCCCATGTCGTAAGAGGGGTCATTAATGCTAAGCAAGCAGTTGAGCTAACTGTTAATATATTTAAAAATTTTCTGCGTGTAATAGTCATATTTTCTCCAGTTGCTGGTTAATTTATAGTGTGTATAGGTAATCGATTATTTTTTCAATTTCCGTATCAGAAAGAATATGATGTTTGCCAAAAGGCGGCATGATAGACATCGAGTTTCTGACAGTGGCATCCCATATTTGTGCTTTTAAAATTGCGCGGTCTGGGAATCGTTGTTTCATAATGATTAATGGGGGCCCAATGTTTCCAGGCATATCACCATCCCCTATCGCGTGACACGCGAGGCAATTACCTTTTTTACGATCAAACGCTATTTTTTTGCCATCCATCTCAACGGCAAAAGCGGTATTTGATAGCACTGCTAATATACTGATCAATAAGAGAGTTTTTATATATGTTGTTTTAAATTTCATCAGTTACTTTGCCTCAACCATGTATTGAACGGCGTTTTTAACTTGATCATCTGTTAATGTTAAATTTCCGCCTTTAGCGGGCATGACGCCGGTTGTGCCTTGGAACCCTTGAGTAGCATGCTTCACAAGCGTGTCTTTACCTTGTTTGAGGCGTGTCTCCCACATTGCCGTATCACCTACTTTAGGTGCGCCTGCAACGCCACTTGTATGACAAATTGAACAGCTAGTTGCGTATATTGCTTTACCTTTTATAGCCTGGTCGCTCAATAAGGGCTTTTGCTCTTCTGTTGACTCTTTCTCTTGCAGCTCTGGGGTGATACCTTGTAATGAGTGAACCACAATGATTTTGCTGGGATCCTTGCAGTTGTTCATGCAGCGTTTGTTATTTGTATCAGGGCGGTTATCTATATAAAAATTCTCTTCATTAGGCATTTTTATAGAAGCTAAATTGTTTTGCGTTAGTACAAAGTCCTCTTCGACGAGGTCGTTTAAATACAGTACATAAGCGGTAATGGCGTATACCTCATTGGTAGTTAACGTTTTAGGTGAAGTAAAGGGCATCGCTCTATTGATGTAGTCCCATAATGTTGAAGCATATGGCCAAAAACTACCAACAGTTTTTTCTGGGCGGTCTTCGGTGAGAGAATCTTCCCCGCCAGCTAAAGCGGGCCAGCGTCCTTCACCTTCGCCGAACAAACCATGGCAAGATGAACATTTTGCTTCATATAAACCCTCGCCCTTTAAAACAGAGCCTTGGCCTTCCGGCAGGCCTTTACCATCAGGGCGGATATCAATATCCCAGCCTGCGATTTCCTCAGGTGTTGCTTTTTTTCCAATACCAAAATGGCCGGTTTCATTAGCAAATAATGAGGCAGATGTAGCCGTTAGAATAATCAAAGAACAAGCGATGATTACTTTATTTAAACTGCACATTTTTGATGCTTCCATTGCTAAGTAGTTGCCATGTATGGATAGAGTTTTTATGGTAAATAGAGTTTTCCCCACGGGCTTGTCGAAGTTGAGTGATGGTCGGTTGGACATAGCCCGTTTCGTCGATGGCGCGGCATTGTAATAAGCCAGGCGCACCATTCCATTTATAAGGTAATGAAAAACGGGTGAGGGATTTGGCTAGAACGAGGCCTTTTAATCGTGCGGGTCGCCATGTGACACCACCATCGATTGATACATCAACGTGTTTAATTTTGCCTCGACCACTCCAGGCTAAACCTTCAATTTCGTAAGAGCCTTTTTGACCCCATGGGTTTTCAGGACAAGGTGATGTGATGACTGAATTGGCTTCTTGCTCATATGAGAAGCGACGAGCGCGACCATCAGGCATAAGGTCGGTATATTTGGATGTTTCTTCTCGGTGGTGCCAGGGTTGATCGCCGATTTCTAGACGGCGCAACCATTTAACTGAGGTATTGCCTTCCCAACCAGGGTTAAATAACCGAACGGGATAGCCTTGCTCTGGGCGAAGTTTTTCACCATTTTGAGCGTAAACAATCAGAGCGTCATCTAGCGCTTTATCCATCGGAATGCTTCGGCTCATGCCGGCACCATCGGCACCTTCTGCCAAAATCCATTTACCATCAGGTTGAATGCCCACTTCGTCTAATAACGTTGATAAGCGTACGCCTGTCCATTCGCAGCAGCTGATCATACCGTGTGTAAACTGAAGTGCTTCCATTTGTGGGCCACGCCATTCCATGCCGCCATTAGCCGGGCACTCAAGAAAATTGATAACAGATTCTGAAGGGAACCTCATCAAATCGTCCATACTAAATATTAAAGGATTGTCTACCAGACCATGGATCATCAGCCGATGCTCAGCGGGGTTAATGGTTGGGATCCCCGCATGGTAGCGTTCAAACACTAGACCATTTGGTGTAATAATGCCCTTTAGTTCCTGTAGAGGAGACATGCTGATAGATGAAATTTTATCGGCAGTTAGCCAAGGGACGGTGCGCCGAATGACATTTTTTTCGAAGCTGGAAGGGACGCCGTAGGGTGTTGAAACAACGCCTGGCCCTAATGATTTACTCCAATTTGGAACATTTGGAGGTAAATTATCCGAGATAACCTCACTAGTTACTGCTGCAGCTGCGAGACCGGCGCTGAATTTAACGCCTTTTTTAAGAAAGTCCCTTCTTGCTGATGAAGGGACTTGGTTAGCTAATTCAGCAAGGTATGCTTTTGTACTGTCTGTTTTTTTTGAGTTGGCCATATCTCTGTTTTGTACAAATTGTTAATCAATTGTATAACAGAGAATAGAATATCCTTATATCGATATGGAATATAAAAGTTATATTTTCATAATCTATCAAGCATATCCTGTGCTCTTTGTTTCTCAGAGTCGTTATCTGATGATGCTAATATTTCATTTAAGGCATGGCGAGCAGACTCAATGTCTTCCATTTCAATAGAAGCTTGAGCAAGTGAGAACTGAGCATCAAAGTTGTCCTCAGAAGTATCGATTGAAGGTGCGTCAATTTCAATTTCATCGAGTGACACATCAAAGTCTTCTGAGCTTTCAGTCTCTTGTTGTATTGGGGCTTCATTTTTGATGAGATTGAAATCAAAATCAAATTCACTGCTGGTATTGTCTTCAGTTATGTTGCCAGCAGGCTGAGTTTCGTCAGTATTATCCTCATGGCTACTTTGCTGCTCAGGGTTTAAAACGGGTTGAATTTCAATTTCTTCATTGAGAGGTGATAAAAAAAGTGTGGAGTCTGGGTTAATTTCTGAGCCCATTTCAGCGATATTGTTCCAAGTATCAGGGTCTGACTCTTTGAGAGCTGATAGCGAGCTTGCTAGTTCTTCAAAGGCGTCTGAGTTAGCGGATGCGAAATAAATATCGAGTAATTTTAGTTTGTATCCAAGGTTATCAGCATCACCTTTAAGAGCATTTTTTATTAGATCTTCTGCTTGTTGATAACGGCCATAAGCAATATATACGTCACACTCGGTTAAAGGGTCTGCTTCTTGCGTTTGTACACTGGCGTTAAACTCGCTGGGTGTGAATTCACTTAATAGAGGCTCTTCTTCCAAGATAGTGGATGAAGTGCTTGGTTGCTCAATATTTTCTTCAGATATAGTGGGCGTATAAGGTGTGGTTTCGTTAAACGAATCATCATTATTTTGCTTAGAGGCTTCTTTCTTGCGACGTGCTAGGAATAGTCCAAGTAACGCAATGACTAAACCACCACCATAAAGGGGTAGGTTACTCTCATCTTCCCCACTAACGGGTGTTGGTGCATTAGTGGCCGGAGGTTTTGTATCTGGAGTGGATTCAGCAACAGGTTTAATTGATTGAAGCTGTGCTAATTGTTCATCTTTTAAAGCGAGTAAGCGTTGAAGCTTATCAACTTGGAATTCTAAATCATTGAGGCGTGACTTAACTTCTTTGTTTTCCTCTTCAAGGGTCGTTGCCATTTCAATGGCAATATTAGCTTGATTATTAGGGTTTGTTGAGCCGACCGGAGTCTCAGCGGTATTGCCTTCAACGGGGATTTCTAGGGTGGCCTCTTGTTTAGGCGTTAATAAGGTTAATTTTGCTTCATCTACGTTATTTTCAAGTTTTTTTTTAAGGCTGGATTCTGTTGTAGAAGGTTGAGCTTTTTTATCTACCTGTGCAATAGCCGCTGGTGCGCTGGCTTTAGTGGAAGATGACCATAAGGCATTTTGTTCTACGTAGTCATTATTAGCCTGGGTAATGCTTCTACTGTTTATTTGTTCATCGCTTGGAAGTTGAAGAATAGCGCCTTTTTTTAGAGCATTCATATTCTTTTTATAAAAGGCTTTTGGGTTGTTGTCATACAGGGCCAACATCATTTGTTGATGTGTTGCGGTATGATTCGTGTCCATGAACTTTTTGGCAATGCCCCAAACGGTATCTCTACTTTTGGTTGGGCCGTATTCTGTTGGGGGTGCTGCTTGTGTAGCTGGTGCAACATAATTGGCCACAGCTTGTGTTGTTGGCGCAGTTGGGGTGATTTTTGGCGTTTTAGGTAACGCTATCGGCGTTGTTCTAACATCGGACATCGTAATAGGCGGATCTAAGAGAATGGTGAATTCTTTTAGTGTTCGACCTTGAGGCCACTCAACCTCGAGTATGAAGTTTACAAAGGGTTCCTTAATGGTTGCTTCAGAGCGAACATCAACAGTAATTTCACCATTTTTACCAAGTATAGGGGTGAATTTCAATTGAGTTAGGTAATGAGGTCTATCAATACCTGCTTTTGCAAATGCTTCTCGAGAAGCGATGCCTATTCGAATGTTACTAGGGTCTTCTTTTTGAGAGCCAACGAGAGGAATTTGAGCGTTCAATAATTGGTTTAACGCCGAATGAGTTTTAATTTCCCCGACACCTAATGCATAAACACTGGCTGAGTTAAGTAGACAGAGTGCGGCAATAGCTTTAGTTGGTTTGTTCATTTTGTTGCTCCTAAACTAACAGTAGTGTTCTATCCCTAAAACAAAAGTAAGGTGATGAAATATATAATTAATATTAACTATAGACTAAAGATAATTTTTTACTAGTACTTCGGCGATTTGTACACTGTTTAATGCCGCTCCTTTACGAACATTATCGGCAACAACCCACATATCAAGTCCCCTTGGGTGAGAGATGTCCTCTCTAATTCGGCTAACATAAACATCATCGTTACCCGCTGATTCGGTTACAGCAGTGGCGTAACCGCCATCTATTTGTTCGTCCATTAAAGTAATGCCGTTGAAATTCGACATTAACTCGCGTGCTCTTTCTACGCTTATTTTTTCTTTAGTTTCAATATGTAATGCCTCTGAGTGGCCATAAAAAACGGGCACACGAACAGCCGTTGGGTTAACAAGAATTGAATCATCATTAAAAATTTTCTTGGTTTCCCAAACCATTTTCATTTCTTCCTTTGTGTAGCCATTTTCTTGAAATACATCAATTTGAGGTAATACGTTAAAAGCGATTTGTTTTGGATACACCTTAGCTTCAGCATTCTTACCGTTGAGCAATTTAGCGGTTTGGCTTGCGAGTTCTTCAATAGCACTTTTTCCTGTGCCCGATACAGCTTGGTAGGTGGCGACGTTAATTCTTTCAAGACCCACAGCATCGTGAATAGGTTTAAGTGCTACCAACATTTGTATCGTTGAGCAATTAGGATTGGCGATAATGCCTCTGTTTGTGTGTTGGGCTATGGCCTCTGGGTTAACTTCTGGTACAACCAAAGGAATATCATCGTCATAACGGAAATGGGATGTGTTATCGATAACGATGCAACCGGCTGCAGCAGCTTTAGGCGCATACTCAGCAGACACTGATCCGCCAGCAGAAAACAGACCAATTTGAACGTTGCTAAAGTCAAAGTCAGCAAGGTTTCCTATTTTTATATTTTTTCCATTAAACTGAATGTTTCCACCAGCAGAACGACTGCTGGCTAAAGGATATATTTTTCCAACAGGGAAGTTTCTTTGTTCTAGGATTGATAGCATGGTTTCACCAACAGCACCCGTGGCGCCTACAACAGCGATATCATATGTTTTCATTTGCGTATATTCCTATTTGAATTTAATTCATTTTAAAGTGAAAACGTCACCTTATATTGACTTAAATAAGATGACGTTGTGTATTTTTTTACTCAGCTTTTGCTCAGTAAATGACTACAACTTAGCGATCAAGAACGGCAAACATTCTGGCTGTAATGTCTTGCACGCTTCCAACACCAGCAATAGTGTCAAATTTAAGTGGAGTTGACTCAGACGCCTTGGAGTAGAAATTAACTAACGGCGATGTTTGTTCGTGATAAGTGGCTAACCGGTCTCTAACGATATTTTCATGGTCATCGTCACGTTGGATCAGTGGTTCTCCAGTCAGATCGTCTAGACCCTCTTGCTTTGGTGGATTGTAGACAAGGTGGTACGTTCTACCAGAATCCAAATGTACGCGCCTACCAGCCATCCGACGAACAATTTCTTCGTCGTCGACTGCGATTTCAACAACTTGGTCTATCTCAACACCCATGTTGGCGAGCCCTGTTGCTTGTGGAATAGTCCGAGGGAAGCCATCTAGTAAGAAGCCGTTGGCGCAATCGTCTTGAGTTAGTCGTTCTTGAATTAAGCCTAAAATCAATTCATCGGATACAAGGCCACCGGTATCCATTATTTTTTTCGCTTCTATGCCCAACGGAGTACCTGCTTTAACTGCTGCACGTAACATATCGCCAGTAGAGATTTGAGGAATACCGAACTTTTCAGTTATAAACTGTGATTGAGTACCTTTGCCAGAACCTGGACCACCTAATAGAATTATGCGCATTAATTTTTCTTAAACTCGTTATTATTTTAATCGCGCAAAGTAACATAATATGTATGTTTAATCCAGTTGTAACGATGGGGATGAGCTTATCCTGCAAACTGTTTAATGGCTAAATCCATGTCACGACTTGCTTGCATTAGGGCTTCTAGTTCTTCAAGTACTACCGATGAGCTTATGCCTAAGCGTACACATAAATCCTCGTTTAAAGACTCTTCACGGTGATCACCTAGGTCGTGTAAGCCGAGTGCGTTATTGACTAGTGTGATGAGTGTGCAGTAGGTTGAATGATTGCCTGAATAATCCATTTTGTGGTGCTCTCGCGCGACGATAATCAGTTCGTCAGGTAACTTCCATTTTTCTAATAACCAGGCACCTAATTCAGCATGCCCCATATTCATAGCGTTTTGTCCTATGCCCATGCCCAACGCGTGTTTTTCTATACTGTTAATTGAGCGAGTTAAATTAGCGGCATAAAGTCTATTAAGTAAGAAAAATTCAGGTTGAAATAAATGGCCTAACAATAAAAAACCGATGTTGTGTAACAAACCACACAAATAAGTTAAGTCGGGTTTCGTTCGTGTGTTTTTAGGTAGGTGCCTTGATAAGGTTTGAGCCAAAGTGGCACTATAGATAGCGTGTTTCCAAAATGCAGTTAAGCCTAAAGGACCGTCAACTGGGTTTTTAAGCTTTTTACCAAGCGATAAACCTAGGGCAATATTGATGGCAAAATCAAAGCCCAATACACGTGTAATAGCATCACTAATTGAATTGATGTCACCTTGATAGTTGAAGAAAGCTGATTTTGAATGACGTATTATTTGGGCACTTAAACTAGGGTCTTTTTCGATGAGGGCGGCCAAATCGCCAGTCTCGGCCTTATCATTATTTTTTAGAAGAATTAATTCGTTTGCCATTTGAGGCATTGCAGGTAGTTTGTATAGGCGTTCTAGATGGCGCTTTTTTTCATTGTCAGGGGTGAACGGTGTTTTGTTAGTGGGGTAGTGAGGATCTAATTGAATTGAATGGGGCGTCTCAGTAAATGATCGGTATTCGCATTCCCCCACAAGCATTAGCAATTCCTCCGGGGTTATTTTCATAAGAATGCCTGCTTTATCCGATTCAACAATAACAAATTCATATGATTGAACGGTTAATGCAATAAGTACGGTGTCGGTTTTAAACAGGTTAGCTGATAACAGTTGTTTAGTATTGTTATCCGTATGGGAATGACAGATTCCTTTGTGAGAGATGAGGCGTGTAGGGTGATCGTTCGACAATTCAAGTTGTTTGAAATTGATGATTTCATCAAAGGGTACTATCGCCAATGTTACTGTTGAATTTGTTTTTAAAAACACGTGCCTGAGTACGCAAGTAGTTGGGGTGGTTAGCTCTTTAGCGTTTTCTTCTAGTGTATTGTTTGGATTAACCGATATGAATTTAACCGAGTTTGGTTTTAGCAAGTTAGCTTGATCTTTTAAGTACACCATTGGTTATGTCTCCATAAAGTTCTTATGGAACATAATAATAAAATTAGCGTAATTAGTTGAGAGTGAGGTCACAACTTTGCATGTTAACTCCGTGGTGTAGAAATGGGGGTTGCCATGGCCATAAAAAAAGCCCTGATTAACAGGGCTTTTTTTATGGCGATTATGTTGTTTATTGTGGCTGTTTGGTTATTTTGATATCAGCCTTTTTTCTAAGCGCATTGATATGCTTTTGAATGTGTTCTTGTTCCAAAGAAGCGGTAATACTAGGCTTTACTTCTTCAAAAGTAGGGGGGGTGCCTTCACGCTGTCCAGTACGTAAAATGATATGCCAGCCAAATTGAGTCTGAACGGCTTGTTTTGTATAGGCATTATCTTTTAGTGTCAGTACGGCTTGAGAGAATTCCGGTACCATTCGTTGAGGAGCAAACCAACCTAAATCACCACCTTTAGACGCACTGGGGCCGGTTGAATACTCCTTAGCTAAGTCAGCGAACTTACCACCTTTAGCCAGCTTTTCTATTACTTCTTTTGCTGTAGCCTCTTCAGCGACTAGGATATGACTCGCTTTTAACTCAGTGACGTCCATTTTATCAATTTTAGAGTCGTATTCTTTTTTGAGGCGCTCTTCAGGAATGGGGTTGTTATCAAGAAAGTTAATCATGGCAACTTGAGATAACATGCTCAAATTGATGAAGCTCATTCTGGCTTTAAAATCAGGTGATTTTTCTAGTTTGTTTTTTTGTGCTTCTTCTTTTAAAAGCTGCATATTAATAATATCATCAACCAGTTGATCCATTGGTATGCTGTTTTTTGGGTCAATTTGGCGTCTTTCTAGGGCGTAAAATTGAAGCATTGATTGTTTTAGTTCTTCACCATTGACGATGGCAATCGTAGAGTCGTCCTCTGCAAACGTTTGTTGTGCAACACTTCCAAGTAAAATTGAAGCAATGATCGCTAGTTTAACCTTCATTTAAATCTCCTGTTGTTGTGGTTGTTCTTCTGGTGTAAAAGCCTTAATGCTCAAAGCATGAATGTCATTCTTCATCATGTCACCTAAAGCGCCGTAGATTAATTGGTGGCGTTGGATGCGTGATTTATTGGCGAATTTGTCTGAGACGATGGTGAGGTAAAAATGCCCGCCACCTGACTTAGCACCTTCGTGCCCAGCATGTGCCTGGCTATCGTCTAATACTTGAATGAACTCAGGCTGAATAGCCTTGCTTAAGGTGTCTTTTATAATCTCTGTACGATTTGTCATTTTTTATGAAATAGTCCTAGTTATTGTCGTCTGATATATTGATGGGTTCTTCGATGTGTTTTATCAAGTAAAAACCTTGGGCGATGATGAAAATAATGGTCAACCCAAGCATGCCAAATAATTTAAAGTTTACCCAGGTGTCGGTATCGAAATTGTACATAACGAAGAGGTTTAAAAGACCAATCGTTATAAAGAAAAGAGCCCAAATACCGTTGAGTTTGCTCCAAATGTTATCTGGGAGTGTCAATCCGCCACTCATCATACGTTTAATTAACGGTGTGTTGCCGATAAAGTGTGTGACTAGACACGCGAAAGCAAAAAGCCAATTGATGATGGTTGGCTTCCATTTTATGAAGGCTTCATCTTGCAAATAAAGGGTGGCACCACCGGCAATAAGAATGATAAAAAATGTCATTAAGTGTGCAGGTTCAACCCGTTTATTTTTAAGCCAGAAGACAAACACCTGAATGCTGGAGGCAACGATGGCAACAATGGTCGCAGCATAGATTCCTTGCCATTTGTAGGCAATAAAAAACAATAAAATAGGAAAAAAATCAGTTAGCAGTTTCATGAGGTAAGGTAAAGGTAGTGTTTAGACGGAAAGGTCTATGCCCAGTTGGTCATGAAGCTCATCACGTAACGGTTGGGTTTCCAAAGCTTGATTATCGAGGTAAGACTGAATGGATTTCTGGTTCTTAATATCTAAATCACTAAATCTGAAATTCACTTTCTGACTGTCATCTAATGATTCAATTTGTTGGAATAAGTCAGCACGTGCAGCATTATTCACTGTTAATGGGCTGTTTTCTTCTTTGTCTAATGCCTGTTTTAGCTCCAAGTCTTCATTTGGAACGGAGGGCTTATTAGCCGCCTTTTTTGGGTTTGGTATTAGGCTAACACTGGATAAATTTGCTTGAATGTTCATGAGGGATAATTGTTACAATGTGCCTATTATGTCGTCCTAATTTGGGATTATTTCGGTTCCTTTAAATAAGTAATCTAACACAATTATTAATATTTCACTATGAGTCCATTAGAACGGTATTTAGTTGATCAAGCGCAAAATGGTTTTATCAACGATAGTGCGCAGAAGGCTATTATTGAACGTTTAAATAATTTGTACGAAGAGCTACAAACTCCCGCTACTCAACAGGCTGAAAAGAAAGGTTTTTTTTCAAAATTTAGGCAAGAATTAACGCCTGCTATAAAAGCGCCTAAGGGGCTTTATTTGTGGGGGGGTGTAGGGCAAGGTAAAACGTACTTGATGGATATATTTTATGATTCGCTGCCGTTTAAAGAAAAGCAGAGAACTCATTTTCACCGTTTTATGCAACGAGTTCACCAACAATTAGCTACGATAAATAACGTTGAAGACCCTTTGCAAATAGTGGCCGATAAAATTGCGAGTGAGTCTAGAGTAGTTTGTTTTGATGAGTTCTTTGTTTCAGATATTACCGATGCAATGTTGCTTGGCCGCTTGTTTGAGGCATTGTTTAAACGTGGAATATGCCTTGTTGCCACATCGAATATAGAACCGGATGGCTTATATAAAGGAGGTCTTCAAAGAGCGCGCTTTTTACCGGCCATTGTTGCTTTGAAAGAGCATTGCGATGTGCTGAAGCTCGATAGTGGTACAGATTATCGATTACGTGAGCTGGAACAGGCAGAAATTTATCATTGGCCGCTAGATCAACAAGCAGACCAGGTGTTAACAAATCTTTTTGAGCATTTGTCTGCCAGTGATGTGGAGCCTGAATCAAGCCTTGAAATAGAAGGGCGTATGATCGATGTTAAACGTTGTGCAGAAGGCGTTGTTTGGTTTGATTATCAAGCGATCTGCGATATTCCGCGTGGTGCAGCAGACTACATAGAAGTATCACGTTGTTATCATACTGTTTTAGTTTCTAATGTTGCCATAATGAACGATATGACGAATGATTTAGCTAACCGTTTCATTAATTTAGTGGATGAGTTGTATGATCATAATGTTAAATTGGTGATCTCGGCACAGGTGTCTGCCGATAAGTTATATCAAGGCGAGAAGCTAGCCTTTCAATTTGAGCGAACGATCAGTCGTCTACTTGAAATGCAATCACACGATTATTTAGAAAGACCCCACCTACCATAAAACAGGGAATAACCATGGATAAACAAACACAGACAGAAATAGAAGCAGCAACCTTTAGACGAATTATTCAACATTTCCAAACGCATACCGATGTGCAAAATATCGAGTTAATGAATTTGGCAGACTTTTGTCGCAATTGTTTCTCTAAATGGTATATGGCTGAAGCGAAAGAACGTGATGTGGCTATTGATTATGATGCGGCTAGAGAAGTGGTATACGGTATGACGTATGCTGAATGGAAAGAGAAATACCAACAGCCAGCCACAGCTGAACAACTAGCGATATTTGAAGAAGGTGAAAAAAGACGTAAGGGACTGTCTTAGTCAATTCTAAATAAGGAGAAGTGAATTGTGAGTGAACTACAAAATCAGCCATTAGAGGCTAACTCGGGTAATGCTAAAATTGTTTATTTTTTATATTTAGCCAGTCTGGTGTTTGGCATTACTTCTTTTATTGGCGTTATTATGGCGTATATGAATAGGCAGGATGCAGAGCCCTGGCTTCAAACACATTATCAATTTCAAATAAGGACGTTTTGGTTAGGAATTTTGTACTCGTTTATTGCCTTTATCCTTGTTTTTGTGCTGATTGGCTATGTTTTGTTTTTTGTTATCGTCGTTTGGATGATTGTGCGTTGTATTGCGGGAATGAAAGCATTGGATAAACAGCAAGCTATTGCAGAACCAGTTCGATGGGGTTTTTAGTATTTCTGTTTAGCTGAATTTTACCCTAAGTATGATGATGGATACTAAGGGTGAAATATTTATCTTATAGGCTCGGTTGGCTTGATCTGATTAAGTCATCGTCACTAATTCTTCAGCGTTAGTCGGGTGAATAGCAACAGTGTCATCAAAATCCTTCTTTGTTGCACCCATTTTAATTGCAACAGCAAAGCCTTGAAGTATTTCATCAGAGCTTTCGCCAAATAGATGGCAGCCGACGACTTTTTCATCTTTACCGGCGGTTATTAGTTTCATTGTGGTTGGTTGTTTGCTGGTAGATAGTGCTTGTGTCATTGGGTTAAACGTTGATGTATATATGGTTACATCATCATTATGTTGTTCTCTTGCTTGTTGTTCTGTGAGCCCAATTGTACCAATGGGTGGGTGAGAGAAGATAACACTGGGAATAAGGTTGTAGTCTAACTTACGGTCGCTTTGGTTATTAAATAGACGATCACTTAAACGACGAGCAGCTGCAATCGCGACGGGTGTTAAGGCGACTCTTCCGGTGACATCACCAACGGCGTAGATGCTTTTCTGAGTCGTTTCTTGCCATTCATTGGTGTCAATAAAACCCCGTGAGTTTGTTTCTAGTTGAACACTTGAGAGGTTTAACCCATCGGTGTTAGCTTCTCGACCAATGGCCCATAATACCTCGTCAAATTCGCCGTCTAAAATACCGTGTTGGGTATGGATGATTAGCTTACCGTGCGAGTTTTTTTCTATAGAGATGGGTGAGCTATTGGTTTCTAGCGTAATACCTTGGTGCGCCATAGCTTTGGCTAATTCTTTGCCCAGCATGCTATCAAACTGCCTAAGTGCTTGCTCGCCACGTACCACTAGGCTTACTTGAGTACCCAGTGCTTGAAAAACACCTGCTAGTTCCACGGCGATAAAGCCAGCACCAATAACAGCCACCTTTTTGGGTTGAGTATTAAGTTCAAAAAAACCATCTGAGGTAATCCCATAATCTGCACCAGGAATATTGGGTATGGAAGGTTTGCCGCCGGTGGCGATAAGGAATCGTTCTGCGGTGATTTGTTGGTTGCCAACTTGGATAGTGTGAGGGTCAATGAATGAAGCACTACCTTCAATATGATCTACGCCGTTATTGTTTAGGTTGTTTGAGTATATGCCGTTAAGGCGTTTGATATACGCGTCACGTTTTTGTTTAAGTTCAGCCCAGTTAAACCCGTTTAGCGAGGCATCAAAACCATAATGACTGGCCGCATGAATCGCATCGGCTGTTGCGGCTGCAAACCACATGACTTTTTTGGGAACGCAACCAACATTGACGCAAGTGCCACCTAAACGTGCTTGTTCGATTACTGCACATTTTGCGCCGTAGGAAGCAGCCCTGTTAGCGCCCGCTATACCACCACTTCCACCACCAATAGCGATTAGATCATAATCATATTTCATATAATTTCCAATAAGTTAAATGGGTTATTCAAAGTAAGATATTGCTTAATATTTTTTTATAAGTTAATGATAAAGCATCTAAATCTGCAATGCTGACACACTCATTAATCTTGTGAATGGTTTCGTTGATGGGCCCAAGTTCAATCACTTGTGTGCCATAGGGAGCAATAAATCGACCATCAGATGTGCCGCCGCCTGTTGATAAGATGGGGGTTTTACCGGTGACATCAAGCAGGGCCTTTTCAACTGCGTTGGTGAGCTCGCCGCGTTCGGTTATAAACGGTAGGCCGGATAGCTTCCATACAAGTTCATAATTATCTGATTGTTGGTCGATAATATGTGTGATGCGGCTTTTGATGATCTCTGGTGTAAGTTCGCTGGAAAAACGTAAGTTAAAAACAAGTTTTAGCTCACCGGGTACAACGTTTTCTACACCTGCTCCAGCGTTGATATTGGATATTTGAAAACTGGTGGGTGGAAAGTAGTCATTGCCTTCATCCCAACGCTCTGCGGTAATGGTCGATAAGATTGGAGCAAAGGCATGGATAGGGTTTTCAACCAGCTCTGGGTACGCCACGTGCCCCTGTTTGCCATTAAGTGTTAAGTAACCATTAATGGAGCCTCGACGACCAACTCGTACCATGTCACCAAAACTCTTGTGGCTTGTGGGCTCACCAACAATGCAATAGTCAATTTTTTCACCGCGCGCATCGAGTGCTTCCATGACTTTAACTGTCCCGTTTGTAGCAGGGCCTTCTTCATCACTGGTGATTAGAAAGGCGATAGAGCCGGCATGGTTGTCATACTGAGTAATAAAGCCATCGCAGGCGGTTAGCATAGCCGCTAGGCTACCTTTCATATCCGCTGCGCCACGCCCGTAGATGTGCCCAGCTTTAATCGTAGGCTCAAACGGTGGCGAATCCCATTCGTCTACTGGTCCAGTAGGGACAACATCAGTATGGCCTGCAAAGGCGAATACGGGCGCTGTTGTGCCGCGTCGCGCCCACATGTTTTTGGTATCGCCAAAGTTCATCCATTCAATAACAAAGCCACGTTGCTGAAGATATTCTGCCATTAAATCCATGCAGCCTGCATCATCAGGTGTTAACGAGATTTTTTTAAGCAAAGCTTGGGTTAGCTCAAGTGTTGTGCTCATGATGATGGAAATAACTGTTGATAGGTGGCGTCAGAAAAGCCCAGTTCGAGTGATTTCCCAGTGTTGAGAATAGGGCGTTTAATGATGGCTGGATTCTCAAGCATAATGACCATAGCGGACTCTCTATTAATGGAATCTTTTATTTCTTCTGGCAGTTTACGCCATGTTGTGCCGCGTTTGTTAAGTAGGGATTCCCAGCCGAGCGAAGACTCAAGTGAGGATAAAAGGCCCTCACTTAAGCCATCTTTACGGTAGTCATGGAATGTAAATTGAACATCATGTTCGTTGAGCCATTTTTTGGCTTTCTTAATAGTGTCGCAATTTTTAATGCCATACATAACAACGGACATATTAATCCCTTAATAAGTCGTTTAAGCCTGTTTTGCTGCGTGTTTTTTCATCTACTGTTTTGATGATGATGGCAGCGTATAAGCTATGCGAACCGTCTTTTGATGGCAGGTTACCCGGAACAACCACAGAGTAAGGTGGCACGCGCCCGTACATTGTTTCGCCTGTTTCACGGTTGTAAATTTTAGTGCTTTGACCAATGTAAACGCCCATTGATATAACTGAGCCTTCACCCACAATCACGCCTTCTACGATTTCTGATCGCGCGCCAATAAAACAGTTGTCTTCAATAATGGTTGGGCCGGCTTGTAAAGGTTCTAATACGCCGCCGATGCCAACACCGCCTGATAAATGTACGTTTTTACCAATTTGTGCGCATGAGCCAACCGTTGCCCAACCGTCTACCATTGAACCGCTATCGACATAGGCGCCGATATTGACGAACGATGGCATAAGCACAACGTTAGGGCCAATGAATGAGCCAGCACGAACGACTGAGCCCGGCACCGCACGCATACCACCGTTTTTAAAGTCTTCTTCTGAGTAGTTAGCGAATTTAGTTTCTACTTTATCGTAGTAGCGATTTTCATCGCTATCCATCACGCGGTTATCGTTAATTTTAAATGATAGTAATACCGCTTTTTTTAACCATTGGTTAACAATCCATTCACCATTTTTCTTTTCAGCGACGCGACCTTCACCACTATCGAGTAGGCTTAGCGCTTTTTCAACGGCATTGCGAATATCGGCTGATACTGTTTTTGAATCGAAGTCTGCACGATTTTCAAAGGCTTCATTAATGATGTTTTCAAGGTTTTGCATGTGTTTATCCTGTTGTTTATTGGTTAATTATTTTAAAGAGTTTGTATGAATTGTTTAATTCGATGGGCCGCCTCTAAGCATTCATCAACGGGTGCTACCAAAGCCATTCGTATGTGGTTTAAGCCGGGGTTGCCGTTTGTTGTGCCACGTGCGAGATATTGCCCAGGTAAAACAGTAATGTTCTGTTGGGCATAAAGTTGTTGGCTAAAATCAATGTCTGAAATGGGTGTTTTGGCCCATAAGTAAAAGCCCGCGTCAGGGGCTTTAACGTCCAAACTATTGCCTATTACACCTAAAACATCGTTGAATTTTTGGGTATATAACAGGCGGTTATGTTTAACGTGCTCCTCATCATTCCAAGCAGCAATACTGGCGTGTTGGGTAGGTGTTGAAAGGGTGCAGCCGTGATACGTCCGATAGCTAAGGTAGCTTTTTAAAATCATGGCGTCGCCCGAAACAAAGCCAGAACGTAAACCGGGCGCGTTAGAGCGCTTTGAGAGACTATGAAAAACCACGCAACGGGCAAAATCTGTATTGCCCATTAGTTGACTTACTTCTAATAAACCCAGTGGTTTTTTTTGATCGGTATTGTAAATTTCTGAATAACACTCATCGGCAGCAATAACAAAATCGTAGCGGTGGGCCAATTCAATGAGCTGTTTTAGTTGCTCTTCACTATGTGTTGCGCCACTTGGGTTGCCCGGGTTACACACATAGAGTAATTGGCAATTTTTCCACGTCTCGGCACTGATACTATTGTAATCAGGTAAGTAGTTATTTTCTTTATCACAATTAATAAAGTAGGGTGTTGCACCGGCTAATATGGTGGCCCCTTCATAAATTTGATAGAAAGGGTTTGGCATCATAACGATGGCATTGTTGCCTCTTTGTACAATACATTGAGCAAATGAGAAGAGCGCCTCACGTGTTCCGCTAACAGGCAAAATTTGGCTGCTCGGGTTGATGGCACTAGCGCTGATACTAAAACGTTGCGTTAACCAAGCCGCTATGCTTTGGCGTAATGCATCAAGCCCCTTTGTTGTTGGGTATTGGCCTAAAGTGTGCAAATGATTCAATAATGCATCCGTTATTATTTTAGGCGTAGGATGCTTTGGTTCCCCAACAGATAAAGCAATATGCTCGATATCGTTAGGTGGAGTAATACCGTGTTTGAGTTTTGCTAGTTTCTCAAATGGGTAAGGTTGAAGATGTGCCAAATCTTGATTCATAAATAATAAGATGCTTTTTCGTAACGCGATAGTATAGGTGATTAGCGTTTAGGATAAAATCGCCTAGCCAACAATAATACAACAACGAATGATTAATAGATTGCTGCAAATTTTTGCTAAAGCACCAATACAAGGGTTTGTTAAAACTCGATTGATAGCTGAGTTGGGTGATAAAAAAGCCACGGATGTGTATATAGAGCTGTTAGATCGTACAATCAACTTAGCGTTAACCAGTGAATATAAAACGCAAATATGGTGCGCTCCTAATCAGCAACATGATTTCTTTCAGTTCAATAAACAAAAGTATGGCGTAATATTAAAAGATCAGCTGGGTCGAGGTTTAGGTGAACGAATGCAATATGCACTTAGGCAAGGGCTTAAAGAGGTTGATGAAGTCATGTTGATTGGTGCAGATTGCCCTGTTTTTACAACGGAGTATTTGGTTAAAGCATTTGAGGCTTTACGTTTATCAGATGTTGTTTTAGGCCCCGCAGAAGATGGAGGGTTTGTTTTAGTCGGTTGTCGAAGAACTCATGAAAAAATGTTTGATGGTGTTAACTGGGGCCACTCGACGGTATTAGAACAAACGGTCGATGCGATAACAAAGGCTGGTTTAACAAGCCAATTATTACCGATGCTTTGGGATGTTGATACGCTAGCCGATTTAAAACGCTGGCGAAGTAGTTGACGTTGATTTTTCAATTAAAAGGCTGATGCTAAGCGTTTATTAAAGCTTGGAAAGTTAGGCTAAAATTAGGTGTAATTATTTATTTTATATTGGTTAATTTGGTGATTGAAGATCAAGGATAAGTGCGTTTAAAAAACGTGCGGCTTCACCCCCGGTAACCACTCTATGGTCAATAGTAATGGATAACGGTAGTATGTTCCGAATGACGATTTCACCATTAACAACGACCGCTTCTTCACGTGCCTTGCCTGCGCCAATAATGGCAACAGTTGGGGCTAGTACAACGGGGGTTGCATAGCGACCAGCGACGCTGCCGTAATTTGATAACGTAATGGTGTAACCACGTAATTCATCCGTTGATAAATTACGTTGTTCTATTTTATTTTTCAGCTCATCCAGTTTTATTTGAATACCGCTAAAGCTTTCTTTTTCAATATCACGTAAAACCGCTACAAATAATCCTTGGGGCGCATCAACGGCTAATCCGAGGTGGATGCTCTTCAATAAACGTCTACCAATAGCGTGAGAATCAAACCAAGCATTTAAGGCAGGTTCTTTTTGGCAAGCTACAATCAATGCTCGAACTAATCGAGGGGTGATATCGGTCGTGTTTTTTATTAGACTGATATCAGCGTCATCAACGAGGGTTGCTGGTACCACTTCTAAATGTGATTGGCTCATATTGCGCGCCATTGCTCTACGTGTGCCCCTAAGAGGCTCCATTGGGCCTAGCTCTGCGAGAATTCGTGCGACACGCCTAATATCATCTGATTGAATTAAACCATCGTGCCCACTGGGTGTGACAACCGTAAGGTCTACGCCTAAACGGTGAGCTAGTGCCCTAACGGCGGGCGTTGCCTTGGGGTTGAAAGTGATGCTTTTTTTACTAGCAGACCGTTCTTCAATAAGACTGTCACTGGTTTCCATTTCACCCACTACAGTAGCGGAAGTTTGCTGAGCAATACCTTCAAATTCAATGAGAGGGTCACCTGTTTTTATAATATCGTTTATATCACCATAAAGATGAGTCACGGTGCCAGAATAAGGTGAGGGGATATCGATGATTGCTTTAGCCGTTTCGACCGATACTAGTGGGTCGTTTATAGCAATCTTGTCTCCCAATTTAACGTGCCATTCGATAATTTCAGCATCGGGCAGGCCTTCGCCGAGGTCTGGTAAATGAAATATGTTCATCGATACTCCATAGTTTTAATGGCCGAGTTAATAATACGTTGGGCGCTGGGGATATAAAAATGTTCGTTTTTGAACATGGGCATAACCGTGTCGTAGCCCGTAACGCGCTGAATAGGAGCGAGTAGTGAAGTGATGCTTTTTTCAGCTAATTGAGCAGCTATTTCTGCGCCTACACCACCTGTTTTAGCAGCCTCGTGAATAATTATACAGCGGCCAGTTTTATTAATTGAGTCGATAATGCTGCTGATATCGAGTGGTTTAATGGTCGCTACATCGATGACTTCGGCGTCAATACCTTGTTGGGTTAATTGCTCAGCCGCAGCGAGTGTTTCTTTTATCATGGCGCCCCAACTAATCAGGGTTAAGTCAATGCCTTCACGTAATACGAAACACGTATCTAAGGGCAAGGTTTGGCCGTTATCTTCTATGGTTTGTTTACCGTCTCGGTAAATGCGTTTAGGCTCTAAAAAAATAACGGGGTCTGGGTCTTGTATGGCGGCAAGAAGAAGCCCGTAAGCACGTGCGGGCGATGATGGGATAACAACACGCAACCCGGGTATGTGGGCAAAAATCGCTTCAGTGCTTTCAGAATGATGTTCAGGTGCATGAATACCACCACCAAAAGGTGCTCGAATGACCATCGGGCAAGTTAAACGTCCTCTCGTCCGGTTACGTAATCGAGCAGCATGACTCAAAATTTGGTCAATGGCTGAGTAAATAAAGCCCATAAATTGAATCTCAACAATAGGAATCAAACCTTGGCTAGCCATCCCAATCGACATGCCTACGATGGCCGATTCAGCTAACGGCGTGTCAACAACACGTGTGCGCCCAAATTTTTCTTGTAAGTGATCTGTGGCGCGAAAAACGCCACCATTCGCACCGACATCTTCACCGAGTACAATAACATTGTCATTTGCTCGCATCTGATTCGCGATTGCGTGTTGAATAGCTTCTACCATATTCCATTCACTCATGATGCTTTAACCCATCGATAAACGATTGCCTTTGTTCAGCCAGCTCAGTCGGTAGTTGTAGATACATAAAATTAAAAAAAGCATTAGGTTGTTGATCTGGAATTTTCTTATAAGATTTAACGGCGGCCTCAATTTGTTGTTGTGCATGTGTATATAGTTGTTGGTCTTCAGCTTCAGTCCATGAATACTCTTTGCAAAGAAACCGTTTGAAGCGTATTAAAGGTTCTTTCATGGCGGCGTTGTCAACTTCTTGTTGGTCTCTGTAACGTGATGCATCGTCGGCTGTTGTGTGGTCGCCTAGCCGATAAGTGATGGCTTCAATTAAGTAAGGTTTGTTGGTTAGGCGGATTTGCTCAAGGGCTTTATTAATGCTGATTAACATTCCAATGACGTCATTACCATCAACTTGGAGCGCGTCAATCCCTACAGAAAGAGCTTTATGGGCAATGGTTTTAGAGGCGGTTTGACGCGACAAGGGAACCGATATCGCCCATTGGTTATTGTTAACAATAAATAACGTTGGTAGCGACATGGCCCCTGCGATGTTTAATGATTCATAAAAATCCCCCTTAGAGCTTGCACCATCGCCGCAGGTGACAACGGCCACATTGGGTTTGTTTTTATATTTTAAAGCGAAAGCTATGCCTATCGCATGGCAAAACTGAGTCGCAATGGGGACGCAGAGTGGGAAGTCGTTAGCTTGGTGCTTGAAGTGGCTGCCTCTTTCGTCGCCACCCCAATACTGTAATATTTCTTCCAGTAAAACGCCGCGTTGGATTTGTGCGGCTATGTCACGGTAATAGGGTATAAACACATCTTCAGGCAGCATGGCTGTACCGATTGCTGTGCCAATAGCTTCTTGTCCTCTGGATGAGGCATAAGTGCCTATTTCACCGGTTCTTTGTAAGTTGATGGATGCTTCATCAAACAACCTGGTTATTAGCAGTGTGTGATAAAGGTTAACAAGTAATGCACGGTTATTAAGTGACTTTGGCAAGGGTTGTAATAACATGCCGTCGGCATCTAAATACCTGAAGCGCTTAATATCAAAATCACTGAGGTTACTCATCAATCGATTATCCGTGTTGATGTAGACAACATATTAGGCAGTGACAACGCTTAAAAGTTCATGTGCTAGTTGTTGTGATATTTAGTAAACAAGTGATTATAAAAACTTTATTACCGTTTATAAATCGCGCGTTATAATGATTAATTAATAAAAAACCATTATTTAAACGCCAATGCATGCTGTCACTTTGTCGCCCGAAATCGTAAAGTCTATCAAGCTATCTAAATTGTATGGTGGTAAGGCGGTTGTCAATGAACTTGATCTAACCATTGATTCAGGTTGTTTTTGCGGAATTTTGGGCCCCAACGGTGCGGGTAAAACGACTACATTAAGAATGTTAGTGGGACATTGTCCTATTGATTCAGGTGAGCTATCTATTTTAGGTTTGCCTATGCCAGATAACGCCTCTTTAGTTAGAGAGTCAGTCGGTGTGGTTCCACAAATGGATAATTTAGACGCTGATTTTACAGTTGAAGAAAACTTATATGTGTATGGGCGGTTTTTCGGCATTAGTTCGATTGTGTTGAAAGAACGGACAAAAGAGCTCCTTGAGTTTGCCTCGTTAGAAGAAAAGGCTAAATGTAAAATCTCGGAGTTATCGGGTGGAATGAGGCGGCGTTTAACGTTGGCGAGAGCGCTGATTAATAAACCTAAGTTATTAATTTTAGATGAGCCAACAACCGGCTTAGACCCTCAGGCGCGTCAAGCGATATGGCAAAAACTGCGTGAACTAAAAAAACAAGGTTTAACACTAATTTTAACAACGCATTATATGGAAGAAGCCGAGCGCTTGTGTGACCGGGTGATTGTCATGGATCATGGTGAGGTGATGGCTGATGCTGCTCCAAAAAAGCTCATTAAAAATGAAGTTGAATCACATGTTCTTGAGGTGCATGCTGCGACAGAAGAGCTTCTTGAGCAATTGCGCTGTGATGGTTCCATTGCACGTTTTGAAAAATCAGGTGATATTTGCTTTTTTTATGGTGAAAAATTGAGTCACGCCTTAGAGGTTTTGGAAGAAAGTTCACACGATGATTATTTGTTTCGTCCAGCGAACTTGGAAGATGTATTTATTAAATTCACAGGGCGGGATCTTCGTGAGTAAGTTAGCGAGAGTGATGCTTTTTTTAACAAGAAGCAAGTCAATTTGGTCGAGGAATATTCGAGTTTGGAGTAAGTTGGCGGGGCCATCATTATTGGGTAATTTTGGCGAGCCTGTACTGTATTTACTGGTATTAGGCTACGGCTTAGGGCAGTTTGTCGGTGAGGTTGAAGGGCTAACCTATATGGCTTTTTTAGCGTCTGGAGTGGCATGTACGAGCGCGGTTAATGCGGCTAGTTTTGAAGGTATGTACTCTGCTTATACGCGAATGGACGTGCAGCAAACATGGCTAGGTATGTTAGCGACCCCCATTAATGTTGGGGAAGTGGTCTTTGGGGAAATACTCTGGGCTGCGACTAAAAGTTTGATTAGCGTCAGTGCTATTTTAATCGTTTCAACGGTACTTGGTTTAATTGAAAATGCTTGGGCCATATTTATTTTACCGGTTGCCTTCATAACGGGTCTATGTTTTGCTTCATTAGCCCTGCTGGTGACCTCTAGCGCAAAAAGTTATGATTTTTTTCTTTATTACACGACGTTGTTTATTACGCCGATGGTTTTATTGAGTGGTGTGTTTTTCCCTATCGATACGTTACCAAATGCGGTTCAGTGGCTAACTAAAATATTACCTTTGTACCACGCAATTTCTTTGGTGCGCCCGTTAATGACAGGGGGTGAGGTGTCGTCGGTGTTTCTGCATTTATTTGTATTGGCTGCATTTGGTACGACGGCTGCCATGTTAGCCACCTTTAGGATAAAGAAAAGGCTCATTAAATGAGCCTTTTCTTATATCAACGATGACCGTATTATGTGGAGATGACGAACTTGTTTCGTCCGGTTTCTTTTGCTTCGTATAACGCTTTATCAGCGCGGTCAATAAATGAATCCACGCTATCATCAGGTTTGAGCGTTGTAATGCCTGCAGAAATAGTAACTTTTCCAATAGTCTCTCCACTATCTTTGCGTTGAAGCTTGCTGTTGCACATAGCAACGCGCGTTTTTTCTGTTAAGTGCTTAACCTCATCAATTGGTACGCCAGTTAAAATAACAGCGAATTCTTCTCCGCCATATCTAGCAATATGATGATCTGGTCCAATAATTTGAGTTAATAATGCTGAGACATATCGTATTACCCGGTCGCCAACTAGATGGCCAAAGTCATCGTTAACGCGTTTAAAATGATCAATGTCGAGCATGATTAATGTTGTGTCCGGAGCTTTTTGACTGTATACAACGGAGTCAATGTTTTTGTCAAAAGCGCCCCTGTTTTTAAGGCCGGTTAGCGCATCTTTTTCTGCGCTTGCTTTAACTGCTTCTAGCTCAGCCTTCATCTTGGCAATTTCAGCATTCGTTTCTTGCATGCGAGCTTGAGTGGCTTGATTTCCTTTAACCATGTTTCTAGTATCTTCCATGATTTGTTTTAAAATAAGCGCAGTTGTCTGTGGATCATTAACGGTAGATAAGGTTTCAGCATGCTTGCTGATAGCGGTATCAAATTCTCCAGCTCCATTATTGACCTGTTGGACTTCTTCTGAAGCCTCAGACATAATTTTTTCTAAAGACTGCTGGATTTTTTCTTGTTGCTCTAATGCGGCGCCGCCATTTATAAATTTTTCATAAAGCTCAAGCATCAATAAAACAGTGAAAGGTTTTTTCTCACTGATGAAGCGGTCAATAATATCATTGAGGGCTTGAGAGGTGCCAGCTAGGTAGCTATAGAATATAGAGTAGTTAATAGGCGTGGGGGCTAAGTTATTCTTAGACAGTATGGGGATGACTTGTCTTAGATATTCGGCCGCTTGCTTTGGCTCTTCTTGTTGCAGCATGTTGTTCCTTAATTTGTAATAATTGCTTTAGCTAGATAATAGTACAAAATATCAAACTTGTTGAGGAATGGCAGTTTTTTTGTTTAAAGGTGTGAGTTTATTCACAGTCAAAGACGTTTACTCGATTTGATTAGCTAAGTTTTTATTCTGAGCTTGTTGATGATTGAGTTATGTTATAACGAATGTGTATTAATAACTATTTTACTAGCGGTGCTCATGAGTCCTATTTATTGTTTTTCTGTGATGTTGGTTTTGCTTATAACGGCACCTGAGGTTAAGGCTGACCTGTATAAAAAAACAGATGAGCAGGGCCGTGTTTTTTTTACAGACACACCTGAAGGCAGTGGTTTCCGTCTTATTATGCGTACGCCTAAAAAAGGTACAATTCAGTATAAGAACTTCCAACAAAATCGCCGTCAATTAACGCCTTTAATCCGTCAGCAGGCGAGACAATTTAAAGTTGATCCATCGCTCGTCATGGCTGTGATTCATGCAGAGTCTGCTTATGATAAGAATGCTATTTCTAGAGCGGGTGCAGTGGGCTTGATGCAATTGATGCCCGGCACCGCTAAGCGGTTCGGTGTGAATAATCGTAATGATGCTGCGCAAAATATCCAAGGGGGGGTTCGTTATCTGAGGTATCTGTTGGAGTTATTCGATTTCAATATAAGGCTTACTTTAGCGGCATATAATGCCGGTGAATCAGCAGTTAAAAAATATGGTAACAAGATACCGCCATATAAAGAAACTCAACATTACGTTAAAAAAGTATTGGTTTATTACCAAAACTACTTGAGTGGAAAACGGGATTTTTAACGAATGAAATTTTATTAAGGACAGTATATATGCGTTTACTACACACGATGTTACGAGTTGGCGATTTAGATCGTTCCATTCAGTTTTATACAGAGGTGCTTGGAATGAAATTACTAAGGCGTAAGGAATTTGAGGAAGGGCGTTTTACGCTAGCATTTGTTGGTTTTCAAGCAGAAGATGAAGGCTCGGTTATTGAATTGACGCACAATTGGGATACCGATGAATATGAGCAAGGCAATGCATATGGCCACATCGCTATACAAGTTGACGATGTGTATGAAGCTTGCAAACTAATTCATCAAAAAGGGGGCGAGATAATACGCGAAGCAGGCCCTATGAGAGGCACGAATAGTATTTTAGCTTTTGTGAAAGACCCCGACGGTTATGCAATAGAGCTTTTAGATGAGCGTTAAAGTATTTGAACGCCCATTTGATCTAGACTACGGATTAGTTTAATTAAAGGTAGTCCAACGAGAGCATTGGGGTCGTCGCCCTCAATTTTCTCAAATAATGCAATGCCTAAGCCTTCTGATTTAAATGCAGCGGCACAGCCATAAGGCTTGTCTTTTTCAACGTAATGTTGAATTTGCAGGGGTGATAACGTTTTCATATGTACTCTACAGATATCTGTATCGGTAATAGTTTCATGAGTTTTGGAGTTAAGAATGCAAAAGCTGGTATAGAAATTTATAGTTTTGCCGGATGAGCGAGTTAATTGCTGGACGGAGTTCTCGAATGTATTGGGTTTTGTGAGTTGGTAATCACCCAACATGGCGACTTGATCAGAGCCAATAATAAGGTGGTCAGGAAAATCCAAACGTAATGCGTTCGCTTTTTCATTAGCCAGCCGTTTTGATAATTCGAGTGGCGTCTCATTAGCTTGACTCGATTCATCAATGTTTGGTGATGCGGTCTCGAAAATGGGGTAAATTTTTTTTAATAGCTCTTTACGGAAAGGGGAGCTAGAAGCTAATACTAATTTCGGTTGATCTTTCATATAATACCCCAATTAAATTAATGCTATTTTACCTAATATGACTAAGACATTACATATAGAAGTAGATCCATCCTTGTGCGCAAGCCAGGAAAGAATGATAAGTGGTGAATTAGCCTATGAGGAACTACAGCAAATTCAAGCAGATATAGATCCATCCAGCTCAGCGATAAGAGCCGATTTAACATTTGGCAAAGCGGGTAAATTTGTTGTTTTAACGGGTCGGATTTCCGCTAATCTCGTGTTACAATGCGCCGCTTGTTTGGAATTGGTTGATTATCCAGTCGATATAGACGTGAAATTGGCGATCATCAATGATGAAGCGCGGATCAGTTTATTAGCAGATGATTATGAGCCTTATTTATATGAAGGCGATCGTTTATTGATTAGTGATGTGGTTGAGGCAGAGGTTGCTTTAGTCATGCCCACTATTGCAAGACATGACGTTTGCCCAATAGAGTTACCAAAAAGTAGTACTAGTAAAGACTTTACGCATGAAACGGAAAAAAAGAAAAATCCGTTTGATGCGCTAGAAAAATTAAAATTGAACTAAAAGGGCGTTAATTTTTAGTTCACTGTGATCATGCTCTAAAGGTATGATGTTGAATTTTAAGCAAAACGCGATGCGTTTGGCTTTAGTAACATTTATGGCGTTTATGTCATAAAGATATATTAATTCTCTGGAGAATTTGAGATGGCAGTACAAAAAAGTAAAAAGTCACGTTCGAGACGTGGTATGCGTCGTTCACATGATGCGTTAACAGCAAAAACCTTGTCAACGGAGCCAACAACAGGTGAAGTTCACTTGCGCCACCATGTGAGCGCTGATGGTTTTTACCGTGGCGAGCAAGTCGTCGCCGATAAAGACTAGCGTTATTGTTGGCCTTAATGTTTTTAAGGCCAAAAAATTCCGTGCTTATAAGTAAGGCGTTGTTTGATGTTTAATGCGAAAATAACGGGTACGGGTAGTTACTTACCTAAAAAAATCGTTACTAACAAAGACTTTGAATCCATTCTAGATACATCTGATGAGTGGATTTATGCTCGTACTGGAATAAAGCAAAGACACGTCATTGCTGACCATGAGTCGACGTCAAGTATGGCGGAGATTGCGGCGAATAATGCACTTCAAGCGGCAGGCGTTGATGCGTCTGAAATCGACTTGATTATTGTTGGTACAAGTTCACCTGATAGGGTGTTTCCAAGCACTGCGTGTATTTTACAGCATAAGTTGGGTGCAAAAGGTGGCGCTGCATTTGATGTTCAAGCAGCGTGTTCAGGGTTTATTTATGCCCTTGGTATTGCCAACCAATTTATTAAAGCCGGTGGCGCCAAAAAAGCACTGGTTATAGGTGCTGAAGCAAACTCAAGAATTCTAGATTACTCAGACCGAAATACCTGTGTCATTTTTGGAGATGGTGCGGGTGCAGTCGTACTTGAAGCATCTGAAGAGTTGGGTGTTCTTTCAACGCATATGCATTCAGACGGTCAATATCAAGACCTTCTTTATGTCAACAATCCAATCAAAGATCAAAAACAAGAAGGCGACCAAGCCTTCATGACGATGCACGGAAATGATGTGTATAAAGTGGCGGTTAAAACCTTAAGTCGCATTGTTGATGAAACACTTGAGGCTAATAATATGCTTAAATCTGATGTTGATTGGTTGATACCTCATCAAGCTAATATAAGGATTATTTCATCTGTTGCAAAGAAACTGAGTATGCCGATGGAGAAAGTGGTGCTAACGATTGAGAATCAAGGTAATACTTCCGCAGCTTCAGTTCCTTTGGCATTAGATCAAGCAGTCAGAGATGGTCGAGTTAAAAAGGGTGAAATTGTTCTGATGGAAGCATTTGGTGGCGGCTTTGTTTGGGGTTCAGCCTTAGTAAAGATGTAATCACTGAATACAATTAAATAAAGTTAAATAAAGATGACAGTAAATAAAATAGCCATCGTATTTCCCGGGCAAGGCTCACAATCTGTGGGTATGTTGGGGGACCTTTCTGCCACCTATAGTCAAATTCAACAGACTTTTGACGAGGCATCACAAGCCTTGGGCAGAGACTTGTGGGCATTGGCTCAAAATGGTTCTGTAGAAGAAATTAACCAAACGCAAAATACGCAACCTTTAATATTAACCGCCAGTGTGGCTATGTGGCGCGTTTTGCAATCTGAAGTGGCTATTCAACCTGCATTTATGGCTGGACATAGTTTAGGTGAGTATAGTGCGCTAGTTTGTGCGGGTAGTGTTGGTTTTGTAGAGGCTGCTAAGTTGGTTGAGAAGCGGGCAATGTTTATGCAGCAAGCCGTTCCTGAAGGTGAGGGGGCTATGGCCGCTATACTAGGTCTTGAGGTTGAAGAGCTAATCAATATTTGTGATAAAGCAGCAGAAGGTGAGGTTGTGTCTGCGGTTAATTATAATGCGCCAGGTCAGGTTGTTATAGCGGGTCAAACGGCGGCTGTTAACCGAGCGATAGACCTAGCAAAAGAACACGGTGCCAAAAGGGCGCTACCTTTACCCGTTAGTGTTCCTTCACATTGCTCATTGATGATGCCAGCGGCGGAAAACTTATTGAATGCTATGTCGGCAATTGAGTTTGTGTCGCCTGATATTCCAGTTTTGCATAATACTGATGTTGCTCAACATACTGATGGAGCTGATATTAAGCGAGCTTTGGGTGAACAATTGCATACACCCGTGCGATGGGTAGAAACAATAGAAGCGCTTGCAAACGCGGGTGTTGATACGGTTATTGAATGTGGTCCTGGTAAAGTGTTAAGTGGGCTTAATAAAAGAATCAATAAATCATTAATGCTTCATTCAATAGGCGATGAAGCTGCTCTTAATAAAACGATAGAGGCGTTATCATGACGGATAAGACAATTGCATTAGTAACAGGTGCTAGCCGTGGTATTGGTAAAGCAATTGCGCAGCAACTCGTAGCAGATGGCTTTTATGTTATAGGTACGGCGACCACGGAAAGTGGCGCAGATGCTATCTCTGACTATTTATCAGGTTCAGGTAAAGGAATGGCGTTAAACGTAACGGATGTAGAGTCAATTCAATCTGTGTTAAAGGACATTAGCACTACCGTTGGAGCGCCAACCGTATTGGTCAATAACGCGGGCATTACCAGAGACAACCTTATGTTGAGAATGAAAGACGACGAGTGGGATGATATTATATCAACGAATTTAAGCTCTATTTTTCGCATAAGCAAAGGCTGTTTACGCGGTATGATGAAAAACAAAAAAGGTCGTATTGTGAGCATTGCATCCGTTGTTGGTGTAACGGGTAATGCGGGCCAAGCAAATTATGCCGCTGCAAAGGCTGGGATTATTGGTTTTAGTAAATCATTGGCTAAAGAAGTCGGGTCAAGAAATATTACAGTCAATACAGTAGCGCCGGGTTTTATTGACACGGATATGACGAAAGCGCTGGCGGACGAACAACGAGCCGCTTTGTTACAAGGTGTACCATTAGGGCGTTTGGGTGATCCAGAAGAGATTGCTCACGCGGTATCTTTTTTATGCTCAGATAAAGCAGCTTATATAACAGGTGAAACATTACATGTTAATGGCGGCATGTACATGGGATAGTTAAATTTTTTTAGGTGATAACTTATTAAGCAGTATAAAATGATCGGATAAACAGAAATGTTTAAACTTTTTTAATTTAGCAATATAATACAAACTCCACGGGCAGAGCTTGTGGTTCCAAAAAATATAGAGGGTATAAGATAATGAGTAATATTGAAGAACGCGTCAAAAAAATCGTTGCAGAACAGCTTGGTGTTAAAGAAGAAGAAGTAACAAACGAAGCTTCATTCATCGATGACTTAGGTGCAGATTCATTAGACACTGTTGAGTTAGTGATGGCTCTTGAAGAAGAGTTTGATTGTGAAATCCCTGATGAGCAAGCTGAAGGTATCACTACAGTTCAACAAGCAATTGACTACGTTAATAGTAACGCAGAATAAATCAATTCCTTTTTTCAAGCACGGCTTGCTAGACAAGCCGTGCTTGTTTTATTTTAGAGAGCGCATATTGTGTCTAAACGTCGAGTTGTAGTAACAGGGTTAGGTTTGTTGTCACCGGTTGGTGGTAATGTTGCGGATTCCTGGGAAAATATTTTAAAGGGTCAAAGTGGGATTGGACCTATTACTCGATTTGATACAACTGAATTTCCGTCAAATTTCGGCGGTGCGGTTAAAGATTTTGATGTTAATGATTACTTGTCTCGTAAAGATGCTAAAAAAATGGACCCTTTTATCCATTATGGTGTTGCCGCTGGAATGCAAGCGTTAGATGACTCTGGCATTGAAGTAACCGATGAAAATGCTGAAAGAATTGGTGTTGCAATTGGTGCTGGTATAGGCGGGATCTCAGGTATTGAAACAGGCTTTGATGGATTTCAGAAAGGTGGACCTAGGAAAATATCCCCATTCTTTGTTCCATCAAATATTATTAATATGATTTCAGGCAACCTTTCGATACTGCGTGGTTTGAAAGGGCCTAACTTTGCGATTGTGACAGCCTGCACGACAGGGGCTCATAATATCGGTGATGCAATGCGTATTATTCAATATGGTGATGCAGATGTTATGGTTGCCGGTGGAGCTGAAATGGCCACATCGGTGACATCATACGGTGGGTTTTCTTCAGCACGTGCACTGTCACGTCGGAACGACTCCCCTGAAACAGCGAGTCGCCCTTGGGATAAGGACCGTGATGGGTTTGTTTTGAGCGATGGTGCTGGTGTTTTGGTGCTTGAAGAGTACGAGCACGCTAAAAAACGTGGTGCAAAAATCTATGCTGAGTTGGCTGGTTATGGAATGAGTTCAGATGCTTTCCATATGACGATGCCATCCAAAAATGGTGAAGGGGCTTATCGTTGCATGAGAAATGCGTTAAAAGATGCGTCTTTAAATCCTGAGCAAATTAGTTACATCAATGCCCATGGAACATCGACACCTGCAGGTGACCTTGCTGAAACAAATGCGGCAAAAACGTTACTTGCTGATAAAGCTTACAAAGTACCCATGAGCTCTACAAAATCAATGACGGGCCATATGCTTGGCGCTGCGGGTGGTGCAGAGGCTGTATTTTCTGTATTGGCATTACGTGACCAAGTCGCTCCTCCTACAATAAATCAATTTACCCCTGATCCTGAGTGCGATTTAGATTACGTACCAAATGAAGCACGTCAAATGGGTATAGATGTAGTTGTATCAAATTCATTTGGGTTTGGTGGAACCAACGGTACACTAGTTTTCAAACGACTTTAGTCTTGTAACACCAGGTGACACTGGACATAGAACATTGTGGCGCTTTTTCTAAGCTTCAAATTTCATCAAATGTTGATTTATTAGATTGCCATGCAGCTAATCGTCAACGTTATCCATTTTTATTGGAAAGTAATGGTGTTGGCCAATTAAATAATGGCTTTGACATCTTATTTGCCTTTCCTGGTGAGAAAATCGAGTCATTTAACTTAAAAAATAATGATTTTTTTTCTAAATTTGATGAATCTTTTAATAAACATAAAAACTTAAGTCCTAGCGTTGACCTCCCATTTACGGGGGGCTGGTTCGTATTTTTAAGCTATGAATTGGTTGGTGCAATAGAGCCCAAACTTTCAGGCCTTATTAGAGATAAAAACTTACCCATTGCAAGTGCCGTTAGAATCCCTATTGCGATTATTAAAAATCATAAGGACAGTACTTGCTGGATTGTGTGTGAATCAGGTGAAGAGGCATTGATTGATAATGTTCTAGCTGATATTAGCAAGTTGAATACCCATCAGCCAAAAAAACCCATGGTGATGCTTGAGGAAGATGCGCCTGATGTTTTTATTAATGGCGTTAAAAGAATTAAGTCGTATTTAGTGGAAGGGGATACTTTACAAGTTAACTTATCTCGACAATGGATTGGTGATATTGCCCAAGGTATTGATTATCTAGATGTTTACAGTTCATTACGCCAATATAACCCATCGCCCTTTGCTGGGCTTGCTTGTTACAACGATAGTGTTATCTGCTCATCATCACCTGAGCGGCTCATCAATTGCATCGGTAATACGGTTCAAATGAGACCGATTGCGGGTACACGACCGCGGGATGATGATGACGCTATCGATAAAAAAATTGCGAAAGAGTTACTACTAAACTCAAAAGAAAGCGCAGAGCACATTATGTTGATTGACCTTATTCGCAATGATCTGGGTAGAATATGTGAGACAGGTACGGTTAAAGTAGATGAGAAAATGACGCTAGAGTCTTATGCAGCGGTGCATCATATTGTTTCAAACGTGAGTGGCAAATTATCAGCTAATAAGACGCCAACAGATGTGATTAAAGCTGTTTTTCCTGGTGGTACCATAACGGGTTGCCCTAAAGTTCGTTGTATGGAAATTATTAACGAACTGGAAGATGCCCCAAGAGGCGCTTATACCGGCTCTATGGGTTATATTAATCGTAATGGTGACCTTGATTTTAATATATTGATAAGGACGTTTACTATTCACGATGAACAGTTAACTCTACGGACAGGTGCCGGGATTGTCGCCGACTCAATTGCTGTTAATGAGCTAGAAGAAACTCGTCATAAAGCAAAGGCATTACTAGATGCATTAGATTTTCATGAAATCTAATACTCTTATTAATGGTGAATATGAGCAATTTATCAATTCGCTTGATAGGGGCTTTCAATACGGTGATGGGCTATTTGAAACCATTTTAGTTGAATCAAATACAGCTTGTTTTTTAAAAGAGCATATTCAGCGGCTGCAAAAAGGTTGTGAGGTACTTGGCTTGCCGCCAGTTAATGTAGGCATTATTGAACGGGAGATTTCACAGCTAATAAGTACAACGCGATACGGGGTTATAAAGCTGATTCTATCAAGAGGAGTAGGGGAACGCGGCTTTACTCCACCAACGAAGCCTATCCTAACGCGAGTAGTGTCTTTTGTTGCAGCTGAGGTAGGGGTGAATGAATCGTTGAGTAGTGTTGATTTAACATTATGTCATACACGGCTGAGTCGTCAGCCATTACTGGCAGGAATTAAACATTTGAATCAATTGGAACGGGTTCTAGCACGTGGAGAATTAGGCGATAACAAACAACTTGAAGGGTTAATGGTTGATGAAAATGGACTTGTTATTGAAGGCACGATGAGTAATATATTTATTGTTAATAAAGGTGTTTTAATGACCCCTGAATTGAGTCAATCAGGGGTGTTAGGTGTTATTCGAGAGTATTTGATTCGACAAGCCCGTCAAGAGGACATTGATTGCCAGATAACGGAGTTAACATTGGATGATTTAAAAAATGCAGATGAAATATTTATGACGAATAGTTTGATGCCTGTTCGTAGAGTTAAGCAGCTTAATATCGATGGCGCTTTTTTTACTAAGAATAATGATCAGTATACATCTTGGGCGTTGAATTCTGTTTATCAAGATATTCAACGACAAGTTAACTTAAAAGGGCTTCAACACTAATGAGACGTTTAATAGCGGCTAGTATTATTGTACTTAGTCTATTGGCTGGTTGGTTTTGGATGTTGTATGAAAGCTCAATCAACGAATCGTATATTTCTGATGAAATGGGCTCGGTCATTGTCAGTATTGAAAGGGGCCAGAATCTCAATCAAATTATTTCAATCCTTGACGAAAAAGGAGTGGTGAGCGGTCGTTGGTTTAAATGGTTGGTTCGTTTTGAAGGTGCTGCAGGCAAAATTCAAGCAGGCGAATATGAGTTTTCTCCAGGTCTAACGCCTGCGCAAATATTAACTTTTTTGGTCAATGGTAAGGTGAACCAATATGCGGTTTCTATTATAGAGGGTCACTCATTTAAAGAGGTGTTAAAAGATATTCAGGGGCACCCGGCTATAAAAAGTACATTGCCCGCAGATGCACAGATGGATGAGTATTTGGAGTTATTAAATATTTCAGAAAAACATCTAGAAGGCATGTTGTTACCTGAAACTTATTTCTTCGTTAAAGATACCTCAGATGTTGATATCATTAAACGTGCGTATCGCTCAATGCAGGTTTTTGTTAATTCAGCATGGCCTAATAGGCAAAAAAGGAAGGTGCTACCTAGCGTTTATGATGCACTTATTTTGGCCTCCATTGTAGAGAAAGAAACGGGCGTTGCATCAGAGCGTAAGCAAATAGCAGGGTTGTTTATTCGTCGACTTGAAATAGGAATGAAATTACAAACAGACCCTACGGTTATCTATGGCATGGGCGATATTTATAAAGGTGATATAAGGTACCGAGATTTGCGCAAAGATACGCCTTACAACACCTATACACGCTATGGACTACCGCCAACACCTATCGCGATGCCAGGCAAGGCGGCTATTGAGGCTGTTCTACACCCGGTAGAAACTAAGAATTTATACTTTGTGGCCAATGGTGATGGCTCACACATTTTTTCGGAAACGTTAAAACAACATAATGCAGCGGTCGATAAATATCAGCGGAATAAATGACGATGGCAATGGGGAAATTTATAACACTTGAAGGTGTTGAAGGCGTTGGTAAAACGACAAACCTTAATTTTATTGCTAGTTATTTAACCTCTAATGGCAAAAAAATTATTACCACAAGAGAGCCAGGTGGTACAAAAATAGCTGAAAAAATCAGAGACTTATTGCTAGAACATAATGAAGAAAAGTTATGCAATGAATCTGAATTATTGCTGATGTTTGCGGCACGAGCACAACACATCGAGAATATTATTAAACCAGCACTAGACGCCGGAAAATGGGTTGTTTGTGACCGTTTTACTGATGCCACTTATGCCTATCAAGGCGGTGGTCGTCATTTTAAAATGGCGGATATTAATTGGTTTGAAAAATTTGTACAGAAGGGTTTATCGCCGGATAAAACAGTATTATTAGACTTGTCAGTCGACGTAGGTTTAGAGCGTGCAGCTGGCCGGAGTGAACCAGATCGCTTCGAATCGGAGAAAAAAGCTTTTTTCAATAATGTGCGACGGGTCTACCTAGAAAGGGCGAAGGCTGAGCCTAATCGATTTTGTATTGTAGATGCCTCAAAGAGTATTGAACAAGTGCAAAAAAATATTCAACGTTATCTAGATAAGATGTTGACGGATGGATAAACCATATTTTCCTAATTATCCTTGGTTGCAAGCTTACTGGGATAAGTTAACGCGTTATTTGCAACAAGATAGGTTACCTAGTGCTTTAATGCTGGTTGGTGATGAAGGGCTAGGCTTATCATCGCTAGCTAAATCGTTTGCACATCGAACGATTTGCCTTTCGCCAAATGAAGATAATACTGCTTGTGGCGTATGTGAGTCGTGCTTGTTATTTAATGCTGGAAATTACCCGGACTTTTACCACCTTGTTCCTGAGGAAGGAAAAGAAAGTATTAAAGTGGATGCTATACGTGAATTGACTAAGTCGTTGGCGTTGAGTAGCCAATACACTAAACCAAGAATTGTTATTATTGATCCTGCTGATGCAATGCTGCACCAAGCAGCGAATAGTTTGCTTAAAACCTTAGAGGAACCGAGCGAGAACACATGTTTAGTATTGGTAACGCACCGCTTGTCGAGGTTACCTGTCACAATACGTAGCCGTTGCCAGCTCATGGTCGTAAAAAATATTGAATTAGTGCAGGCTCAATCGTGGTTAAATGATTTAGGGTGTAAGCAAGCCAGTCAGTACTTACGTTTAGCTAATAATGTACCTCTTCTAGCCCATGAATTATGGAAAAAAGATGCATTAGCGGTTGAGGCAAGCCTATTAAATGATTTTTTAGCGTTGCTAAAAGGGCGATTAGATCCGCTATTATTCGCCGAAAAATGTATAAAGCTGAATAATTTACCTTGTCTAAAGTGGTTAATGTCTGGGTTAAATGATGCAATTAAATATGCTCATGGGGCAGTAAATCACGAGTTAGTCCACCCAGAACGTCTTGCAGACTTGAAAGTTCTCGTAGAAAAGCTAAACTTAGCAGACATGCATGATTTGTTGGACCAGTTAGCACAGTTAAAAGTGTTAGAGTCGCATCAAGTTAATCAACAACTAATGATAGAAGAGTTTGCGATACAGAGCTATTCGCTAACGCTTAAATAAAGGCTAGACAAATGAAGAGTGTTGGGACAGAAGCGCGACAAGGGATTTTATCTTTAACAATTAAAGATAAGAATGCCTTATATGCTGCATTCATGGATTATGTCGAAGGTGGTGGTTTGTTTATTCCTACGCATAAAAAATACAACTTAGGTGATGAAGTATTCATGTTATTGAGCTTAATGGGTGAAGTAGAGCGGATTCCAGTAGCGGGTACCATTATTTGGATTACACCAGTTGGTGCTGAAGGTTCACGCTCTAATGGTGTTGGTGTTCAGTTTAACGATCAAGATGGTGGAGCTGCGCGTGCAAAAATAGAAACCTATTTAGCTGGAACATCACAGACTGGAAGGCCCACCCATACAATGTAGTCTGGGTGTTGTAATGTTGTAAAAGCGGCCTTAGAGGCCGTTTTTTATTTTATGAGGAAATTATGTTTATTGATTCACACTGTCACCTAGATCGCGTTGACCTAGAGCCTTATGCAAATAATGTTGGTGAATACTTAGAGGCTGTTAAAGCGGATTTATTAGATCATATGCTATGTGTTTCCATTAATTGGGAAGATTATCCAGCGATGCGGGATTTAGTTGCTGGTTATGAAAAAATATCATTATCGGTTGGTGTGCATCCAAATGAAGTAGATGGGCATGATCCTAGTGTTGATGAGCTTATAGAGCAGGCGTTGAAAGATAACGTAGTGGCGATTGGTGAAACGGGCTTAGACTATTATAGGTTGAACAGTGAAACTGAATTGAGCACCCAACAGCAGCGCTTTCGTCACCATATTGCCGCTGCAAAGAAAATAAATAAACCGCTTATTATTCATACACGTGATGCGAAAGAAGATACGATTAGCATTATGCAAGAAGAGCAGGCGGGTGAAACAGGGGGGGTTCTACACTGTTTTACAGAAGACTGGGAAATGGCAAAAAAAGCATTAGACCTTGGTTTTTATATTTCATTTTCTGGAATTGTGACGTTTAAAAATGCTAAGCAAGTGCAGGAAGTAGCAAAAAAAGTTCCAGATGACCGGTTTTTGATAGAGACAGACTCGCCATATTTAGCGCCAGTTCCGATGCGTGGCAAACCAAATTATCCCAATTATGTGAAGTATGTGGCGGAGAAAATGGCTGAACTAAGAGGGCGGTCATTAGAGACGGTTGCCAGTATGAGTACTAAAAATTACGACACACTCTTTAATCGTTAACTAACTATATATGTGGCGTTAAAAGCGTTAGCCCTTTGGCAAAAGCTCTTGTATTTTTTCTATAAGAAGCATTTTATCTGTTAACAAGCTAGTCGTGCTGTTAAGTTCGTTATTAATATCACATAGCTGTTTTTTCAGGGTTGAAATCTCTTCAGAGGCCTTTTCTAAATGAGTATCTGCTTCGGTTTTAAAGTGGGTAGAAAAACGTTGCTGATAGGTAGATAGTAATTCACTCAGTAGTGCGTCAAATTCATGTTGTTGAAAGTCGTTAGAAGACGACAGTTCTTGAGTTTTTTCAATAACATCGTATAGCGGTTTATTGAACAATCGTTGATAGTTATCCGACAGTTGCTCATTAACGTAACGTAAGTCTTCTTCGGACCCGCTAAATTGAGAAAATAATTTTAACGTGGTTGAGTCAAGGCTATTGAGGCTTTCACCGTGCTTTTCAAAGTAGACTTGCTCAAGCGTCGATACAACTTCACGAATATCTTTTTTTGGAAAAGAGTGATGCTCTAAGTATTTGTAAAACTCTCGTACGGATGAAGACGCGGGTGCTGGAGCGGGTTCGGTAATGTCTTTTTCTGGTAAAGGTTGAAACGGAGCAATGGCATCAAAAAAAGCAGTTGAATCTTCTTCAGTTAACTCTCCACTCGATAAGCGTTTAATACAAAAAGCGACCGCTTGTTCAAACTCAAGAGGAGCGGGTGTAGGTGTACGGGGCGTTGGTGGTTCAGGATTTTTGTCCTCATTGATAAACACGTTATTAGGTGCTTCAGAGGGTGTTTCCGTGGCCGCTTTAGTAATGCTGCCTTGTTGGCGCCAAAAGTCACTAAAGGAGTCAACGGGGCTATCATCTATCTTTTCGTTAAGTTCGGCGGCTAATGTCTTAAAGCAATGACTGGCGGCAGAGTCGGGCGTTAGAAGTACGGCAGGGCATTGGAGGCTGACGGATGAAATCATTGTTTCATCTACCTGAACATAACCCAAGTATGCGATATCAACATCAATATATTTTTTTACCGCGGATTCAAAACGTTTATAGATAGCTTGGCTATTATCAACGTCCAATGCCATATTAACTAAAATATATGAAGTACGATTATAGCTTGAGCGCTTTAAAACTTTAAGCAACGAAAATGAGTCTGTTAAAGAGGTAGGCTCTGGCGTGATGATGATGATTGAGAACTGTGATGCTTTAATGAAATCGAGAACATCGTCGCCAATACCTGCTGCCGTATCAATGATGAGGTAATCAAAATCTTCTTGGAGCTTATCTAAAGCCGTCAATAAGATCGTTTTTTGCTCGTTTGATAAATGTGAGTACTCGGCAATCCCTGTAGCGCCAGGAACAATTTTCAAACCGCGAGGGCCATCAATTATAATGTCTTTTAGTTCTTTTTCGCCTTTTAATAGGTGCTGTAATGTATAGCTTGGTTGAATACCTAATAAAATGTTGATGTTAGCTAAGCTTGCATCTGCATCGAATACACACACTTTTTTATTCAAAGCGGCGAGTGAAAGAGCTAAGTTGGTTGCTGTGCTAGATTTACCAACCCCGCCTTTACCACTGGTGATGGTGATAACCTTTGCTTTAGGTTTATTCATGCTATAAATGTTTGTGTTACTGTAAGCTAATTCCATTTAGATTCGTTATCCACGTGTTACTGCAATGTTTAAATAAAAGTTGATTCGATTCTACCAAAATACGTTCCTACTAAGTTGAATAATTTAATTTTATAAAAATGAATATTGATGCTAAATCGTTGTCTTACGGTATCCGTTGCTTTATTGCGGGTTTTAACTTAATTAATCAGCCAAGGTTAAGACGTTTTGTCATTATTCCCTTGTTGATCAATATAGCTCTTTTTGGTCTGGCAAGTTGGTTGTTATGGCATTATTTATCGACCACTGTCGATTCTATGTTACCCAGTTGGTTATCGTGGCTTGCTTGGCTAGTACTGCCTGTTTTTATGGTGAGTATTTTAACGCTTGTTTATTATTGTTTTACCCTAGTCGCGAACATTATTGCTGCGCCTTTTTATGGGCAGTTGTCTAAGGGTGTAGAGGCTTACTTAAGGGGGCAGCCTTATGAAGAGAGTCAGGATGAGTCTTTTCTTAAGGAGGTACTGCAAATGCTTGGATCAGAGTTAAGAAAGATTTCTTACTATTTAGTCCGCGCACTTCCTCTTTTGATATTGTCGCTTATTCCTGGCATTAATGTGATTAGTTTGCCTTTATGGCTGTTATTTAGTGCATGGTTTTTAACATTTGAATATGCAGGCTATGGATTTGAAAATCACAAAATCTTATTTAAAGAGCAAAAGCGTATTTTGAATAAAGCTCAGATGAATAGCATGACATTTGGTGGAGTGAGCTTACTTGCGACGACAATCCCCATCGTAAATTTGGTTGCACCGGCAATTGCAGTGGCTGGTGCCACAAAAATGTTTTATGAGCGAGGCGATTTAAATTAATTCAGCGTTAAACACGTTATTTTCAATCGATATTATGTTGCAAGCACTGATGTGATTTATCAGTTTTTCTGGTTGCGTGGTAATGGCTTTAACACGGTGATAGTTAGGGGTATAACCAAATAACGTGTTGGTTCCATCTTCATTGAGTTGATGGCTGTCCTCCCATAAAACATCAACAGTCGAGCCGATTAGCTTACTCATTTGTGTATGTTTGGACGATTCAGCCAATGCGTGCAATAGCTTACTTCGAGCTTTCTTTTTTTCAGAGCTCACTTGATTTGGCATCGTTGCGGCTTTTGTTCCATCTCTTGTTGAGTAGGTGAAAATATGTAAATCACCGAACTCCATCTCTTCAACAAAATCTAATGTTTGCTGCCATTCTTCATCCGTTTCACCGGGGAAGCCTACGATAATATCTGAGGTAATGTTGATGTTAGGAATAATGTCGCGAGCTTCAGTAACAAGTGCGCGAAACTCATCTGTTTTGCAACGGCGAGACATTCTTTTTAGAACCGAATCTGAACCGCTTTGTATGGGTAAATGCATATGGGGCATTAACCTTGGGTTTTTGAAAAGTTCAAGGAAACCAGGAGGCAAGTCCCAAGGTTCTAATGAGCCCATACGTATTCTAGGAATAGTGGTCTCTGCTAATAAGGCCGTTACTAAGTTGTAAAGGTTATCTGCAATATCACTTCCATAACCGCCGAGGTGTACGCCGGTGATGACTATTTCAGAAATGCCTTGTTGATGGATAGCATTGGCTTCGGCCACAATTTCTTCAATAGGTTTGCTTTTTTCGTCACCTCTTGCGATGGTGACAATGCAGAAACTACAGCGATATCGACAGCCGTCTTGTACTTTAATAAACGCCCGCTGTCGGCCTCTTGAGAATAAGGCGACTGAGTTAGGCTCAGTGGCGATGCTTGGCATCGTTTCTTCGCTAAGTTGAGCGAGTGTTAATTGAACAAGCTGATCTTTTTGCTGATTGTTAACAAGTAAATCGACGCCATCTAGGTTAACCGTTTCTTGTTCATTTAATGTTGCATAACACCCACTGACAACCAGTTTGGCTTTGGGGTTTTTTTTATGTGTTTTACGCACCAATTGACGAGATTTCCGCACAGCCCCTTGAGTGACAGCGCAGGTGTTCAGCACTAAAACATCAGGTGCAGCATCCTCGTTAACGAGCGTATGACCTTGGGCGCTAAAGTCATTGGCCCATGATTCTATTTCTGCTTCATTGAGTCGGCAGCCTAAGGTTTTAAGGTGAACGCGCATGTTTAAATATTAAGTAATGTTATTGGCCGTTATTTTACGCTATTTGCTTTGTTTGCCGACAAAGTCGATGACCTTTTCTTGGCAGCCATCGGTGTTTTCATACAGAATGCCATGGCGATCGGAATTAACCCATTGATAAGACAAAAGTTCCTTAGGTATATGTTTGGATATTTCTGCGAAACTAGATGAATCGACAACAGGGTCATTATCACCTTGTACCAAGAAAACAGGGCAGTTGAGTTTTTTTAGGCGAGGAGTTACTTTGTTAATTAATATTAATAGTTGGTTAATGGCAGCGATGGGTATGTTGTGGTAATTAAGGTGAGGGTGTTCTGGTGAATTATCTTTAAAAGGTAGGATGCCTTCAGACCAACTGATTTTTTTTATAATTTTATTTGCTGAATGGGTGACTTTGGCGAGTTGAATTAACGGGTCATTAAAAACGACCGGCGTTGAGCAAGCCGTCACCGAGGTAATATTAAGTCGATGATTAGCAGCAGCCATTAGAGCTAATAAGCCGCCACTAGAAAAACCAATAAGGTGAACTTTTTTAGTGTGACAGTGCGCTATTTTCATACATTGCTGCAACGATTGACGCCAATCTTGCCAAGTTCGTTGGTGTAAGTCCCAAGGAGATGTTCCATGTCCTTTGAGTCGACACCCTATAACGATATAGTTTTTTTTAATAAATTTATGACCCAATTCTTTAAGTTCAGCTGGGGTAGAGAGTAGACCGTGGATGAGGATAATACATTCACCATTCGGTTTTTCTGGCATCAAAAGATAGGGTTTTGCTGATGCTTCTGTGATGAATTGTTGCTGGTTAATATCTTGGTGTTTAGCCTCTTTGAATTGAGCGATATCCCATTGATATTCAAGTAGTTCATCCTCGAAAAGCAGTTGCGCGAATTTGCCTAACTGCTTGCTAAAGCTAAACGTTAAACTACTTTTTATGGCTTTTTTTATCTGTGGAATAGAGGATACTTCATTGGCATTAACGGCCATTGGGTTTTTATATCGAATACTATCAAAATCATGTTCTGATGCGAGCTGCTCGGTAAAATTGTAATAAGCCCCGGATATGTCGAGTAAGTTTGCCTGACAAGCACTCCTTAAAAACTGATCAAATGTTTCACTTTTGGTCATTAATAAGTTGCGATAAATTGAGGGATTTTCTAATGTTCTATGAAAGTTTAGAGAGCTTTCTTTTTGTAGTGCTTTAATGGTGATGTAGATAAGGTGATGGAGCCTTCTTCTATTAACACGGGTCTTTCCTTCGTCCACAAAATGCATAATGAGTGTTGCGGCAATATGAGCAATGTTGATGGTGACATTGTCATAAATAGCGTGCATATAATCATCACGAATTTTATTAGCATTACGTTGGTAGCTAAGCCGAAATAGGATATTACTCCATGTTTTATCTTGCTCAACTTTGCTTAAAATTTGTTTGAGCGCTAATGTTGAATTCTTTACAAAAGCGGTTGTAATTGCGGCTTCCATTTTCGTCCAATAATTTTCTGCGATGATTGGTTTGCCTAGCCGAATATCCATATCAGTGTCTTTTAGTAAAAAATTCCCTTCTATCAATAGTTCTTCCGATAAGCGTTTATGGAGGTTATCAATGAAAAAATGTACGCTGTTATTGATGGCGTTATCGCTAATACGTAAAGGGTAAAAAGTAATATTACATGGAATGATAACAGTCGGCTTTTCACAGGCTTCTAGTAATTTTTGCAAGCTGTCGAAACCTAATTCATCAACCCATAAAGACAATAATTCAGCGTTATTTTGTTGATGAATATCGCGCACAACTTGTTTGAAAATGGCAATGGCTAACGCGATAACGGCTGGACCGGTATGTAGTTTTCGTCGTTCATTATGTGAACGTGAATAAATTCGATAACGGCCTTGCTCATCAAGGATACGCCGGTCTTTTACAATGCCTCCTTCCGGAAAAGCAACCAGCTTTTGGTTTTTTAAAATATCTTTAGATACCCGATACATCAGTGCGTTAGCATCATTAGGTATACCACCTAAATCAATGAGGTATCGACTGAAAAAATTGTCAGCAAAAAGTTCTTTTGAAGCAATTGATCTAGAATAAAGCCCTGTTTTTTCATAAATTAAATATTGCGGAATGAAGGCTTCAAATCGAGCAAAATGGTTGAATAAAAAGATATCGCCATCTAGCCAAGATGTGTTTTTTCCATGGGTGCGAATGGTCAGACTGAAAACCTTAAAGAGAGCTTTCATGGCATGATAAGTCCAATGGTAGGTATCTGGATTTATCGTATATTGCTCAGAGTCGATTTTATCTTTTGAGTCGTTGCTCATGCTTGTGTTTTAATTAAAATCTAAGCGTTTCAAATTATAGTAGTTCATTATGGTTAGTTTTACCCCTAAAACTGCACAGCAAATTCCCTATTTGAAAATGGGTGATGTGCATGTGTGGAAAATAAGCCTTGAAGGTGCAGTAGAACCGAATGAGTTCACTAGTTTGAGTGATGATGAAATTCTAAAGATAGATCGCTTAAGAAGCCAGCGACATAGAGCGTATGCCGTATCAATGAAAGAACAGCTTAGGGCGCTATTGTCATGCTATATGGGTTTGCTGCCGAGCGATATAAGGTTTCAACAAGCAGCGTTTGGAAAGCCCTATATAATCGATTCGCCCATCTCGTTTAATGTGTCTCACTCTGGATCTAGGGCACTAGTAGCCATAACATTAGAAAAAGAGTTAGGTGTTGATATTGAAAACTGGCGGCATCTGGATAATTTAGAAGGAATGGTTTGTCGAAACTTTTCCAAGGCTGAGCAAGCTCAATGGTTGAATATCGCTGATCATGACCGCATGTCTACTTTTTTCAATATATGGACATGTAAAGAAGCCTTTATTAAAGCAACGGGGCGAGGGCTGGGCTTAGGTGTGTCACGTTGTGGTTTTAGCTTAAGTCAGCCTAATCAATTACTGGAATGCCCTGATGAATACGGTGATGTATCTCATTGGACTTGTGTTTCCATCGATGTGGGTGATCAAACGAGTGCTTCACTTATAGTGGAATCTAACAGTTGTCAGCCCATTATTTATGCATTTGACCCTGATAATCCACCTCAAATTATTTAATGACTATAAAATACGCCCCAAAATTGGGCTAATACTTTACTTAAATACACGACTAATACGCTATGAATGACTTTCCGAAAACCCTAGTTGAAGCACTTGATAAGAACCAAGATAGCAGTAAAACAATTACCTATATCAGCGGTAAAGATCAAGAACGCCAAGTTAACTACCCTGATTTAAAGCTGCGTGCGTTAGGTTTGTTAAACCATATGCAAGTAAAAGGGGCAAAGGAAGGTGATGAGCTGATCATTCATCTGGCTGAAAATGAGCAGTTTATAGATACATTTTGGGCTTGTCAGTATGGTGGTATTGTTGCTGTACCACTAGCGATAGGTACGAGTGATGGGCATCGTCAAAAAGTGTTTAATGTTTTTGAAAAGCTAGAAAATCCCTATATAGCGACGTCCAGAAAAGCATTGCAACGTTTGAAAGTGTACGCTGAGGAGCATGGTAAAGAAGCAATTTATGAAGAGATTACGCATAAAGCCGTCATGCTCGATAGAATTGAGACTGTCGATGTATTGGCTGAACCTGCTGATATTAAGCCTGAACAAACGGCGTTTATTCAGTTTTCATCAGGCTCTACAGGCGACCCTAAAGGCGTCGTACTAACGCATAAGAACTTAGTTACTAATTTATACGGCATTATCGAATGCAGCGCGTTTGATGAGAGGGATAGCTTTTTTAGTTGGATGCCATTAACGCACGATTTAGGGATTATTGGTTTTCATTTAACGCCCTTATTCGTGAATATAAACCAATATATGATGCCAACCGACTTGTTCGTCCGGCGCCCCGCGCTTTGGCTTGAAAAATCCAGCGAGAAGAAGGCAACGATTCTATCGTCACCTAATTTTGGTTATAAACACGTTCTAAAGCGCTTCAAACCAGAGAATCAACACGAGCTTGATCTGTCACATGTCCGTTTGCTTTTTAATGGAGCAGAACCTATTTCAGCTGATCTATGTAGGGAGTTCAACTCGGTCATGAAGCCGTTTGGTTTGGCAGAAACAGCCATGTTTACCGTCTATGGCTTAGCAGAAGCCTGCCTTGCCGTGACGTTCCCTGCTTTAGCTCAACCGCTTTCTACTATTCATGTGCTGAGAAGTTCATTAGTAGAGGGTTTGCCAGCCATAATTACCCCCGAAGCTTCTGATCAAAGTATTGAGTTAGTTCGCCTTGGGTCCCCGATTATAGGCACGAAAATGTTAATTTCGGATAGCAATGGGCAAGCAGTTGCGGAGAATGTAATCGGGCGCGTGCTTATTAAAGGTGAGAATGTGACGAAAGGTTACTACCATGAAGCCGCGTTAAACGAACAGCTGATTAGTGCAGACGGTTGGTTAGATACAGGTGATCAAGGCTTGCTGAATGATGGGGAATTGGTTATTACTGGAAGAACCAAAGATTTAATTATTGTTAATGGTCAAAACTACTATGCTCCAGACCTTGAGTCTGTCTGTGAGCATGTTGATGGAATTGAGTTAGGTAAAGTCGTCGTATGCGGTATTCGTAATACTGAGGATGCACTCGATGAGTTGGTTGTTTTTGTTTTATATCGAGGTGAGTTAGACCGTTTTTATCAAACAACCATTGATGTCAGACGTCAATTGAATGAAAAGTCAGGTTTGGACGTGGCGCATGTTTTACCGATTAAAATGGTGCCTAAAACGACCAGTGGTAAGGTTCAGCGTTTTGCCTTAGCCGAACAATTTGTTGACGGTGAATTTAATGAAATTATTGCTGCCTTAACGGAACTGTCTGAAACACAAACAACAGAATTTGTTGCTGCGGGTAGCTCTATAGAACGAGTTCTAATGGAAGTTTGTCACTCTGTTGTCGCCGATCAAAAAATAACCTTGAATGATAATATTTTTGAGATGGGAACGAGCTCATTAAAGCTCGCACAAATTCACGAGAAGATAGACGAAGCGTACCCAGATATTGTGGAGTTAACGGATTTTTTTGATTACCCAACGATTGAAGAACTAGCTGGGTTTATTGCTCAGAAAATTGAGGCCTGAACGATAGCTGTTTAGTCGTAAATACCACGTTTTCGTTTCCATTTACGGTTAGACCACATCCAATCTTCAGGTGCGTCGAGGATCATTCGTTCAGTCGCTCGGGCGTATTTCTCGGTGATATCGTAGCCCTCTTTTTCATAAGGTGCTTGACCGAGTTCTTCAAAATAGACTTCGTAATGCCCCAAGCTTAAGCGCTTCATTCCAACGAAAATAACAGGGTATTTAGTCAACTTCGCTATCTTTTGCGCGCCCACTGCAAAGGAACTGTCTTGATTTAGGAAATTAGTCCAATACTTTTCTTCTTTTCTTACCGGAGATTGATCAGCAACCATGGCAAAGCCACGGACTTCTTTACGACGCTGCATAATTTCAATTAATGCATTCTTGTTGGGTATAGGGCGAGCATTGAAGCGCGAACGAGAGGCTTTCATGTGCTCGTCAACGATCTTATCGTGTAATGGTTTGTATACGACATCGATAGGAAAAGAGAGTTGTAAGCTACAACCGGCAAGCATCCACTCCCAATTACAATGATGGGCGGCAAGCATCAACACAGATTGGTTGTTATCGGCGAATTTTTCAATAAGCTCTGGGTTTCTCAATGTTACACGCTGACGAATTTGCTTCTCTGTTAGTGTGCCGGTTTTGATGGCTTCGAGTATCACGTATACCAAGTGCTTGAAATTCAATTTCGCTAATTTCTGCACGTCATTGGTTGGGGTGTCTGGAAAAGAATTTAGCATGTTGGAATAAATGACATTACGTTTCTTTTCAACAAAATAATACCCAATAATGTAAATAGGAAAAGCAAGGGCGTGGAGCACACAAAGAGGAAGTTTTCCTAGTAACGGGTAAAGACGAGAGATAAACGGTTGCCTGTTTTTGGCCATATTATGTCGGGAGGTAGTAGAGTTAAAAGAATGAGCTATTCTAACAAAGCTATTGTGATTCTTAGGCAAAAAACAAGTAGCCGATACAAATGGCTACGATAATGCCTATCAAATCAGCAAATAACCCGCAGGCAACAGCGTGACGCGCTTTTTTTATGCCAACGGCACCAAAGTACACCGCCAATACATAGAAGGTTGTTTCTGTACTGCCTTGTACAATAGAAGCAAGCCTACCGGCAAAGGAGTCGGCGCCATGTGTTTGCATGGTTTCTATCATCATCGCTCGAGCACCACTTCCACTCAGTGGTTTCATAAAAGCAGTGGGCAATGCATCGACGAATTGAGTGTCAATAGAAGCACTTATTAATAATGATCGTAAAGATCCTAGTATTAGTTCGAGTGCGCCACTCGCCCTAAAAACGCCAATGGCAACGAGCATTGCAACAAGGTAAGGGATAATCATGACAGCCGTTTGAAAGCCTTCTTTAGCGCCGTCAATAAATGTTTCATATACATTAATGCGTTGTTTTAGCGCACCCAGCATAAATACAACGATTAAACTAAAAATAATAAAGTTACTGGCGAGCGCTGATTGTTGTTGCATAGCGGCTTGATCGAGGCGTGAAAAATAAAACAAAATCAGGCCGACTAAGGCGCTAAAGCCGGCTAAATAACAAAGAACAATTGGTTCGTAAAGTTTAATGCGTTGAACGGTGGCTACGGCTATAAGCCCAGCGATAGTTGAGGCGTAGGTGGCTATTAAAATAGGTATAAAAACATCTGTTGGGTCAGCGGCCCCCATTTGCGCTCGATAAGTAAAAATAGTTAGAGGAAACAGGGTGACAGCAGATGTGTTGATAACTAAAAATAAAATTTGAGCGTTACTCGCCGTGTCCTTTTTTGGGTTTATTGATTGTAAATGTTGCATGGCTTTTATACCGAGCGGTGTTGCCGCATTATCAAGGCCTAGCATATTGGCAGATAAGTTCATCACCATTGCACCAAAAGCAGGGTGCTTGTCTGGAACATCAGGCATTAATCGTTTTAAAAGTGGATTTAAGAATCGAGTTAAATGCTCAATAAAACCACTTTTTTCGCCAATTTTCATCATGCCCATCCAAAAACATAAAATACCAGTCAGCCCAAGTGAAATTTCAAAGGCGGTTTTGGATAATGTGAATGTGGCTAGGGTAATGTCGTTAAAAACGTCAATTTCACCGAGTATAAATAAACGATAAAGGCCGGTTAGAAAGGCAATGAAAAAAAAGCCGAGCCAAATGATATTTAACATAAAATTAAGAATAAAATTTAACCGCCAACAATAAATATTGTCAAAAACAGTATTTGTCGTCAGAGTCGGATGGTGGAGAATTGAACTTAACTTTAACACACCCATGTAAGACCATATATGAATAATCCAGCGAATAACAAAGTCAAAGAATTGTTAGACATTATGGCTCAGCTTAGAGATCGGAAGAACGGTTGTCCGTGGGATTTAGAGCAGGATTTCGCCAGTATTGCGCCTTATACCATTGAGGAGGCGTACGAGGTGGCTGATGCCATCGAGCGTAAAAATTTGCACGCTCTAAAAGATGAGTTAGGTGACTTGTTATTTCAAGTCGTTTTTCATGCCCAATTAGCAAAGGAGCAGCAAGCCTTTGAATTTGTGGATATTGTTGAATCTATCTGCGATAAGTTAACGCGACGCCACCCCCATGTATTTGATGAATCATTCATCGGCAAAGGCAATTTAAGCAAACAATGGGAAGCGCATAAGCGAGCAGAACAAAAAGGTAGTGATCTAAAAGGTGTGCTCGATGGTGTTAGTAAAAACCAACCTGCCATGAATCAAGCTTACAAGCTTCAAAAAAAAGCGGCATCAGTTGGTTTTGACTGGCCTGATGTAGAGGGTGTTTTAGCTAAGTTGGATGAAGAGGTTGAGGAGCTTAAAGCAGAAATTGGTGTTGCAAATAATTCTCAACGAATTGAGGAGGAGTTAGGTGATGTGCTTTTTAGCTGCATCAATCTAGCTAGGCACTTAAATGTAAATCCAGAGTGGTCCTTAAGGTTAGCTAATCAGCGTTTTTCAAACCGTTTTTCATACATTGAAGAAAGGTTAAATGAATCGAGTGAAAACATTGAAAACTGTTCATTAAACAGATTAGATGCTCTTTGGAATGAGGCTAAAGTAGCCACCAAAAAGGCTGAAACTTAAATTAATTCATCGAGTTAATGAAAAGTTAGGATTTTTCTATTGCTTTTAGTATACTCAGGCTTCAGATCGGTTAGCTAGGTTACAATAATTATAACGATGTGCTTTAATTAGCCTTTCTAACTAACTGATTTTTTTTGTTTATTTATAATTAAGGAAGAGAGATGTCAGAAAGAGTTCGCGGTATTGTTAAATGGTTTAATAATTCAAAAGGCTTCGGCTTTATTCAGCCTGATGCTGGTGGTGAAGATGTATTTGTTCATTTCAGAGCAATTCAAGGTGATGGTTTTCGTACACTAAAAGAAAATCAAGCTGTTGAATTTACTATCACCAAAGGCGATAAAGGGCTTCAGGCAGAAGAAGTAACAGGCTTGGAATAATTTAAGCCTAAGCAGTCAATGACTGCTATAACGCTAAAATAAAAAATACCTGCTTTCAATAAAGACAGGTTAGCTGTCTTTATTGTTGGTAGGTTTTTGTGACATATTGCTCAACAATTTTCTGGAACTGTTCTGCGATATCGTTACCTTTTAAGGTGACATCTTTTTGTCCGTCTATATAAACTGGCGCAACGGGTTTTTCCCCGGTGCCGGGTAAACTGATTCCGATGTTTGCATTTTTGCTTTCACCTGGGCCATTCACAACACAGCCCATGACGGCTACTTTCATGTTTTCTACACCTGCATATTGAGTTTTCCATTCTGGCATTTTATGGCGCAAATAAGATTGAATATCTTGCGCTAATTGTTGGAAATAATCGCTGGTTGTTCTACCGCACCCGGGGCAAGAGATAACAGCCGGTGTAAATGAACGGATGCCCATTGATTGTAGAATTTCTTGTGCGACAACAACTTCTTGGCACCTATCACCACCGGGTTCAGGTGTTAAGGAAATTCTAATTGTGTTGCCGATACCTTGTTGCAACAATATCGCTAATGCAGCGGTGGAAGAGACAATGCCTTTGCTACCCATACCGGCCTCGGTTAAACCTAAATGAAGTGGGTAGTCACAACGTGAGGCGAGGTCTTGGTAAACGGAGATAAGATCCTGCACACCGCTCATTTTGCAAGAGAGTATAATTTTATCCTTGGCTAAGCCCAATTCAACTGCTTTTTCTGCGCTCTCTAAGGCGGACGTAATGACAGCGTCGTGCATAACGGCAACAGAGTCGCGAGGTGTACTTGAGATAGCGTTCTCATCCATTAATCGTGCTAATACAGATTGATCAAGACTTCCCCAGTTAACCCCAATACGTACAGGCTTGTCGTATTGAATAGCGAACTCTATCATTTGTGCAAACTGGGGGTCACGTTTACTACCACGGCCCACATTGCCGGGGTTAATTCGATACTTGGCTAACGCCTGAGCACAACATGGGTATTTGGCCAGTAATTTATGACCATTAAAATGAAAGTCGCCCACTAGAGGAACATCGCAGCCTAAGGCATCAAGTTTTTGCCTAATGGTGCTGACAGCCGCTGCCGCAGCTTCAGAATTAACCGTAATCCTAACCAACTCAGAACCAGCTTGAGCTAGTTGATAAACTTGTTTAACGGTTCTTTCAATATCGGCAGTATCCGTGTTTGTCATTGATTGGATAACGACGGGGTGTTGGTGACCTATAGATATTGTCCCTACTTTAACGGTGATGGATTTGTGCATATTGCTAACTTATCTGGCTATAAAGTTGTATTGTGGAGGCTATTATATCCAGTTGTAATGGATAATAAGGTACTCAATACAGTAACAAATTAGTTTATTGGGTTAAATTTTGAAAATTACGTTAAGTTAACGAAGTGATTGGACGTCTTGCATACTAAGTATTTGCCAACGACCAGAAAAGGTAGGCTTTATTTAAACGCGCTTGATGTACCAGTTGAACTGATTATGGTGCCAATAAATGACAAAGAGCTGATGTTTAATAATATAAGTGCTACAGCTCAATGAACATCAGCAGTAGAAGCTGCCACCCCATTTAATAAATATTGAGGTGGCAGGGTGTAAGTGATCATCAAAATCTAGCTGTTAGTGGGTAACTTATCAGTTAACAGCTACCGACTAATGAAACCGGTTAAAAAAGACTAGAGAAAAACGTTGAGGTTTTTACTTAACAGACTGCTGAAGTCTGGCGTTATTTTACGTTTGGCCACTTTGAATGAACCTTCTGTTACACGTAATATGTCTTCCCGTTTGGCCAGCAACCAATATTCCTCACGTTCTAATCGGTTCCTGTAAACTAACGTATTGGAGCGAACGTTAACTTCTCCTTCCACATCGTTGAGTTCCACTTCTAAGTTCGTAATAAGGTGTCTATAACGGGTTCGTGGGTCTTCTGCCCAAGCGGCGCCACTGTGCAGGCGTGCAACGCGTAATTGCAAACTTTGTAATGATTCATTGTAATGATTCATATTGGTCGTTGAATCAGGCGTTTCATCCTTACGAAACATGCTTTCTCTTGCGGGCATCCAGTAATGTATATCATCTGCCAACATCGTGAACCAAGTTGCGTAATCTTCTTCGTCTAATGCACGCGCTTCTTGGTTATAAAATTGATTAACTCTATGCCAAAGTAGCATGTTTTCAGTGTCTATTTGTTGTGTGTTAGTGCTTGTCATATGCTAAATCCCTTAACGAACCTTCGGGATATCATCCCAAGATTCTGCAGTTAAAAAGTCTACCCAACGTTGGTAAAATGCCAACTGATTAACATCGCTGTACATCGGTCTACTAATATTGCCCGGTAACTCTGGGTCATCTCTGTGGCTTGTTCCAACTCTAAGCCCGTAATGTAAATGTTGTTTGCGTGTTACAACACCCTCATTAGCTAGAGTTGCATTTTCCCAGTTTTCGCCATCGTCCATCTCAAAAATACCACTAGGAGAGAAGGTCATAGCACAAGCATTTTGAACAATTTCTCTAATATCGTCGGGCATGTTTTTATTCACCATTGTCCAAGCGCGTAACTCAAATTGACGAGGACCTTTCGGCAGCCACGTTCTCATGGTATTGATGCCCGGTAAAAATGAAAAGTTAGGGAATACAGTCGCAGATATCACTGAGCCATATATTTTGCGAGCCCGCAGATCACCTAGGCGTTTTGCCATACTTTGACGTTGCTGTTCAAAGTACTCAACTAATCTTGGGTTACCACTGGAGATGAGTTCTAATGTACCAACACCATCAATGCCTCCTTCCCAACCATGACCATTGGCATTTGCATGAAAAGACGAGGGGTCAACAGGCATATACTCGGGTACTTCATGGCCCATGCTAACAGCTTTAGCGCCTGATGCATGAGTCCAACCAACGTGAAGTGAGTCACCAATGAAGTTTTCTGCACCAAACTTCCAGTTTGCGTTATACATGTTTTTAATACAGCCGCCTAAAAACTCTGTCCCTTCCTCAGTTTGGTCAAGAATAATATCCAAATACCAGCGATAATCGCCTAGGAAGTCTTCTAAGCTGGGTGCCTCATCATCAAAACAGGCAAATACGAGGCCTTTGTATGTTTCTACCCGCGCATTTTGAAGGCCGTTTTTAGACTTATCTATATGGCCTTTGTAATGCTCTTCTTCATGCATACCTAATAAATCACCATTGGTGCCAAAAGCCCAACCATGATAATTACATGTAAACTGCCTGGCTTTGCCTCGGTCAGCAAAGCAAATACGGTTACCGCGATGAGTACAGGAATTAGTAAAGACGTGAATAGCACCATCCTTATGACGAGTAACAATGACATTGTCTTGCCCCATATAAGTAGTGATGAAATCACCCGTATTTTTTATTTGGCTTTCATGCGCAACAAATAACCATGATTTGGCAAATAATTTTTCTAATTCGAGTTGGTATATCCAGTCTTCCCAAAAAATACGCCGATCAATTTGGCCATTTTTGAGGTCAACCATTGCCTTTAGTTCTTCAATATTACCCATAGCTGGAGTTCCTTTTTATTGTATAACTGTCATTAGTTTTAATAAATAGAAGAGTAAACTAATATATGTCTTTGTAGAAGAGATAAGTTAGAAATTAAATATTAAGGAGAAATGATGAGTAGCATTTGGACAGAATTAATGGGCGTTGAGTACAGCCAAAAATATTACGATGTTAAGGGAGTTAAAACGCGTGTTATTGAGGCGGGTAGTGGACCAGTTTTAATATTTTTACACGGCACAGGCGGACATGCAGAAGCTTATGTTAGAAACATAGAGGAGCATGCGAAGCATTTTCATGTTTATGCGATAGATATGATTGGGCACGGTTATACAGACCGACCTGATTGCGATTACGATATGAATAATTTCGTCGATCATGTTGTGGACTTTATTAGCACGATAGGGGCTGAAAAAGTCTACCTGTCTGGTGAATCATTAGGCGCTATGGTGGCAACGTGGACAGCAATACGTTTCCCCGAAAAGGTCATTAAACTGGTGCAAAACACGGGCATTTTAATGGCACCTAATGGAGAAGGAAAAGCTGAGTTAGCAGATGCGCTGGAACGTTCAAGAAAAGCAGCCGGACAACTGAGTAAGGATATTGTTCGTGCAAGAATGAGCTGGTTAATGGCGGAACCTGAAAAAACATTGACCGATGAAATTATAGATGTTCGTTACACCATTTACGACCAGCCGGGTATGCTCCCTGTGATGGGTAAAATTGCTAATAGTATTTTAGGTGGCGTTATTGATGATGAGTGGTGCAATAAGTGGGTAAACCCTGAGTCAATGCGTGATATTAAGTGCCCAACCTTAGTGTTATGGACTCGGCATAATCCTGGTCAACCGGTTGAATTAGCACAACAGGGCGCAAAAATGATTCCAAATGCAAAAATGGTTATTTTAGAAGAAAGTGCTCATTGGCCGCAGTGGGAAGAACCAGAGGAATTCAATAAGGTACATTTAGAATTTTTGCTCGGTTAATTTAGAGAATCCATCGGGCTTTATGCAGGCCTGATGGGTTTTTCAGCAGATGATTTAGTCAGCAAGATAAGCTCACAAGTCAGTCGTTTAATAAATGATACGTTTTATGTTCACTTTAATAATGCCAGTATTCTTATTCGCAAAGGCTTGAGTTTTTGACTTATATACTGATATTGCATGAAGCTAACGTTTGAATGAACTCTTTAGCTCTCAAATGCTTCAATCAGTGAAAAAGCGCGATCTATAACACTATGGGGCGTGTAAAAATGAGGTGAAAATCGAATACCACCACCGCGCTTAGCGCAAACAACTTGATGTGTTGTTAAGTAGTCAAACAGCTCGTTCGTTTTGCCATTTGATGGCTTGAAAACAATAATATTATTTCCTGCACGATCAGGGTTGGTTAGTAGCGTTAAAGAAGGGTTTTGTTGCACTTTATCTATAACGTATTGGCCGCGATTTATGACGTTTTTTGCTACCGTATCCATGCCAACGTCTAGAAGTAAACTTATGCTGGCAGACAGTGCGTGTATGCTGAGCATGTTTGGGCTGCCGCATTCAAACCGCCTTGCTGATGTTGCAGTAGTCCATTCAGGTACATCATAATTGCCCATATCTTCAACCATATGCCAGCCATATTGGGTAAGGTTGAGTTTGTTGATAGCTGATTGTCGGCAATAGAAAACACCCAAACCTTCCGGACCGAGCATCCACTTATGACCATCGGCCATCACAAAATCAGCCTGATATTTTTGTACATCAACGGGAAATGCGCCAATCGACTGAATGGCATCAATGCAGAATAACACGCCTTTTTGCTGACAGGCTTCACCTAAACGTTCGAGGTCAACACGCAAACCAGATGCGTACTGAACAGAGCTAATGGTTAACAGCTTAGTGTGGCTATCAATATTTTTAATGAGTTCAGCAGTAGGGTCCTCAGCGTCTTTCAAGTGTGTTTTTATGATATGAACGCCTTGGTCCGCAAGTGATTCCCAGGGAATCATATTTGAAGGGAACTCTTCATCACTGGTAACGATATTATCGCCTTTTGCCCAATCAAGGCCATAAGCTACAAAAGAAAGGGCTTCGGAGGTGTTTTTGACCAGCGCAATTTCATCAACTGTCGAGGCATTTATCAATTCCTGTCTCTTATACACATCTGACGCTGCCGACGAAGAGGATAG
>OJFP01000118.1_pt1 | contig 61032 bp, 63 predicted proteins | sample 1594141 | NCBI WGS metagenome assembly OJFP01 (sample SAMN05416843, study PRJEB24817) | seawater metagenome | isolation source: Sea water | place: Canada:Atlantic | collected 2013-07 | reverse complement strand
AGAGACTGTTTGACTAAACTCAGCAAGCCGTTTGGTCAGCAAGGTCTTTAATAACGCTAAATTATCTGCTTGCAACACCGACTCTTGCAATGTTTTAACCTGACCACCCATCAACTCAGTCAACCGCCATCGATCTTTTAATTCATCTGCTTCTTCAGCTCCTGCTTGCCTAAGATCTGAAGAAAGTTCAGCCAACTTATGAATAACTGTTTCAACAAGCCCAGAGAACTCAACAATAAGCTCATTCTTGTTTACGATGCCGTTTCCTAGCACATCAAAAGTTTCTTTATGAAAAGTACTAAGGTCAGATAAGTTAGCCATCCTCTCAATATCTTTATGCAACCCAGCCACCTTAATCGACTCTGCAAGCCCGGCGTCTAATGCTTCAAGACTTCCTAATTGACGTGTTAGATCACCCTTTAATCCGTTTAAAGAAGCTTTAATTGAAGGACCACTATTATCAAAAAGCGCCCCAACTATTAAATTAACGACTTTTCGGGTAAAAGCTTTTAACTCATTTGGAGTACGAATCTTAGCGGCATCTTTTTGCAAGATCTCAACATCATCACCCAATACATCTGACATTTTTAAATTTTCTAACAGAATATCTAACGTGGTAATTGCTGAACGTAAATCGTCTTTATCAAAATAGCTTATCACTAAGTCTCTTACACGACTTAATGCTTCAACAGGTGCTCCTTCACCATTGGGCGTATTCCTAGGTAACGAGTTAATCGCTTTATCTATTGCCTTATGGTGCCCTTTAACTCCTTTTAATATCGACATTAGCACTTGATACAACGCCTGAATACTATCCGTCGCCTTTTGCTCGGACTCATCCAGCTCTTTTAATGCACGCCTATACTTCTCTTTATAGTCTGCCATCAATCAGTATCTAAATAATCATGTTTGAAGTATAGACCAACCGTTAAGAAAGATATCAACATACCGATTTCCTTGCTTTTTGCACAAAAAAAAGCCCATTTAATAATGGGCTTTTTTTTAAAACAGTAAGAACTTTCGCCCTTATTTGAATCAATACGATTAACGTTTTGAGTACTGAGGACGTTTTCTCGCCTTGTGAAGACCAACTTTTTTACGCTCAACTTCACGTGAGTCACGTGTTACAAAACCTGCTTTTCGAAGGGCAGGACGTAACTCGCCATCAAACTCCATTAATGCGCGTGTAATCCCCAATCTAATAGCACCAGCTTGACCTGATGTTCCACCACCTTTTACAGTGATAAGAAGGTCAAATTTCTCCATTGCTTCTGCTGTTTCTAGTGGCTGACGAACAATCATACGATCAGTTTCGCGGCCAAAATAAGTATCTAGCGTTGCATTGTTAATTTTAATCTCGCCTTTGCCAGGACGTGCAAAAACACGTGCAACTGAACTTTTACGACGACCAGTTCCATAATATTGGGTTTGTGCCATGATAATAAACTCTTGTTATAGTTCTAATGTTTTAGGTTGTTGGGCTTGATGCGTATGCTCAGCGCCAACAAATACTTTCATTTTCTTGAACATATTTCGACCCAATGTGTTTTTCGGCAACATGCCTCTAACAGCTGATTGGATGATACGCTCTGGGTGTGTTTCACGAAGCTTACCTAAAGAAACAGACTTTAAGTTACCAATGTAACCTGTGTGATGATAATACATCTTGTCTTTTTCTTTATTGCCTGTCACACCAATTTTTTCAGCGTTAATGACAACAATGTAATCGCCCGTATCAACGTGAGGTGTATATTCAGGCTTATGCTTACCGCGTAAACGGCGTGCTATTTCTGTGGCTAAGCGCCCCAGCGCTTTACCTTCGGCATCAACAACATACCAATCGTGTTCTACTTCTTCTGTTTTTGCGCTAAATGTTTTCATTTCTTAATTCCACTCACTCGGGATGCGGGTCTATCAAAGAGCCGCGTATTCTATCTATTTTTTCACCTAATCACAATGTTAAGTTGACAATCTTTATGCAACTGGTTCAAAACACCTTTCCAACATGCTATCAATTTCTTAGCTAAGCACATTCATAATACCGCATTGTGGCTTATAACCAGCAACCGATTCTGATAACACCGCTCTAATTTCAATATCATTATTATCTATAATAGCCTGCTCTAAACGATCTATAAGAACACTTAAATCACTCCAAGGGATCATACTTTCATTTGCCCTCATGATTTTCTCATGCTCCGTATTCATCACGTCATCCCCAATCAACAGCTCTTCATACAACTTTTCACCTGAGCGCAACCCTGTGAACGTAATTGCGATATCTCCATGTGGCGTGTCGTCATCTTTGACCTCTAGCCCACTTAAATGAATCATTCGTTTTGCCAGTTCCAATATTTTAATAGGATCACCCATATCTAACACGAACACATCCCCACCTTTCGCCATTGCGCCTGCCTGTATAACCAACTGAGCCGCTTCTGGAATGGTCATGAAATAACGTATAATTTTAGGATCCGTCACCGTCACTGGACCACCCTGTTTAATTTGCTGTTTAAACAAGGGGATAACGGAACCTGATGAACCAAGCACATTACCAAAACGCACCATTGTAAATTGTGTTGCAGATACGTCTTTATATTTATCACTTAACGCCTGCAAGACCAACTCTGCCATACGTTTTGAGGCTCCCATGGTATTAGTTGGCCGAACTGCTTTATCGGTAGAAATCAGTATAAAGTCTTTAGCCCCTGCACCTAATGCTGCATCCGCGGTATATAGCGTACCAAGAATGTTATTTTTAATGGCCTCTCTTGGGTTTTGCTCAACCAAGGGCACATGTTTGTAGGCAGCCGCATGGTATACCGTTTCCACTTTAGTCGACTGACAAGCCAATGAAATTCGATTTTTATCCGTTACCGACCCTAACACTGGCTTTATGGTAACCTCACCGCTAGACAAATGCTTTTTTAAATCACGTTCTATTGCATAAAGGGCAAATTCACTATGCTCAAATAATACAAGCTCTTTGGGCTTTTGCTTCAAAATTTGACGGCACAGCTCGGCACCAATTGAACCACCCGCTCCCGTCACCATCACAACTTTATTGTATATATTCTTCGCCATCAAAGACTCATTAGGTAAGACCTGATCACGGCCTAATAAATCTTCAATTTCAACATCTCGTATATCATCAACCGTTACTTCACCTTCTGCAATGTCAGCCAACGTTGGTAGCGTTTTCACTTTTACAGGGTAAGGTTCTAACAACGCAATAATTTGATTACGGCGAGACCGAGAAACTGATGGCATAGCTAGTAATACATCCTTAACGCCATGACGCTCGATAAGTCGACTTAAATGAGAAAAAGGGTGCACACGAGTATCCCCAATTTGCCGACGGTGTAGCGATGGCTCGTCATCAATAAAACCTATCACTTTCATGCCGTTATGTGTATTCAGCTGATCAAGCACTTGCATACCTGAAGAACCCGCACCATAGATGACAACATTACGTACTGCATTTGCATTTGCATTTGCATTTGCATGAACCGCCCCTGCCAACCACCAGCGTACGACCATTCTACTCCCCCCAATCATCAGTAATGCGACTAACCAATTAATGATATGAACAGATCGTGGCACAACCTCAATACCCGCTAACAAAACAAAAAACGCTATTAACAAACTATAAAGAGAAACCGCTTTTACAACGACCCATAACGAATGGAAACCAATATATCTAATAATCGCACGGTACAAACCCAACTTAATAAAGATAGGGGTGGCAATAAATGGTGCAGTAACAAACAACCAAACAACACTACCTTCGGGCCAATAGAACTCGCCTAAGCGCAAAGAAAACGCCACCCATAAAGAAAACGTAATAACAATAAAATCAAATAACAACGTAACACTACGCTTTACCTTTTTACTTCGGCTAACAAACCATCCTGGAAATGAAAAAACATCCATATTTAACCTAACCTCACCTTATCGACCCACACCATAATAATGAAAGGTATGCTGTTTAAGCAGCTGTTTATCAAAAATATTTCTACCATCAATAATCAAACGCTCGTTCATAACTTGAGCAAGCTGCGCATAATCAGGCGACCAATAAAGCGGCCACTCTGTAACCAGCAACAACGCATCTGTCCCGCCAACTGCTTCCATCGGCGTTTTAAAATACTGAATCAAGCCGTCATCAGCATAGTATTTTTTTAGATTCGGCATAGCCTCAGGGTCATGAATATTAACCCTAACACCCTGGGCAATCAGCGCATTAATAATTTTTATACTAGGCGCATTATCGATACTGGCCGTTCCTGGCTTAAAGGAACAGCCCCAGATCGCAACAACTTTATCGGCCAAAGCACCGTTATAGTGCTGCCATAGCTTTCTAAACAGCAGCTCTTTTTGTACCTCATTTTCCTCAACGACTGCTTTTAATAACGACTGTTGTTGCCGTTGTTGCAAAATACCCGAAAATGTTGACACATAAGCATGGAAGTTCTGCCCCCCAAAGCCACAACCCGGTGATAAATAGTGCGCACCTATTCTTGAATCAGCCCCCATTCCCTCTTGCACAACACTAATATCCACCTCTAGCTGATCGGCTAAATTAGCCAATTCATTCACATACCCTAAGCGAATAGCCAACATACCGGTAATCGCAAACTTGGTAAACTCAGCCTCCCTAGAGCTCATTAGCTGCAAGGCATCTAAGCCCGTACTAAATGGCCTCAATAAAGCACGCGCTTTAATTAACGCATCATCCTCGTCTATTCCCAGAATAATTCGTTTAGGTTGACTAAAACCTTGTATAGCTGAGCCTTCTTGCAAATTATCAGGAATGTAAACAACACTGCCTTTCGTGCCCAACCGCGCTTGCAGGTCTAGCGTTGCCCCTACCGCAAAGTTGCACTGGTTAATGACTAACAAGCCATGTTGATCTGCCTGAGAAAGCTGCTCCATCACTTCCTCAGCTTTGTTTTGCTGCTCTGGCTGGAATGCAAGCCAATGAATGTTGGCCTTAGGTAATACGGGTTGTGAGTCGCGCACAAGCCGACCGCTATTCATTTGCAGCTCCAATTGCTGCAATAAATTCGGCTCATCACGAACCGTTGAAATCATCATAAGCTCATCCTGCTCAGTCAGCGACATCTCGCAGATAGCGACATCATTCCCTACTTTAGCCAAGCACGCCGCAGCCACCCACGCTGAAAGCCCCGCACCATAAACATTAATTTTCATACTGCCCTCGGTTAGCTTGAACGTGCTGAATCAACCCCTTTGTAGATGAATCTAAATGCTCACCCACCTCTGACTTAAATTCCGTCGATAAGGATAAGGCAATTTTCTTTCCCTTTTCCACACCCCATTGATCAAACGGGTTTATTTCCCAAATCACCGACTGCACAAAAACTTTATGTTCGTATAACGCAACCAGCCCGCCAAACGTTTCCGGTGTTAACTCATCCATCATAATGGTTGTACTCGGTTGATTGCCATCATAATGCTGATAGCTTAAATCAGTTGTCGATTCAGCACCCAGCGCCAACAATCTTGATTGCGCCAAACAATTGGCAAGCGATAACTGGTGCTGCTGCTGAAGCTCGTCACCTTCGCCGTCATAACGCACCGCCGCTGTAATAAAATCACACATCACAGGCTCTGTACCTTGGTGCAGAAGCTGATAAAAAGCATGTTGCGCGTTCGACCCGACCTCACCCCATAACACAGGACAGGTGCGGTAATTAAGCCGCTCACCCTTACCATTAACGCTCTTGCCGTTACTTTCCATTTCTAACTGCTGTAAGTAGGATGGAAAATGCGTAAGACGCCCATCATAGGGCAGAATTGCATGCGCATGAATGTTCAGAAAATTAATATTCCAAACACCAATTAAGCCTAACAAAACGGGTAAATTCTTGTCGAAACTCGCTTCCCTAAAGTGCACATCCATTGCATGAGCCCCCTTAAGGATAGCCCGAAAGTTGTCCATCCCAATTTTAAGCGCAATTGGCAAGCCGATCACCGACCATAAGGAGTATCGCCCCCCAACCCAATCCCAAAACAATAATTGGTTTCTCTCAGGAATTCCCCATTTTTGCGCAAGCTCAATATTACCCGTTGCTGCAATAAAGTGATGCTGGTTAATCAGCTCAATAGGCTTACCGCTTGCCTTTAATAACCACTCCCTTGCCGTGTTAGCATTTGCCAACGTATCAATCGTTGTGAATGTTTTAGAGGCGACGATAAATAGCGTTGTCGCCGGGTCGAGCATAGGCAATAATTTTTCAAGTTCACTACCGTCCATTGATGACACAAAATGAACATCTAGCTGCTTACTTTCTATAGGCGTGTATTGCTCAAGCGCATCACAGGCCATCAGCGGCCCAAGGTTTGAACCACCCACACCAATGTTCACAATCGAGCGGATAGGCCGACCATCAAAGCCACGCCACTGGCCTTGCTGAATCTGTCTAACCAGCGATTCCATTTTCTCCAATGATGCGTGAACATCTTTCGTGATAGCTTGACCGTTAACTTGAAGAGCATCTTCTTTTGGGAGTCGCAAGGCGGTATGTAACGCAGAACGCCCCTCAGACACATTGACTTGCTCACCAGTGAATAATTTTTCAATCCACTCACTCAACTCTTGCTGCTCGGCTAAAGCGGCTAACTTAGCCAGTGTCTGTTTGGTAATGCGCTGTTTTGAAAGGTCCAATAAAAAATGCTCAGCAGCAAAACTAAACATATCAAACCTATTTTCTTCAGATTGGAACAACTCACTAAGGTGTTGTCTCTGCATTTCTTCTGCATGCGCCTGAAGGTCAATCCATGCTTTTATATCGCCACTATTCATGCGCGATTGCTAATGCCTCGATAAATTCTTTCAATCCACCAGCCGTTTCACTATGCTGTAAGCCATAAGCAATATTGGCCTTTAAATAACCCAGCTTTTCCCCGCAATCATAAGTCGCCCCCATCATTTTATAAGCCTCAACCGACTGCTCTACTAACAATGCATCAATGGCATCGGTTAGCTGAATTTCTCCCCCTGCGCCGGGTTTACCGTCCGCCAGTAAGCTCATCATTCGTCCGGGCAATACATAGCGACCTATAACCGCTAAATTTGATGGCGCCACGTCTTGACTGGGCTTCTCGACTAGCGCTTTAATGGCAGCGGATTGCCCAAATGTGGGCACTATGCCATTGCAATCGGCAATGCCATACAAATGGACCTTATCATCAGGCACTTCTCCGACCATAATTTGAGCTGCACCCTTACCTTCAAACTCACTGATCATTCGCGCCAAATCATTTGATTTATCGAACTCATTATTCACCAATACATCAGGCAGGATAACCACAAACGGTTCATCGTCGATCATACTGGCCGCACAATACACCGCATGCCCCAAACCTTTTGCTTCAGGCTGTCGAATGGAGACAATAGATACATCCGGTGGCACAATATGCTGAATAGCTGCCAACAATGCTGTTTTGTTTTTACGTGCTAATTCAGCCTCAAGCTCATAATGCGCATCAAAATGATCTTCAATCGCAGATTTACCGCTGCGTGTGACTAAAATAATTTCTTTAATGCCAGCAGCAACCGCTTCTTCCACCACATATTGAATCACCGGCTTATCCACTACCGGCATCATTTCTTTGGGAATCGCTTTACTAGCGGGTAAAACACGCGTACCTAAACCCGCAACGGGGATAACTGCTTTTCTAACGTTCAACATCCATGCTCCTTAAAACTACCTTTAATTATTCTCAGTAATTAAGATTATAACGCCTCAGCAAGGCCATCTGCTATAAACAACAAACTCCGCCAGCATTTAGATCAAACCGATCAGGATCGTTGATAAAACACCTGCCCCACTCGTTCAACATGTTCTATTAAATCTTGTGACGTCAACTCGCTAAAAATTGAAAGGTCAAATAGCTAGGGCGTATTCAGAGCATCTAATTCTGAAGCAACAACTGACAATAAAGAAGGGGCTAACAGCTCACCCAAAAGCGTTAAGTCTATATCTGAGCCAGTACGAAAAGTACCTTTTGCTCTAGAGCCATAAATAATGACTTTTTCAATATCAGAATGCCTCTTGAAGACATCAGCCACCCTTTCTGATAAACCAAACCTCACAACAAGGTTTGCATCTTATTTTGAAATGCCAAGAAACTGGGGTAATACACCCGCCTTACCTTAGCGTATTCTTGCTCCAAAATACTTTTTGATAGGTATGCACTATTTTATTACGGCTCTCAATCATATCCATCCATACCTGACCATCATCGATCAAACCTATGTTAAAGGCTAACCTACTGGCACTTCTAGAGCCGGTAACATTTTGCAGCCCCTCATAATCTAAATAATCTTTTAACACCTTCCAAGCCAGCTCATGAGTAAACTCAAATCGCTGAATAACACCTTCCTTTATAATCGCCTCAACATCTTCAGGGTAATTCTCAATACCTTGCTTCAATTGGGACAATGCTCTTTCAAAGTTACTGAAACGCTGCTTCCACCGAATGTCTTGCTTCATTTCATCCACCCGTTATCAAATAATCATTCAATTTTACATTATCAATGAGAAACACCGTCTCTTTTAAGCACTTTGAGAAACGTTAACCAAAGAATATAAATATCGAATAAAAAAGAGCGGCGCTGAATATACCAACATCCAACTCTACTTTTTGCGGGATAGGCAATTCATCTAAACTAGGTTTACGCAAAACTGCTTACCCCTTTTTATGTCTAAACCCTTCCACTTAATAGCGCTTTAACTCTCTATAAAAGTTTTCGTGCGTTCCATGTTCAATCAAGGTTAACAACAACTCTTCATCAATATACTCGTATGCAAGAAGAAATAGCTGCGTATTAAATTTATACTTAAAGACCTGAACACCCGCCAAATCTCCTGTCTTCATCTCACCAAGGGTAGGGTTAGCGACAAGTTCACCGATAGCTTTATCAAGCGCTATTTTTTCGCTCTTGTGTAACTTCTTAACGCGTCGCTTAAAGATATTCGTTTGCTTAACAATCACCCGAATTGATACTCAGACACTTCACCTGCCTTTCTTTCTTCAACACCAAGCAAAACACCTTTAATGAAACTCAACGGAAGATCAGGGTTTTCATCTGCTATTTTTCCAATCCTTGCCCAATATTCAATTTGCTTAGGCGCGCTACGATGCTGCGCTTTACCGTTAATAACCGCGTCATTAATCAGCGCTTCTGATAACTTAATTGCTTTTGACATATCGTTTTTCAATCGTTAAGGACACGCAAATTATATACCATAGGTTTCAATAAGCAACCTCGCTAATGCGCCACATCAAACCGACGAGTTTGGCTGGTAAAACACCCGCCCCACCCATTCAATATGCTCTATTAAATTTTGCGAATTTAACTCGCTAAAATTGAAACGTTAATATAGGAACCATTAGTAGGGTTAAGCTAGTGAGAAACGCCGTCTCTTTTAAGTACCTTAAGAAACGTTAGCCAAAGGATATAAATATCAAAGAAAAACGAATGACGTTGCACGTATTCAACATCCAGCTCTACTTTTTGTAGGTATCGACAGCTCATCACATCCATTAACTAGCGCCCAGCCCAGTAATAATTTATCCACGTATTTTCTGTTCGCAAATCGATCAGATCATCCTGATTAAATTAGCCAAGTTGCAGTTAAAATCTTAAATGAACCAAAATGTGGCAATGCAAGACCCAACCCCATTCTTTGCATTCTTCTCAAATCTGCAAAAAAAAAACAGATTTCACCTAGGGACACCTTGAGGCTAAGATCTCCGATTATTTTTACATTTACTAACTGCGAAGAACCATTCTTTGCTCATAATCATTTACTAACGGCTCTAGTGCCCGGTAAATATCCTTCAAGGTTATATCTAAATTTATCGGTTCAAAGCCCGAATCGTCTTTATCAACAGGAATATTGCCGACTAGAATTTCAAGTGCTGCTTCAGATTCAACTTCATCACGCTCATCAATGGTAATGAGCGTATCAATAATATCGTCAATGGTATAGTTGTACTGCGTTAGCAAGATCATTAGATCAAATAGGTCTCTAGACTTTACTCTATCCATTAACACAACCGCTTTGGACTTAAACAGTGGCTCAAGCGCCAACATACCGAACTGACCGAAACGTTCTACACGCTCAGCAGTTAACAGGTAGTCACGTCTTGACGGTGAACCTTTGGCCATCACAGCAAAGCTAACCTTTACTCCATCAATAGCGTATTCCTGAATGTATTCATCCAGAAAAAACCCATTAACCCTTGCTTGGGATATACGTGAAGGATCCATTATGTTGCTCACACTGAAACCGTCAGTCTTAAGATCGTATACCAATGATTTAATAGCTTGCTTTGGCAATTCTTTTTCAAAATAAAAGAAATCTAGATCCTCACTTAATCTATGACCGATTAATAATGCTAATGCTGTACCTCCCATTAATGTTGCTTTATGCATAGCTGGCCCGTCATATTGAACTAAATAGTCAAATACATGCCTTGTCTTTGCCGGCAAGTTATCAAGCTTCAGCATCGGCTCTATCGATAGCAATCACGGTATTACGCACCTTTCTCTCGGCAACACGATGTAACAAAGGATCCGCAACATCATTTAAACGAGCGGTGACTTGGCGGCTTCCAAAATGGCGAACACATTTAGCAATATCTTTAAGGTGCCCCCCACTCAACACGCTAACAATGAAAGCTTTTGAAGGCATATTACGATTACTCCAATCATAAGGCTTTGCCATGCCCAATAACTCGGACAACGATGTGTCACCACGTTTTGTCCGTGCTTTAGTGCGTTGGTATTTTGCTTTTTGTCGGCAGGATTCTGAGCAATAAACCGCTATTTTAAGCCCGTTAAATGGGCGGTGACAGCACTCACATTCCTTTAAAACCCGTGTGCGCGACAAGGATAATTGTTGTCCGGTATTCTTCATACAAGCTATTTTACACGAATACGCTTGTGTGTAAATTATTTATGTTGCAAGAAAAGGCCATGGCTGTGCAACACTAAACCCTCGATCTAAATAGAGTGGCCTAGCTAAGCTATAAGCTTGCCTGCACCATAACTTTCTCAATAGCTTTGCACGTTTGGCTAATTTCCTTTTCCGTTAACGTCGGGGGAACCAAAAACATTAACGATGTTTCACCTAGCTCTTTAGCATTAGGCAAACGTTCTGCTGGGCGAAAGCTTGTATTATCAAAGGCTTTTTCTAAATAAACCTCAGAACAAGGGTCAGAAAACTTATAATTAGTTACGTAGCAGAGGTTCCAGCTTCAGGCTACGCAAATCAAGTAATCAACACAATCTTCTTTAACAAGCCGTCTCAAGTGAAAGCTTCAAACCCAACGCTTTAGAAACTTTCAAAATTGTTGCAAATGTTGGGTTTCCCTCTGGCGAAAACGCTTTATACAACCCCTCTCTGCTTAACCCCGTGTCTCTCGCAAGCTGACTCATGTTCTTTGCTTTAGCAATAACACCCAATGCATGAATAATAAATGCAGGATCATCACCCGCTTCTTCAATACAGGCGTCGAGATACAATTGAATATCTTCGTCCGTTTTTAAATATTGCGCAGACTCCCAGCGAGTCGTTTTAATAAGCATATTCATTCAACCTCCAATTGCTTAGCAAGTTCCTTTGCTTTAACAATATCTGACTTTTGGGTGCTTTTATCTCCACCTGATAAAAGAATAACAACAACCGAAGCTCTCTTAACAAAATAAACCCTATAACCAGGGCCATAGAAAATACGTAACTCACTCACACCCTCGCCAACAGGTGCAACGTCACCAAAATTTCCAACTTCCACTCTATCAATTCTTACCTGAATACGAGCCTTAGCCCTTTTGTCTTTCAAGCTATCAAACCAATCAGAAAAGACAGTCGTTTTGCGAACCTCAATCATGCGTCAACTATAGTTAACACATTCACTCGCGTCAACTAAATAGTCCATTTACGTTATTCGCCTTTCCACGCCTGCACTAATGCGAAACACCCGAACGCTTAATCACCTTAATGAAGGTTAGCCAAAGAATATAAATATCAAAGAAAAAAGAACGGCGCTGTACGTATTCAGCGTCCAGTTCTACTTTTTTTGGTATCGGCAGCTCATCTCGACCATTAATCTGCGCCCACCCCGTTAAACCTGGCATTAACTCATGAACACCTTTTTCAGTTCGAAGAGCAATTAAGTCATCTTGATTAAACAACGCGGGGCGGGGGCCAACAAAACTCATATCACCCTTTAAAATACACCATAGTTGCGGCAGCTCATCTAAACTTGTTTTACGCAAAAAATCGCCAATGGGCGTCAGTACACTTTTCGGGTCTTTTAATAAATGAGTGGCAACTGCAGGCGTATCTGTTTTCATACTGCGGAACTTAGGCATTTTGAAAATAGCGTTCTCAATACCTACTCTATCGGACCAATATAAAGCAGCTCCCTTTGATGTCAACCTAACAAAAATAGCCACAATACAAATAGGTACTAAAAGCACAACAGCGGCAGTGATTGCCAATAATAAATCAAACATTCTTTTCATTTAAATACGCATCCGCTATTTTTTCCAACTGTTCATCCATTGTAATGATAGGCTTCCACCCAAGTAATTCGTATGCTTTTGAGCTATCCACTTGCAAAGAACCAAACAAGCGATTCGCCACATCAGCCTTCCCCAGTAATTTTGCCAAAAACGTCATTAAACTAACAGGAATAGGTAACAACAACGCTCTTTTACCAAAGGCATGAGCTACTTTTTGTAATAACTCTGTTGTCGACACATCTTCACCATCAGAAATCAAAAAAATCTCATTTGATGCTTTTGGGTGATCAATGCAGTGAATAATAAAATCAACCAAATTATCTAGTGCCACCAATGAGCGTTGATTGTGAATCGCACCAAGAGGCAGCGGAACACCTCTTTTCATCCATTTTAGCAGGCTAGCAAAGTTCCCTTTAACACCCGAACCATACACCAGTGTTGGGCGAATAATAACAACCTCCATACCCGTCTCTTTTGCTAAAGCCAATAAACCTTGCTCAGCTTCATATTTAGATAAGCCATAAGGATCAGTCGGAACAAAGACATCTTCAGAAGAAAAAAGCACCCCTTCCGTTAACTCCCCATTCACCTTTATTGAACTGATAAAAACAAACCTCCGAACCCCCGCCTCAGCTGCCTGCCTTGCTAAATTTAATGTTGCAGCCGTATTCACCTGCCGAAACTCAGCCAATGGGTCAGCAACCTTATCATTCATAATATGAGCACGTGCCGCACAATGGATAACCACATCAATCTTACTTAACGCCTGTTGCCAGTCCGTTTGAGCTGAAATATTACCAACCTTTACCGTCTCAACATCGCCCCCCAAAATAGCAGACTCTCGACGAACAGCCGCCACAACAGAACAATCGTCTGACCGCAACTTATCAGTCAAAGCCTGTCCCACAAACCCTGTCGCCCCCGTAACCAACACTCGCTGTTTTACTAATGACATCTTCTAATTCAATCCTTCACCGTGAAACAGCCCATAAAGTGAAATCAAGCTCACTGAACCAATGGTCTCTTGTTACCTCTGTTACTAAAACAACATCATTACTCATATTTCCTGCTCGATTTTGCAACAGCTCCAAACCATATTTCAAGTTGAGAAACCAGCTTGCTTCTGTTAAATTCTTTATCCAAATAAAGTTTTCCATTCAAGCCTAATTGATCAAGTCCTTCCTGCTTAAGCTGTGACATTCTTATGATGGAGTTTGCAAGATTTATATAATCACCTGCATTCGATGTATAACCACAATTAGCCCCTTCAATCACTCTACTTCCCTCCCCATCCAACATTGAAAGAATAGGCTTTTCTGCATCCATATAAGATTGCACCTTACCAGGAATCGTCATTGAAAAAGCCTTACTCTTTTTTAAAGTGACAAGTAGAGCATCCGCAGAAGCATAAAAACCAGGCATCATTTCTAACGGATGCCGCCCTAGTAAGTACACGTAGTCACCCAACTGCCTTGACTCTACTTGTGCTTTTACCCAAGAAAACTTCCGCCCATCACCCACTACGAATATTTTAGCAGCGACACCTTTTGTTTTAAGAATTTCAGCGGCATCCAAAATAGATGTGAAGTCCTGAGCCTCACCTACATTGCCAGCAAACAAAACCTTAAAGCTACTGTCATGTCCTGGTATCACTTCAACAGACTTCGCAGGATTTTCCGTATTGATCTTGTCTGACCAGCTTGGAAAGTATTTTATTTTTTCTTTATCATCACAATACTGAGAAATCCCACCCAAAAAGCCCTTAGACTGCCCCAAAATAAGATCACAATGCTTATAAATAAAAGAAACTAACTTCCCTACTAGCCACAAGGCTTTTTTAGACTTAATGACACCCACGGCCTCCAATGTTTCTGGCCAAAGATCTAACACCCAAAAAACTATTGGTATATTATTTAGTACTTTAAAACAAATTGCAGGCAAACCTACTGTTATTGGTGAAGGTTCAAAAACAAAAGTCACATCAAACTCTTTCTTACGCAGTTTAAACAAACCGAATAGACTTGCCGACAAGGCAAAAGATGCATAGTTTAATATCAATTTCGTAGAACCTCCGCCCCCTCTTGCAATCACTGGAACCCTAACCACCTCACACCCTTGGTATTGATTAAATGATGATGGGCTCTGCTTATATTCATCGAAAACCACACCACCTGGATAATTTGGCTTACCCGTTAATACAGTCACATTATGGCCACGCTGTGCTAATTCACCACATAGATCATTAATACGAAAATTTTCAGGCCAAAAGTATTGGGTAACGATAAGTATTCGCATAAATTAATATTTTTTCCAAACAACTTTATTCACATAATCGGTATAACTGTGAATAATACGTACTATTTTATCTGATACATTTGGTATTGAGTAATCAGCAACTTGTCGTAATAAACGCTCTTCTCCCCTAGGCTGTTTATCAATAATCTCTAACGCCTGCATTACTCGATCAACAGTTAAACCCACCATCATTACCGCAGCCTCTTCCATCCCTTCTGGTCTTTCATGTGCCTCACGAATATTAAGTGCTGGGAAATTCAAAATTGATGATTCTTCATTAATCGTTCCACTATCCGACAATACTGCTTTAGCTGAAATTTGTAACTTATTGTAATCCTTGAAACCTAATGGCTTTAGCAACTGTATAAGTGAATTGAATTTAATGCCTAACGAATTCAAACGTTTTTGAGTTCTAGGGTGTGTTGAAATAATCACAGGCATTTGGTATTTTTCAGCAATCACATTTAGTGTCTCCACTAAATTTAGAAAATTCTTATCAGAATCCACATTTTCTTCGCGATGCACACTAACCACAAAAAAATGTTGCTCAGTCAAACTCAGACGCTCAAGAACACCCGAAGACTCTATACCTTCACGGTATTCATTCAACACCTCACACATCGGACTGCCAGTTTTAATCACCATGTCTGCAGGCAGCCCTTCACTTAACAAATAATCTCTCGCTATATTGCTATACGTTAAATTTATATCTGCCATATGATCGACAATACGGCGATTAATTTCCTCTGGCACTCGCTGATCAAAGCAACGGTTTCCCGCCTCCATATGGAAAGTAGGGATTTTCCTCCGTTTAGCAGGCAACAAAGCCATGCAGCTATTTGTATCACCCAATACCAGCACAGCATCAGGACCCACCTCAGCTAACACCTTATCAACTGCTATAATCACGTTACCGATGGTTTCTGCACCGGTTCCACCCGCTGCACTTAAAAAATGATCGGGTTTGCGAATTTCTAAATCATCAAAAAATATTTGATTCAACTCATAATCATAGTTCTGACCTGTATGCACCAAAATATGCTCACAAAAATCATCCAGCTTAGCAATAACCCGTGATAAACGAATAATTTCTGGGCGCGTACCTACTACGGTAACAACTTTTAATTTTCTCATCTTAATTTCCTACAGCACCCTAGCAAACGTATCTGGCACATTAGGGTCAAACACCTCATTTGCCCATAACATAACAATCATTTCACCATTACCAACATTAGTAATATCATGCGTCCACCCTGGCACTGTCTCAACCACAGTAGGCTGCTCTCCTGATACTGTCAGCTCGTAATATTCATTCGTTACTATCTGGCGAAATTTAAATAGTGCCTCACCTTTTAATACTAAAAATTTCTCATTCTTTGTATGGTGATAGTGCCCTCCACGGGTAACACCTGGGTGAGCAGTAAAATACGAAAACTGCCCACTGTCTTGAGTTTTTAGCATTTCAACAAACACACCACGTGGATCCTCGTGCTTAACCAATTCATAGCTAAACTGCTCTGCATCAAGATAGCTTAAATAGGTTGCATATAGTGCTCGATCAAGCCCCGTACCCACTCGCTCAACAACTAGAGAATCTCGGCTTTCCTTATATGCCGTTAGTTTTTCTACTAGTTTACCTACGGTAATGTCATAAGTAGGGTCAACATTACAATAACTACTATTAACTACCGCTCCATCCATCACCGAAATAAAGCGGCTCACAACATCATCTATATAAACCAAACGAATAGAAGCTGAAGGGTCGTTGATTTGAACGGGCAAGTTATGAGAAATATTATGGCAAAACGTTGCAACAGCGGAGTTGTAATTAGGTTTACACCACTTACCAAAAACATTCGGTAATCTAAATATATGAACTGGCGACCCTATCTTTTCAGAAAGGCTTAACAGTAATTGTTCAGCCGCTAGCTTGCTTTTACCGTATGCGTTATCAAATTCCGCCTGTATAGATGATGTGTAAACAACTGGAATCATCCGCCCTGTTCTTTCTATTGCGGAGCACAACGCTTCCGTTAACTCAACATTACCCTCTATAAACTCTATATCGTCCTTTGGTCTATTAACGCCTGCCAAATGAAAAACAAAGTCCACACCTTCTAGTAAACCGTTTAATTCCTCAACCGACTGCTCGCTAGTAAAAAAAACCACTTCAAGGTCATCACGCTCAGATAAGTGTACTCGTAAATTTTGTGCAATAAAGCCATTTGCCCCTGTCATTAAAACTTTCACACTTTACTCCTCCGTCGATACGTTCTTGCCTTCGACCACTGCTTGCATAAACCCGAGCTTAAGTAAAAGTTTTTTCATCCCATCCACATTTAACCTGTCTGTATTATGTGAATTATAATCTTCCATGTGTGTGATTTTTTCTTCACCCTGTTCAACAAATTTCGCATAATTCAAATCACGCAAATCTGGTGGCACACGATAATAATGACCTCTATCCTCAGCACACGCCATCTCCTCACGGCTTAACAAAGCCTCATACAATTTCTCACCATGACGAGTACCAATAATATTGATTGGGTGACCTGCCTTGCCCATCAATTCCACCAATGCCTTAGCTAAAACCTCAACCGTTGCTGCTGGTGCTTTCTGCACAAAAATATCGCCATTATTACCGTGTTCAAACGCATATAAAACCAAATCAACTGCATCAGCCAGCGTCATCATAAAACGAGTCATGTTTGGATCGGTAATAGATAACGACAGACCCGCTCTAATTTGGTCAATAAACAACGGGATAACTGAGCCACGAGACGCCATCACATTGCCATAACGTGTGCCACAAATAACGGTTTTAGATTCATCCACATTACGTGATTTGGCCACCATCACCTTTTCCATCATCGCCTTTGAAATACCCATTGCATTGATAGGATAAACAGCCTTGTCCGTACTTAAACAAACTACACGCTTTACACCGTTTTGAATCGCAGCCTCTAAAACATTCTCTGTTCCTAATACATTGGTTTTAACTGCTTCCATTGGATGGAACTCACAGGATGGAACTTGCTTTAATGCTGCAGCATGGAAAATATAATCAACACCTCGCGTAGCATTTAAAATGCTCTGATAATCGCGCACATCGCCAATGTAAAATTTTAGCTTTGGATTTGCGTATTTTTTACGCATATCATCTTGTTTTTTTTCATCACGTGAGAAAATACGAATTTCATTAATCTCAGTACCCAAAAAACATTTTAATACAGCATTCCCAAAAGAACCTGTACCACCTGTAATTAACAAAACCTTACCTTTAAGCATTCTTAAACCTTAATTATTGTGTAATATTCAATAGCTGCTAATACATTCCAAGTATCACGGCAATCTATTTACACTTAAACATTAATTTATATATAGCTAACTTTTAACTGAAACCTTAAGACTACTTTTCACCTGTAAGATAATCTCATTAAAATCAACTCCTTTCCACCACACTACTCGTACATCACTTGCTTCATACTCATAGCCCAAAGTAGATTCATAGCACAATACGAGATCAACTTTTGGATAAAAACCTACATCATCAATCACTATCAAATGGTCTAGTTTTCTGTATTCACTACTGTCATATAGTGGATGAGGCTTAACAAAAACATCAAAATCATTACTCAATGTTTTTGCAATCTCAATTTCTATATTCATACTCTGAGGTTGCCCTATGATTAAGATCGTTTTTCTCTCTCGATTAACCTCAACCAATGACAAAGAAATATCCAGTTTTTCAAACTTAGTATGTGAACAGTCGAACATTTTTTTAAAAATCTCTACACTGCTATCATTAAAAGCAAACACTTTACTCAAATTCTTTAGTTTATAGCCCAGAATAAGGTTCTCCGGCAAAATGCCGTGTTGCACTAAAACAATATTTTTATCCGCAAAAACCTGATCAAACATCACCGCCCATCTATCATAATGATTTGCGAAATAAAGTGTTTCTATATCATCCTTTTTTTTCGATAAAGCTAAATATACCAAGAACCACTGATAAGCTACATAGACCTGCAATATATCCTTTTTATCCTCTAACTTCCAAAGAAGATAAAAAACAGAAATGATTGCGTGAAAATACGCATATAGATATTCTCGAACGCCTAAAAATCGATAAACATGACAAATGTTTTGATTATTAGGTTGATTGGTATTTAAATAACCAACCGCTTCCCCTAAATTCAGCCTCTTAATTAAATGCATTACTCTACCGTTAGCAACCAAAACTACTCTTTTAGGCACAATAATTTCAGATCTCATCTGCTCATTTCTCGCGGAGATTGCTTTGAGCATTTTGATCAAAAAATAAGCAGGAGAGATAATACAAAAAACAAAAGCCAACACCCCATATATAAAATTAGAGATGTTGTATTTATCAATATACTTTAGTGATTTGAGTCCTCTAAGGGGCGTAAAAGTCAGCTCAACTCTTCCTAACCTTTTAAGTAGATTTCTATCAATATTAATTTCATTATTAACAGCGTCTAAAAAAATATCGAACTTCTTACAAAACATTATAAGCCCCAAAGTAAACAGCACTCAAAGCTAGAACAAAGGTTGATATAGGCTTTGTTAGTTCGATTGTAAGTGTGCTCTCAGACTTTACTGCTTCACATCGAATAACCACCAAATAATATACATAAGCAACTAATGTTCCTAATGCTGCACCAATAACGCCAATCCAATAGATAAAACAAACTGTCACAACTATATTCAAGAGAGCCGCATTAAAAGTGGTCTTTGAAATCGTAGTAGCTTTTTTGTGATAAAAAAGGTAATTAGCGAAAAAATAGTACAATCCCAATATATAAATAGACAAATAAATGATGGCAATAAGAGGCAACATTTCACTACCATAATAGCCTAATATCCCAAAGTAATTAGCATCCAGCACGTATAGAGACATTACCACCACTAACAATAAGGTAGAAAGATAGGTGTAATAATTAATGAACTTATTATCAAAACCTAAAGCTTTCCAGTTTTTATAATTTTTAATCATATAGGTCGGCAATGCCATAGCAATACCACTATTTAACAGCATTAGAACTAAAGTAATATTATACGCAAGACTGTAAATTCCCACACTCTCAGAACCCAATATGTACTCTAAAATCAACCGATCGGAACTACTCATAATCCATTGTGATACCCCATGCGGAATTAGAACAATAGAAAAAATCAAGATGGGTTTAAAATCTATTCTCGAAGTCACATAATGACGATACTGATAAGCTAAAACAGTCCCCGCAATCAAGGCCACCACAAAAAAATGGTACTGAAGCAAGACTGAAAGTGATAAAACAACCTCTTTAGCATAAAAAACCAATCCAAAGAGTGCTAACGCTTTAAACAAGTTAATTAAAAAATAAGGCGCCGCTTTATCCTGGGTACGGATAAAGGTCAATGCAAGCAACAAAACCGCCTCTGCACTCGCTATGACAATGGCGTACAAAATCCACTCATCCAGATATATGGCTTTTGCAACCAAAAAAAGCATCAAGCCAATCGTAATCGCTATAGGTGAAAATAAATGTAAAAGCCTAAAGCCTATATCTTTATTTTCACTACCTTCCCTTAAAATCCCCGCAAAACCATTGAGCGCTATTATCGGTATGAGTAAGTTAGAAACAACAATAGCCAGGCTCCACCTACCGAAATCTTCAAGCGTAAACATTTGGGTCAACAAAGGGAAAAAAAGCAGAACCGAACCCTTGTTGATGGCAGTGCTAAAGGCATATAAAGAGATGTTTTTTTTCACCGACTACTTACAATTTTAGCTGGAGCACCAACTATCACACTATTATCATCAAACGAATTTAAAACCACACTATTAGCACCAACAATACAATTATTCCCAATACGTATACCACCTAGTAACTTGGCTCCTGTCGATATATACACTCCGTTACCAACTATAGGCATAATATCACTCGTAGTATTTTTCATCCCCAAAGTCACATTATTATTGATTGTACAGTCATCCCCAATAACAGCATTTCTGCCGATCACTATTCCACCAATATGAGCAACTTTGAAACCTTTTCCTATTTTTGCCGTAGGTGCTATATCACACCCGTATTTTAATTTGGCTCGATTGTACAAGATATATCCCAATACCTTTGATATGTCACAATAGATAAAACTATAAACCCTAAAGCTAACTACTGCTCGACACTCGGCATTGAACACATTTTTTAACCTCATATAGGCTTTTCCTGATTAGGAATCACTTTTACTGTTTTTTTCACCACAAAGTAAATAAACACATAAAAAGACAAATAGATTGGCATCTGCCAAGGTATCAATACTCCGCGCTGAACAGAAAATAGTCTAAAGAACTCTAGAATAAAAATTAGAGCCAAGGCCACATTCCCTGACTTGGTTTTTCTATATAAAACCGTCAAAACAAATGCATAAATTACCAAAGGAAACCACCCCAAAAGAAAACCATAATAATTATAGTAAAGTTCCGTAATTAACGGCCACTGCTGTGTTGCCTGCATAGTTTCCCAATCCGACGGAAAATATTCTTTTGTAAGCATTACGCTTATATCATATTCAGTAGTCGAGCTTATTAGCCCTAAAGCAACGAGAGGCCTAACAAGAACATGATGTACCGTGTTAAAAAAACCGGGATCGGATTGAATTGCAACCATGTTATGCAATTCATAAACGTTAAAATAGGTCATCATATATTCAATGAAGATAAAAGGACTATTATAATATCCGTCCGAACGGATATAGTTACCTATAAACAAAAGAACGAAAAACAGTGTACCCAATAAAAACAAATTGTAGAGCCGCGGTCTCATTTGAAGTAAATAAGGAAAAAAGAATATGATTAGAAGTATTATTATTCTACTTTTAAACCCCTGAAGTAGTGAGGCAAAAACTATTAAAAGAAAGGAAATCAAAAAAATAAAAAACTTTACACTACCCTTTTTCTTATGAAAATAAAGCCCAAGCAAAAATACCAATAAATTTACAGAAAAAAGCATTATAAAATTAAGTAACCCTAGCCCATCTCTTCCTAGCAAAAATGTTTGCTTATAACTAGTAAACCAGGAAAAAACTCCACCTGTTAACACCATATAAAAATAAAGGGTTACTATTGTAAATACAAATAGTGTCAACAAGAATTTTGCATTTACTACGTAAGTCACTTTTCTAGGCGGCAAATCCTCTTGATTAAAAAAATAAAAGCTAAAGTAAAATACTAAATATAAAAAAAATACACTGTAGTAAGTGTTTAATTCATAAGAAAACCAATCATAAAGCCTTCCCCACGGAAGCATATAGGGTATGTTAAAAACTTGGAATAATAACTGAAGGGAGCTTGGCACAACGACATATAAAAAACTAAAAGCAAAAACAATATTATTAGGATGAAATATGTTTTTCGGTTTAAAAAAAACATATGTCAAAACTATAAAAAAATCTATAAGCAGTACATTAAATAACGAATTATTTAGCCCCATTAAAGCAATTGCTGACATTAAAGAAAGAATTATCACCAAGGTCTTATACTTAATCACACCTCTAGTTTCTAAAAATGATCCCTGTGAAAGATGAATTGGAACATTCACTTACAAACTAAACCCATCATCTATGACTATGTTTTGACCATTTACATAACAACTCATATCACTCAGCAAATAAACTAACGTCCCTTTTAGATCGGTTTTATCTAACATACCTTTATTTAAACAGTATTTCTTATATTCATTTAAAAATGGAACTGGCTGATTGTCATAAATCCCACCTGGGCTCAATGTATTCACCCTTATACCCATTCCTTTGAAGCTTTTTGCCATATATTTAGTCAGATGAATAAGTGCTGATTTAATAGCGGCATATTCTACTGGCATGGTCATGGTCGTATTCTCATATATTTCAAATTTTGGCGCGACCACACCATAAATAGATGAAACATTGATAACATTTCCATTCTTTTGTTTCTTAAAATAACCTGCAAACTGCTGAGAAGCTAAAAAGTATCCCCCTATATTCAGGCTAATATTTTCAATGAAATCAGCATACTCAACATCAAAAAATTGTCGACCATAATTTTTATTCCTTGGATATGCATTGTTTACTAAAGCATCTATTCTGTGATATTTATGATCTAAAAAAACTATGCAATCCTGCAAAGATGCTTTTGAGGTAATATCAAGTTGAACGAAATCAATAAATGTAGTATTCAACATCTTAGATAATTCATTCTTAACCCTCCCCCCCAACTCAGCATTCAAATCTGCAATGACTGCTATACCATTATTTTCCACCACAGCTTTTACAAACTCTTGACCTATAAGCCCAGCTCCACCTGTGATAACTATCACTTTATTTGTTAGCATGCTCTAATCCAAAATAATTGATTTTACTTTTCAAGTAAACATTGAATTGCTTGTAACGCATTTCTGTAAAGCATGCGATACAAGCGCTAATTATATGGCTTATCAAAATAGCAAATAAAAGCACCTGCATTGAGGATTCCCCCCGGTTAAGTTCAGCTATAAAATCAAAGATACTATAGTGCACTAAAAAAAGAGTAAAAGAATACGCCGCTATGAAGTGCGTATAATTTTTAATTTTTTTAAAATTAAACTCGAAGTGTGATGCAAGCCCCAATGACGACACAATAAATAATGAGATAAGCGAAACATAAACCAAGTCATAAGCCTCTTTAGTCTCACCTAACCTTAAACCAATCAACACCAGAGTAATCACAACAAATAAAATTGATATAGCTTTATCGATTTGTACTTGTCTTTTAAATAAAAAAATTGTGATCATTACGCCTTCAAGCCAAAACAAAGTCAAGGCTTCGCCACGACCCGTGTAAGCATTATGTAATGGTACAATCATAAACAAACACAAAACAAACAAATACTTTACCGTAAACTGCTTACTAAAGTGAATTAGTAGCATGCCAAACGACATGTATAACCACCACTCAATTGCCAATGTCCACAAAGGCCTTCCCGAACCAAATGAAGTAATCCCTAAGTTAAATATAGGGAAGTCCTGTAGCATAAGTAAATTGGCTAAAAAAGTTTTAACATCGAATGCACTCGTATATGAATAGGCAGAACTGCCAAAAAAATATAATTGCAAATTATCGATTAAAACGATAAATAATAAGCTTGGAATAAAAGCGGTATAAATTCTACTAAAACGATCAAGAAAAAAGTCTCTAAAGCGATATCCATTTTCCATTTTCCAAAAAGTAGAATATGAAATTACAATGCCAGACAAAACAAAAAACAATACAACTGCTGAGTTTTGCATATAATTTGCTCGTCCAATATTGAAATATGGTAATGCATGACCTATAACCAGCAACTGAACAGCAACTATTCTTAGTAAATCCAAAAATAAAGATTGAGTTTCATTCAGTTTAATCATTTTTTTTCATCAAAAACTCTACAAATTCAAAATCAACCTCTGAGTCAATATCAACCGACCTTTCTTCAGGCATTACATACAGGCCAGTGTTCTCTAAAAAAAGTGAACCCTGATTCAAAATAGTTTCTCTTTTCCAGATGTAAATAGAAGCATTCATATCAAAACACTTAGGAGAGTCCTGCCGCCTCAGAACAGGGTTTTGTATATTCTTAGACAAGAAGACCTTGCCGCCCTCGTCCAGTTCAACTAGATTAAAATAAGGACTTCTTCTTGCTGGCATCGCGGTTATCAGATTGTCATTATCATGCTCTTTAAATTGTTTAAATGAGGCCACAATGTCTTCAACTGCTCTAAGTGGTGCAGTAGCATCTAAATCGACTAAGTAATCAAACTGCGCATTATAATGCGCTTCACTTCTCATAAAAGCATCTTTAATAACTTCAAGTTTCCCTGCTGTATCTGAAGCCATTGCATCTGTTCGCTTAAAAAAAACTTCTGCTCCATATTCTTGTGCTACGTTGGCTATCTCATCAGAATCGGTACTGATAACAATATGTTCAAACAATTCTGAAGCTTTTGCTTGCTCAATGGTATAAGCAATCAGCGGTTTTCCATTAATAACTTTAATATTTTTATTTTTAACACCTTTAGAGCCGCCTCTAGCACAAATCGTACACAGTACATTTTTTTTTAGCACCTCTAAAGCTCCTTGTAATCGGTGTTGTCGATCAATTCCACTGTTTTATAACCACTGTCATAATTACAGAGGTTGTCATAGTCTTGATTAATGATTGCTTGATGCATTTGAAGGTAGGTATAGTTTCTATCGCTTTTTGCTATTTCAAGCACACAATCCTCTTTACCATCCATCGATATTTTTATTTGTGAGCCAACCATATCTACAAAAATTGTTTCATTCTCACAATGCACCACTAACTGCCTTATTGGTACTTTGCTGATGTAGTCCATTGTAATGTTGACCACACACCTCTTATCCGTAACACCTATCCCAGTAAAAAGGTCATCTGAATTGATTTCGAGATTTGAAATCTTTGCATTAATTGAATCAATCTTGATAATATCGCCAAACAACCAGGCCACATAATCCAGTTCATGGCTCAGGTCACGTAAAACACCACCACCTTGATTGATTTGCGCACTATAAGAATTCCTATAATCTTGTTCAGGCCTCCAAGTAGGTAGGTACTGCCCTGCGATAACATTCACATAATATGCTGTCTGACTCGACAATAACACTTTGAGCTTATTTAAAACGGGATGAAACCTTAAGTTATATGCAATAAAGACTTTATTATTATGGAGCTCAAAAAATTCATACTTTTTATCAAACAACGGTTTTTCAACAAGAATAACTTTATTTTTAATCTGTTCACTGATGTATTTAAGTTGCCCGTAATGCTTATAAGTTTCACTTGAAATAATGAAGTAATCGTATTGAGCCCAATCGTTTATCTCGGATAAATCTTTATATGTTTTAGTGCTAGGAACTGTTTGTTTGGTCACAAGGTCAATCTGAGAAACTTCAGCAATACTTGAAAGCACTTCATAGTGTCTCTTTCCAATTGAACCAAACCCAGTAATAAGAACCTTCATCTAAATACCTCATGATACTCTTGATTTGCCTTTTCAAACTCTTCCAGCCGGCCAATATCAAGCCAATACTCTCTAATAGGAAAAGAGACTGCCTTTTTCTGTGCTGAAATCAATTCATCAAATAAGCTAGGCATGTCATAAAACTGTCCACTCGGAATATACGATAATGAGCTTGGATCTAGCAAATAGACCCCGCCGCTTACATAAAATTTATGTACAGGTTTTTCTTCAATTGAAAGTATATTTTGTTCACCTAAGTTAACAACACCATAAGGAACTTGAAAATCATACTCTCGCACCCCCATCGTTGCTGCAGCCTGATTGTCCTGATGATACTCAAGCATATGCTCGAAATTGATGCTCGTTAGTAAATCTCCATTCATAACAAAGAAAGGCTCTGAGAGTCTCTCTCGCATTAAGCTAAGCGCCCCTGCGGTTCCCATACGCTGTTCTTCATGAACATACTCTATATTGACACCTAATTTGGCACCATCACCAAAGTACTCTTCAATCATGTGGGATTTATAATTTACACTCAGAATGATATTCGTAAAACCGTACTTGGCAAAGCTTGAAATAATCGTCTCAAGAATTGGCTTGTTGCCAACCTCTAGTAAAGGCTTAGGTGTATTGTCTGTTAATGGTTTCAGCCTTGTACCTAGGCCACCTACCATCAAAACGACTTTATTGGGATACTCTTTCGGCTTTAAAAGCTCATCAACCTCTTCAATACCAACTAATATGCCTTCCATATTGACTATCGGAATCTGATATATTTTTTTCGCAATGGCTTTTTTTAGAATAGCTTCTTTGGATTCGTTGATATTGCAAACTGTTGGATTACGAAAAATAATACTTTGTATGGAATCCTCTAAGGTAAGGCCTTTGAGCAATCCTCTACGAAGATCACCATCTGTAACCGTTCCAATTAACTTACTTTCACAATCCAACACTACCCCAATTTTCATCGCGCCAAAGTCGATAACCTCAAATGCTTCTTTAATTGTTGAATCTGGAGAAAGTCTAATTTTGTCAAAACCTTTCATAAATCATGAAACCTTTTTATACAATCAATATTCTCAGAGTGAAGCTTATTTACAATCAACTCTGCTGCCTTACCTTCGCCATAAATATTAATCACTTTGTTGCATTGGGTATTAAAATCACAAGATAAAGCCAGTGCGATACTACTTTCTAAATCATCAATGTTACTATTGATAACATTTCCACTTTGCAATCGGCCCTTTTGTCTGTTGCCAATATTAACAACAGGCTTTTGAAAGCTTGCCGCTTCGATAATGCCACTAGAAGTGTTGCCGACAAGTAAATCTACATGCTTCATTGCTGAGAGGTATTTCAATTGCCCCAAGCTTTTAACAATCAGGTATTTTTCATTATTTTTAGCTGCAAATGCTTCAATCAATTGATTAATAACTCTTCCACCATCATCAGCATTAGCATAAGTAAACAGGGCATTCAAACCTGAACGCTCTAACGCCTGAAGTATCTTTTCAACCTGAACTTTCACACTACTATTCGACAATGTTTCAGAGTGGTAGGTAAAAAGAGCTGTTGGAGTCGCAATTTTCCACTGTAGCTCTTCTTCCAGCATTTCTTTGGTCATAAGGTTCATATTTAAAATATTATCGATGCCAGGGGCTCCCGAACAAAACACTCTTTCAGCTGCTTCACCCATTTGAATCACTCTGTTTCGGTATTCTTGCGTAGAAGTAAAATGTAAATATGCCATTTTCGAAATAGAATGCCTAATCTGCTCATCGACGGCACCTTCAGTGACTTCACCACCATGAATGTGAGCAATTGGAATATTCATGAGCATCGCTGTCGTTGCTGCGGCATGCGTTTCAAAACGATCCCCAAGTAAAAGTAAAATATCCGGCTGTAATCTCCTAAAAGCATCCGAGAGTAATATCGTTGCCAAGCCTGTAGATTTGGCAATAGACGACTTACTATCGCATGCCAAGAGGTTTTCTATTTTTTCATTGATGGCAAAACCATCTTGCTCAATCTGCTGATAAGTTAATCCAAACTCTTCAGAAAGGTGCATGGTGGTAGCCACCAACTGTAATTCCAACCCTTGTGAAGCCTGTATTTTTTGCAGAAGAGGATAAAAAAGCCCATACTCGGCTCTTGTTCCTGTAACGACGCAAACTTTTCTACTCATATGAGCTCATCAGCTTTATAGTGTTTTTGTGCAACGCTACCAAGGACTTCATCCCAACGCATTGGATTAATACCACTACCAGGTCGCTTGATGGCAAGATTTTCTTGTGAAAAAATATCACCTTGTTTAATGTCAATTTTTGCAACGATACTTTTTCTGGCAACAGCGATATTTTTACTTTCACTTTTACTGGGTTTTTTAACTCCCGAGCCCATTGCTTTTTCAATATTACGAATAGCAGCAACCATCACTTTGAGCTCATCAGGTTCTAAACTCGCTTTATGATCTGGGCCTTCCATAGCTTTATCAAGGGTAAAGTGTTTTTCAATAACCTTAGCTCCCAGCGCAACAGCAGCGATATCTACCTCTATACCAAGCGTATGATCTGAGTAACCCACATCGACTTTAAAGGCCTCGGCCATGGTCTGCATCGCCTTAAGATTCACATCTTCCATTGGTGTTGGGTATTCTGTATTGGCATGCAACACACAAATTTTTCCTTTAACCGCACCTGCTGAAACCAGTACATCTATCGCTTTTTCTATCTCTCCTAGGTCAGCCATTCCTGTCGATAAAACAACCTCTTTACCCAAGGAACCAATATGCCGCAAATATGGAAGGTTAGTAATTTCTCCACTTGGAACCTTAAATATTTTTAAGCCAAGTTGGTTGAGCATATCAATACTGTCATGATCAAAAGGAGTCGAAAGAAACATAATCCCTTTGGTTGAGCAATAAGCCAAAAGCTCTTTATGTGTATCTAGGTCAAGCTCTAGTTTTTTTATCATTTCAAACTGCGATTCTTCTGCATCAGTCGATTGTTTCTGATAGTCAGCCTTCTGTGCGTTTTTGCTAACCAGATTTTCAGTCTTAAAGGTCTGAAACTTTACTGCATCTACACCAGACGCAACTGCGGCATCAATTAATTTTTTTGCTAAGTCAATGCTTCCATTATGGTTAACGCCCGCTTCTGCAATAATAAATACTTTGCTCATTTTGACTCCCCTAAAAACACAGAACCCGCCTTGATAAAATCATCTTTAGCCGTAGTTACATACTCTCTACTGACTGAACCACTACCAAAAAATGTTCCTTCTTGCACTACCACACCTCCGTTAATTACAGAGGCTGTAGAAATATGGCAGTGATCATGTATCTCAGAATCGTGCTCGATAAGCGACTTGGTGTTAATAATGCAATTTCGTCCAACTGTAGCTCCTGCATTAATCAATGCATCGTGCATCACAACCGTTCCTTCTTTAATACTGGCATGCTGCGAAACATACGCTCGAGGTGAAATAACTTTCGCTATCAGCGCATCATTTCTTTTGAGTTCCTGAAATATTTTTTTTCTTAATTTTGGTGACTGAATTTGACCAACTGTAATTAGAAAATACACACCCTTACTTACAAATTTCGCAATATCTTCATCTGTGCCAATTATCTCGTAACCTAATACTTTTTGCCCCACTAGCTCGGGTTTATCTAGAATTCCTATGATTTCATAAACTCCTTCTTGCTCAATAACATCAACACAAGACGAACAATGTCCACCACCGCCAATAAGGACTAATTGCTTCATCACAACCTCACACTACTGGGAATATTAACCAACCTATCAGCCAACCACTTTGAGTTTTTCAGTGGCATTGAAAAACAGCTCTTAAACATAGGTAGCTCGTTAAGGAGTGTCCATACAGGCCTAGACATAACACCTTTGGCATTGGCAAATTCTAAAAATTCAACTTGCTCTTGTTTGTTTGCTAACAATATTGCATTCAACCAGTAGTTAGAATTAGAATTTATCGGTTCCGATATAAAATTAAGTTGATTTTTGGTACAAAATTCTTGGTATTTTTTAGCTGTCTCTTTTTTATTTTGTACAAAAGCCTCAAGCTGCTCCAATTGAGCACACAATAATGCGGCATTTAAATTTGGCATACGATAATTGTAGCCAATCATGTCGTGATTAAACTCCCACTTATGGGGAACTTTTGCAGTCGTGGTTAGGTGTTTAGCTTTTTTTGCCAAAGCCTCATCATTAGTCAAAATGGCACCGCCGCCACCTGCGGTTACGATTTTATTGCCATTAAAACTAATTGCTGACAAAAGACCGAAAGTCCCTGTATGCTGTCCTTTGTAAAAACTTCCTAAAGATTCAGCGGCATCCTCCACCAGAGGAATACACCATTTATCACAAATTGATTTAATTTCATCAATATCACATGGATGCCCAAAGGTATGCATGGGTACACAAGCCGAGATTCGTTTATGGGTATTTTTATTGAAACACTGGCCTTCTTTTAGCTCTCCATAAAGCTCTAAAAAACTGTTTAACGATTTTGGAGACAAGCCCAAAGTTGTTTTTTCCACATCAACAAAAACAGGTGCTGCACCACAATAACTAATGGCGTTACAAGTCGCAATAAAGCTCAATGGTTGGGTAATAACCTCGGTGTCTTTTTCAACATTTGCGAGCAAAAGTGCAACATGTAGAGCGGATGTTCCACTGGATGTAGCAATTGCATATTTCGCACCAGTATATTCAGCCAGCTGCTGCTCAAATTGATCAACAAACTTTCCAACACTGGATACAAAAGTTGAATCAAGACACTCTGTAACCAGCTCCTTTTCCCTTTCTGTAAACCGAGGCTCGTGTAAAGGAATAAAGTCTTCGGATTGATAAAGCTCGCGAACAAATTCGACTAAACTCGTTAATTCAGCTCTCATTTTACATTTTACCGTCTAGATACTTACCCGTTTCTTTATGCCCGAAATCAGGAATCATTTTATGAAATAATTCAACTAATTCAGACTTAGTCCAGTGTTTTTTCACTTTCATTTCATTGATAGTGTTTTCAAACAATTCAAGGGAATCTTGATCATAGATAGCGTCATTCTTAATTACGCCAAGATTCTCAAAACGAGACATATCTAACGTTTCTTGAACCGTAAAAAACTCTTCGAAATCTTTTTCACCGGTCGTATCACTGCTTGTAAATAAACATGGCCATTTTTTTTCTTCTGGCAATGTGTTTACCAACTCCCTAGCCTCATCTTCTGTATGGCAAATATAAGGTTTATAGCCAATACCCTCAAGGTAATTTTCTGCAATCTCAGAAAAAGTAATCAAGTGTAACTCTTCACTAAGCTTAGGAAAGAATATATCTCTATTTCCCCCCATTAAACAAGACATTAAACATAGCTCTCCCGATTCCTTAGGAATAACAAAATATCGTTTAATATCATTCGGGGCAACAATAGGCTGTCTTTTCTGAATACGTTGATTGAAACCATGTAACAAAGAACCATCCGAAAAAGCCACATTGGCAAAGCGCGCGGTTGATATTTCAATTTGCTGACTGCGGCGCATCAAAAACATCTCCATAATGCGCTTGCTGGCCCCCATCATATTAACAGGGTTAGCAGCTTTATCGGTAGAAACACAGAAGTACTTCTTGGTACCTTTTTCTATGGCTTGCTGAATGGTTTTATCGGTATTAAATACATTAACATCAATCATTCGCATAAGCGTAAACGGGTCTTTTTCGCTACGCACATGCTTTAAAGCAGATAAATTCAATACATAATCATAGCGACCATCTGCTTCAATAAAAGCATCATATTCAATAGAACCGATATCTAAAGCAAAAGTTTGGAAATCACCATCAATATAGCCATAAGAGCTTCGAATATCTCTTACCAGTTCAACCATGTTGTTTTCACTAATATCGACAACATGAAGTTTTTGTGGGTGCCGTTTAAAAATCTCTTTGGTAACCGCCTGACCAATTGACCCCGCACCACCTAACACCAGAAAACTAGATGAAGATACTTTTTTTTGTAAAAACTCTTCATGTGACAAGATATCTCTTTCAAAAAGCTCTTTATCTCGTCCAATAACATTTAATGTGGAAATCATTCCATACCTTTTAAGTAGATCAAGGGACCAGATACTGTTCGTACTTTAACGTGTTAAAATAAAGGGGTAAGCACTAATCTGACTCACAGAACTGTTAGCGTCTAAGCCTCACTTACAGTGTCTCTATCCCTTTACCCAATCTTCATTGAATAGTGTAAATCATTGTTCCTGATAGACACATTGCTAAGATACAAGCCAGCTTGATTTCCGTTATTAACTACCAAGCACATATTTTACTTATCACTAATGCGCGTCTATTTCTATATTGTGTGTAGTATACGTTAAGCAGGCCTAAATAGAAAAAAAAGGGGGGGTATATGTGACATTTCGGCGTCACTCCTCGTAATGACGGGCTATTTTAGGTTTGAGCGTTATATGCCCGTAATAGCAAAGTCGATTGCTACACTAATTTCATCCCTCATCGATTTAATAGACCCTACTGGGTTTTGAAGTGATGTCGAGGGAATTGAAGCTATTTGAGGTGTAAGCAAAACAAATTGTTCATTTTTATACTCAACGATTGGTATAAGTTTGCTCATACTTTCATGCCTAAAGTGACTTAGCTTTCCCAGCGGGATGACTATTCGTGTTGCTATATCGCTGATAAGTGAATTTTGAATATCAACAATATACGGGTAAGCCTCTTGCGTCATTAAAACTTTCTATACTCATCGCTAAAGCAACCATTTGCATCAATAAAATTATTGTAAGCTTTTATAGCCTTTTTATTCTCTTTTACCCATTTTTCAGACTCGATACTTTTTAATTTATCCTTTAGCGCTTGTTCTAACGTTGCAGATAAATTAATGTTAAGTGCTCTTGTTTTTTTTTCAGCAAATCGCTATTTAAGCTCAGATTTGTTGCTTTTTTGGGTGCGTTAACGTCGTAAAACACTTGCATAATTCAACTCTCTTTAAATTGTTGATTCATTATGCGCATTGCAAAGGAGAGCCTTCGGCCAGCCAGCTTGATTCACTCTAGCTACCTCCCTTCTAAGTCAATAGAGCGTGAATCTCTTCAAAGTAAACTATTGCTAATTTAATACCCGCTATCACTTCTTGCTGATTTGTTGGATACTCATACGTTAACTTATTCCTTACTGCTTTGCAGTTCATTCACCCGCCTGACTGCGCAATAATCTCTAGCTTTTCTAATGGCTATAGGTCTTGTGCTAATTTTTCTTTCATCATAATTGCTGTGCCTTTTCATCATTAAGCGATGAAACACAGGGGTAAAGAGCCCATCATCCAGCGGCATATCTAGCTTTTGCTCGCCAAACTTTTTGAAAAATTCAATTCTTAATCGGCTTATGTCCTTTTTTGTCAGATACTACCATTAGGTCTATCGCCTCCTTGACGGTTATCATCTATACGGCTACCAAATAAATACAGTTTGGCCTGCGGGGACAGTTTAAATAATGTTGCTTTCAAGGTGGATTTCTTCTTCCGATAACCTCATCTGATTTATTATCGTTTCGTACGAGAAACCGCACAACCTAGTACCTTTCTTTTACGCAAGGGCTTTTCTACGCTTTACCGCACCAACAATTAGCGCTACAAACACACCGACAAATAAACTTAACACACCACCCACTGCAACAATTAGGGCACGCTTGGGTTTTTCGGCCTTGCCATCCACCATTGCTGCTTTATCTAATCGATATAACTTTGCTCCTGTAAAGTCAAATGTCAGACTTTCCAATCTATCTAGTTTGCTTACTAGAGGCAAAAGTCCTTCGATAAACGGGTCATCATTTTTTCTTTCTTTTAGCACCGCTAACCTTACATTATTCTTTAGCTCTTCTATTTGTTTGTTAATGCCTGAAATTTCAGGCACTAACAGCAGGTTACCTTTTCGTGATTTAACATTTTTTATTTCTGTCGCTAAATAAGTTGAGCCCAGTAAAAACAAGTCATTTCGCGTGTTAGATGTAATCGTTACATCTGTACTAGACGATGCCATTTGTTTTCTACCTAAGGATTCTATCGTTGTCGGCGACTTTATCTTCATTTTGGTCGCAATATTTAACGCTTCCTGCAACCTCACCAGCTTAGCATCCAGGTCGTAATTAAATTTGGCGGTTAACAGCTCAATCTTTTGCGTTAATGTCTTTATCTTTTCTAAATTTTCGGCTTCTAATTTTTCAATGAGCAACAGCCTCGCTTTTTTTGCTTTTTCCTTAAGTAATAAAATATCAGCCTTTATTTTTTCAGCTTCCGAGTCCCGTAACTTTTGACCGTTTTCTTTAATTAACTTTATTAATTGATTGTTAACTGCCACTACATAGTTATTCAGAAACTGCACTTGATCCTCTTCAGCCTCCCCCCACATATTGATGGCCAATAAGTGAGGAGCCTGGCCATTAACCTGCCCCTTTTCCTTAAGAGGAGACAATATATCTATCGAAATATTGTCTTCTATTTCGGCAACCTTCTTGTTAACGTTTATTGCCTCTTTTTCCTCAGGGAAAAACCGGCCAAGCCACTCACCTTTGTGAATAAAAGCAGCCAATACTTCAGGGGATTTTAATCGTTGATAATATTGGTTAAATAAGCCTGCCGTCGTATGCTCACCATAACCCCTAGTGTTAATGACTACCACATCACTGGCCTCAGGCATCGCTACTTGTGTGGTCACTTCATACTGCTTAGGCATAGAAAGCGCGACAATTATTGATACCGCAACCCCCAGCACAGTGATACCGACCCACCAGCGCCATTGTTGAGCTAATGAGGCAAACAACTCAAATAAATCTATTTCGTCATCTGCAGTGTGATGCCCAGCGATCTCTATATTTTTATTTTCCAAAACACTCTCTCTATTTTTAGTTTTTCTTTCCGAATCATTTTAATCACAGCATCACCAAAGCCTGTAAACTTCAACTGAGCAGAACTATTGCTTCGATTAACCCAAACACTTAAACCTGCAATCTTTCTATACGTTGATTGTTTTTTATATGCTGCTCAAAAATTTCATCAATATCTGCTTTGGTTTTATATTGATACCACGTTTCTTCAGGGTAAATAACCAACACAGGACCTTGCCCGCAGCGGTCTAAACAACCGGCGTTATTGATTCTAATGCCGCCCGGCCCTGCCAGCCCTGATTCTTTCACTTTCTTTTTTAAATAATCACGCATTTCTTGCGCATTATGGTCTTGGCAAGACGCGCGGCCATCGCTGCGCTGGTTGGTACAAAAAAAGATATGCTGTTTAAAGTATGACATAGGGCTAACCTCAATCAGTAAACGTTGATACAACAAAAAATGGATTCAATAAATTTTGTTTATTATACGCCAGTTGGTTCGATACTACTCCAGCCTCATAGCGACGCATATTCATACCTGACTCCAATACAACTGCGTGCGCCGCTGCGGTATCCCATTCCATGGTCGGTGCTATTCTTGGGTAAACATCCGCTTCACCCTCGGCAATTAAGCATATTTTTAAAGAACTCCCTATCGACACCAGTTCTTTTGCTTTATCCGTTTCAATCGCATCTATAAATTGCTGGGTTTCATCCGACATATGCGAACGGCTGGCTATTATTTTATAATTCTCACGTTGCTCGGCTTGCTTTAAGGGTAAACGTTGCCCGTCTTTAAAAGCCCCTTCGCCTTGCTTAGCCCAATACATTTGACCCAACGCGGGTGCATACACCACACCTAAAACAGGCACACCCTGACTGATTAAGGCAATATTAACGGTGAATTCACCATTTTTTTTGATAAATTCTTTAGTGCCATCCACGGGGTCAACCATCCAAAATAAACCCCAATCCTTTCTATCTGAGTAAGGGATATTCTTGCCTTCTTCTGACATCAAAGGGATTGCCCTATCATTCTTTTGATCCAGCTCTTTTAAGCCTTGCTCTATAATCTTATGTGCCGCTGTATCGGCTTCAGTCAGTGGTGATTGATCCGCTTTGAACTCGACTTCAAAGTCTTTTTGGTAAATATCCATAATGGCTTCACCGGCTTTTTTTGCAAGCGCCACAATGTCTTCTACATTTATTTTTTCTAGCATGTTTAGATGTACGCGTTATTTTTAAGGTAATCGACCACTTGGGTAGCCGCCTCTTCAATACTAATGCCATCGTTAACGACATGTAGCTCTGGTTTCACTGGTACATCATAGGGTGAATCGATGCCTGTAAAGTCTTTAATTTCACCTGCTCGGGCTTTTTTATATAAACCCTTCGGGTCTCTTTGCTCACAAACTTCTAATGGTGCATCAATAAACACTTCCACAAACTGCCCTTGCATGGCCATATCTCGCACCATTTGACGGTCTTTAGCAAACGGGGAAATAAATGCCGTCACAACCACCAAGCCTGCATCACAAAAAAGGTTAGCAACCTCACCTACTCGGCGGATGTTTTCCACTCGGTCCTCTTCACTAAAACTGAGCCCTTTATTTAGACCTTGGCGTACATTATCGCCATCGAGCAAATAGGTGTGCTTATTCATGGCATACAGTTGATTTTCTACTGCATTGGCAACCGTTGATTTCCCACTACCACTTAAACCGGTAAACCATAAAATACAAGGCTTTTGCTTTTTTAATATAGAGCGCTGTTGTTGACTAACATGATGCTCATGCCATACCGTATTTGTACTCATCTATTTATCCTTATTTGATGTAATGCTTTTTTACGTATTTAACAATTATCTCAACCGCATTATCAACTGACGTCACATCGGTATCAATAACCACTTCTGCATGCTCAGGCTCCTCATATACCTCATCAACACCGGGGAAATTTTTAAACTCCCCGCTTAAGGCTTTTGCATATGCACCCTTATAATCACGTTTTTTACAGGTTTCGATATCTGCCTTTACGTAAACAATGATGTTATTGGCAACCATTTCACGAATCGCTCCGCGTGATTCTTTATACGGTGAAACAAATGAGGCAACAGTTGAAACTGAATTGTTCTGCAAGGTACAAACAAGATTGCCAATGCGGTGCATATGGCGATTTCGGTCCTCTCTTGTATACCCAATATTGGGTATAAGATCTCGAATGTCTTTGGAATCTATCCGCTCAATGGGGATATCAAGCTTTTCAAGTTGCTCAAATACTTTATCGGCAATGGTTGTTTTTCCACTCAGCGGCAAACCTGTAAACCAAAGGTTAAAGGGCTCTATTCTTTTTTTCCCCCAGCGTACCTTAAACCATGCTTTCTCGTGCAGCCAAAAAAGCCCAATTTTTAAAACACTTTCTAGCAAGCCTGTTGCAATAGCAAGATCAAGCCGACCAAAAAAGACATAGACAATCACCATGGTTGTTGTGGTAGCAACCACTCGCCATGTTACCCCTTTAGCAATAGAGCGCTTATTCGTTTCTTTATACATCCGTGTATTCCACGTTCTATTCCTAAGGGGTTTCATTAACTATTTTCGTTAACTTGTTCGGCTTCGTAAACTCAGCAGCAAGCTACAAGACTAAATACGTATGGTAGCTTGGCGGTGACCGCAGGAACCCCAATATTTTCAGCAGCGCAACCCGCCTCTTTCTAATCAGAAGCTGTTGGGCATCGTAAACTCAGCACCAACCTACCTTTATAACAACAAATCATCAATTGCCCGACAACCCCATTCTGGAAAGTGTTGCCTAACCAGTGCGTTTAAATCTTTCTCAAAAGCGCTGTATTCTTTTGCTGAGTCGTTGCTGCTTGCAACAGCTGACTTCCCTTGAATCATGCCTGCCGCCAATGTTGCGTGAGTGTATTTATCAATGACAATAAAACTGCCCGTCCCTTTTATATCAGCATACGCATCAAAGGCTATCGCTTGCTTTAGCGATAAGCGACAGTGAGCAATTTCATTTAACTTTAATTCACTGGCCTCAATTTCTGCTAATGTATTAACATCAATCTTGTGGTTAATTGCCTCAAACCGGCCCGGCACAACATTACTCGCCCTTTTGATCAGGTAATCAGTGCCAGGATTCATCGCGGCTTCATTCATCCACACTAAGGTAACGTCTAGCTGGTCGGCGACTTCTGGTGTATCGGCTGTTTTAACAATCATATCGCCACGACTGATATCTACCTCATCGTTTAACGTTAAGGTGATAGCCATAGGCGCAAATGCTTCATTAAGCTCCATCTCGCTTTCATTAACGGATGGCTGAATTATCTGCTTAACCGTTGATGTTTTATTAGAAGGCAACACCGTTATCTGATCACCCACTTTAATGGAACCACCGGCAATAGTGCCGCAAAAACCTCTGAAATCCAGATGTGGTCGGTTAACGTATTGCACCGGCAAGCGGAAGTTTTCAAGGTTCACTGTATCTTCAAGCGGAATCGTGTCGAGCTGCTCCATCAATGGCGCATCGGTATTCCATGGCATGTTTTTACTGGCGTTAACAACGTTGTCGCCAGTTAAAGCAGAAACCGGTACAAACACAGGCGAATTAATGCCCACTTCTTTTGCAAACGATTGATATTCTTTTTTAATTTCGTTAAAGCGCTGCTCGCTAAAATCAACCAAGTCCATCTTATTCACAGCCACGACGATATGCTTAATGCCTAATAGGCTGGTAATGTAACTATGGCGGCGCGTTTGTGTTTGCACACCATAGCGCGCATCAATAAGGATAATCGCTAAATCGGCTGTTGAAGCACCGGTTGCCATGTTTCGTGTGTACTGCTCATGCCCTGGGGTATCAGCAATAATAAACTTGCGTTTATCAGTGGCAAAAAAACGGTAGGCCACATCAATCGTAATGCCCTGCTCTCGTTCAGATTGCAGACCGTCCACCAATAAAGCCAAATCAATCTCTTCACCTGTTGTACCGTGTTTTTTTGAATCTTTATTAATCGCCGCCAGCTGATCTTCAAAAATCATTTTACTGTCATGCAGCAAGCGACCAATTAAGGTGCTTTTTCCATCATCTACGCTACCGCAGGTGATAAAACGTAACAATTCTTTATTTTCATGCTGCTTTAGGTACGCCTCAATATCAGACGCAATCAAATTATTTTGTTCAACCGCCATTAGAAATACCCCTCAATCTTTTTCTTTTCCATAGACCCTGATTCGTCATGGTCAATTAATCGGCCTTGGCGTTCGGATACTTTAGTTAACAACATTTCTTGAATAATCTCCGGTAAGGTTTCGGCTGTTGACTCCACCGCGCCTGTTAGTGGGTAACAACCCAATGTTCTAAAACGCACCTTCTCCATTACCGCTTTGTCGCGTAGCTCTTCAGGCATGCGCTCGTCATCCACCATGATTTTGGTTCCGCCGTACTCAACCACTGGGCGCTCTTTTGAAAAGTACAAATCAGGAATCGGTATTTCTTCAAGGTAGATATATTGCCAAATATCTAACTCTGTCCAATTAGATAATGGAAACACCCGAATCGACTCCCCTTTTTGATGACGCCCATTATAGGTATCCCACAATTCTGGGCGCTGCGCCTTTGGGTCCCAGCGATGGTTTTTATCGCGGAATGAATAAATACGCTCTTTTGCACGTGATTTTTCTTCATCACGACGAGCGCCACCAAACACCGCATCATATTTATAGAGGTCTAATACCTGGCGCAAGCCTTCTGTTTTCATAATATCCGTATGCATGGACGAACCGTGCTCAAACGGAGAAATATTCAGCTCTTTACCCTTAGGGTTAATATAAACAATCAAGTCCATCCCCACTTCTTTTGCGCGCCTATCGCGAAACTCAATCATTTCTTTGAATTTCCATGTGGTATCTACATGCACTAAGGGAAACGGCGGCTTCGCAGGAAAGAAGGCCTTTTGTGCCAAATGCAGCATCACCGATGAGTCTTTGCCAACGCTATAAAGCATCGCGGGGTTATCAAATTCGGCGATAACTTCACGTATAATATGTACAGATTCTGCTTCTAATCGCTTTAAATGCGTCAATTGTTTTTTGCTTATAACCATAATGTTAGTTTTTTATGAAATATATGATAATTAATTATAACGAATTCTCCGCGTCCCTGCCTCTTTTATTATTTTGACAGAGCAAACGACATTTTCTGATACCGATCTTTGCGTTAAGTGTGGATTATGCCTACCCTCCTGCCCCACGTACAGCTTAAGTAAAAATGAAGCTGAATCACCCCGTGGCCGCTTGGCACTCATTCAAGGTTGGGCAGAAGGCCGTTTAAAAGCAACAAACACGCTAACTGAACACATTGATAACTGTTTAACCTGTAGAGCCTGCGAACAAATGTGCCCAGCAAAAGTACCCTATGCTAGGCTGATTAATGATTTTCGTAGTGAAACGGCTAGCGCAAACAATAACAAACTAAGCGGGCTCGAACGTTCGCTTATTAAACGCCTAACAGGGCAACATAGAAAAAGCTTAAACGGCCTTTTACGTTTTTACCAAATAACAGGTTTGTATAGACTCCCTTTGCGCTTGAATGATTATTTACCCTCAAAAGCATCTGCCAATCATTTCAACAAAACATACCCTTCCCTCGCACCAACAAAAGTGGGCCTCGTTGCGCTCTTTACGGGTTGCGCCAGCGAAGTGATAGACTCAAAAACATTAAAAGATGCTCTATTTTTGCTTCAACATTGCGGGTTTGAGGTCTCTATTCCTCAAAACCAACACTGTTGCGGCGCGATAGATTTACACGCTGGCAATAAAAACCAAGCATTAAAACTGGCCCAAAACAACCAAACCGCTTTTTCCGATAAGCACTATGATGCTGTTATTACGGTTGCGAGCGGTTGTGGCTCAACCTTGCTTGAATATGACCAGCCTATATCAAAAAAAGTCGTTGATATCAGTGACTTTATCGCGCCTTATTTATCAAGCCACTCATTCAAACCACTGAAAGCATCGGCATGGCTGCACACCCCTTGTACATTAAAAAATGTTCAATCGTCAGGAACCGATATAGCTGACCTACTCTTAAATATTACTGAGCTAACGGTTCATTCTTTCAATAGTCAGCAAAAGTGCTGCGGCGCAGCTGGTACCTATATGCTTACTCATAAAGAGGCTGCCAACGCCTTACGTGAGCAAACACTCACACCAATAAAACAACAAACGACCGATTACTTACTCACCAGCAATGTCGGCTGCGCCATGCATATGCACGCCGGTTTAAAGCAAGCAGGGCTTAACACCACCACCTTGCATCCGGTATCATTACTCGCACAACAATTGGAGGTGTAGTCATGCAACGAGTCTTTTCCCCTGCCGACATATTAATTAATCATGCCGACCGTGTATTACGAACCTTGGCAGGGCACGCCAAAACAACAGGGAGAGAAAATCCTGCTGATGCCATTGAGGATAACGAGCTAAATGATGATGAAGCTAAATTATCAGCGCAACTGATGCGTGTAAACCATGCTGGCGAAGTAGCTGCCCAAGCCTTATATCAAGGCCAGTCACTCACCGCACGAAATAAGGCTGTACAGGAAAAATTAACCCAGGCCGCCGAAGAAGAAAACGACCACCTTGCATGGTGCCGCAAACGCCTCAATGAGCTTGGCGAAAAAACCAGTATGCTAGACCCTGCTTGGTACATAGGCTCTTTAGCCATTGGTGCGACAGCCGGCTTAGCAGGCGACAAATGGAGCCTCGGGTTTTTAGCCGAAACAGAGAAACAGGTCGTTCAACATATTGATAGCCATCTCGAAAAACTACCCGACAACGACCATAAAACGCGCGCCATCCTTGAACAAATGCACGAAGATGAAAACCAACACGCCAGCAGTGCCATCGAGCAAGGTGGCGTTAAGTTGCCTGAACCTATTAAACACGGTATGCGGCTTGTTTCAAAAATCATGACGAAAACATCTTTTTGGATTTAGCCTCACATGAGTAATGACTGGGATGCTCTCGTTAAATTTGACCAACAACATCTTTGGCACCCTTATACGAGCCTAAGCCACCCAACGCCCGTTTTCCCGGTAAAGTCAGCCTCTGGCGTACGCTTAACGCTTGAAGATGGCCGCGAACTGATTGATGGCATGTCTTCTTGGTGGGCCGCCATTCATGGCTACAACCATCCCGCTTTAAATACGGCGATTGAGAGTCAGCTCAAATCCATGTCACACGTGATGTTTGGCGGCTTAACGCACAAGCCCGCTGTTAATTTAGCAAAAAAGCTGATCGACATCACCCACGATGACTTACAACACGTATTCTTTGCCGACTCTGGTTCAGTTGCTGTTGAAGTCGCCATCAAAATGGCTATTCAGTACTGGGCATCACAAGGCCAGCCTCAAAAACAACGTCTGTTAACCATCAAAAATGGTTATCACGGCGATACCTTTGGCGCGATGGCGGTTTGCGACCCCGATAATGGCATGCATCATTTGTTTAGCAACGTTCTCGCTCAGCACCTTTTCGCAAATAGCCCCAACTGCTCCGGCCAAACAGCATACGATCAAGCGGCGATTGATGATTTAGAGCGTTTATTAAAAACCAATATAGACACCCTTGCAGCCGTGATTATTGAACCGCTCGTTCAAGGTGCAGGCGGTATGCGGTTTTACAGCGCTGCCTACCTTAAAAAAGTGCGTGAGCTGTGTGACAAACACAATGTACTACTGATTTTGGATGAAATAGCCACTGGCTTTGGTCGCACCGGCACCTTATTCGCCTACGAACAAGCTCACATTGCTCCCGATATTTTATGTATTGGCAAGGCGCTAACGGGTGGTTATTTAAGCCTAGCCGTAACGCTATGTTCCAGCAAAGTGGCCGGTGGTATTGGTAGCGGACAACACCCCACGCTAATGCACGGCCCAACGTTTATGGCCAACCCTTTGGCCTGCGCAGTGGCCAATGCTAGCTTAGACGTTTTATTTGCCTCCGATTGGCAAGCATCGGTACGCAGCATTGAAACACAGTTAAAAGCAGAGCTAGCGCCTTGCTCACGATTCGCCGCAGTAAAAGACGTTCGCGTTAAAGGCGCAATTGGTGTTATTGAATTACATCAAACTATTGATATCCACTGGATGCAACCCCGATTTGTGGAATTAGGCGTATGGGTTCGGCCTTTTTCAAACCTCGTGTATGTAATGCCGCCGTATATTATTGAAGAAACGGATTTGACTCAGGTTACATCGGCGATAAAACAGGTTGTATCAGAGATGTCTGACAGCCCCAGTCAACCAGGACTATAGAGAAAAATAGTCCACTTCAGTCAACCTACGCTTTTTCTAGCGAAGAAAGCCTTAAACCTTGTCATAAAAAAGCCGTTTCTAAGCTTAGAAAAGCGCCTATCAGCACCATTTTCGTTACTGGCCAGTAAGCTTATTATTAGTCGCTTTCACTTCGTCCACTTCAATTTCTCGCAACCCTAAATCCTCCATAATCGCATACGCTGCAGGTAACACCAGTAACAGTAAAAATGTCGAAGAGATCATCCCGAATACCACGCTGGCTACCAAGGGCACCAACACCTGTGCTTGCAGGCTGGTTTCTGACAATAGCGGCAACATACCCGCGATGGTGGTAATTGAGGTGAGAAAAATAGCGCGAAATCTATCACGTACAGCCTGCCCGGCGGCCGCGTGTAACAACATGCCTTCACGGCTTCTACGTTTTACGTATTCTACTAACAAGATAGAATCATTCACCACAATACCTGCTAGAGAAACGAAACCGATCATACTAGGCATCGTGATATCCAGCCCCATCAGTTTATGCCCCCAGACAACACCGATGAGTGCCAGTGGAATATTCATTAGCACGATCAGTGGTTCACGGTAATTTCTGAACTGAAAACTAAGTAAAAAATACACGCCGCTGATGCCTAAGATAAAACCGATGAGTACCGAGCTATTAGTTTCTTGGCTATTTTTCACTTCACCTTCTAGGCTGATATACATACCTGGATAGCGCTGTTGTAGTCCATTAAGGAAACGAGCACGCGTGTCGTTAATTATTTCATTGGTATTTGCAATGGCAGCGTCAATGTCACCTAAAATAGTAACCGTGCGTAGATGGTTGATACGAACAATTTTGGAAAACTCACGCTTATCGCTGACATCGGCGATAGCGCTTAATGGAATATCAACGCCCTTGTTATTGAACAAGCTGAGTTGTTCAAAATCTTTTAAGGCATTTTCCCGATCTGTTTTAAGTTTGACATTGATTTCATAGGCTTCACGCCCCTGATACACATCACCTATTTTTACCCCCTGATAGGCTGCACGTAACTGTTGCGCCAGTTGTTGCGCGTTTAAGCCAGATACCAATGACCCTGGGTGCAGGCTGACGGTGAACTGAGGTTTTCCAGGGCGAAGGTCATCCATAACATTCGATACACCAGGGTAACCATTAAGCCAGGTTTGAAGCTCCCACGAGGCATTAGACAATTGTTGCAAATCATCGCCTTGCAAACGTATGGAAATAGCCTGCCCAGCAGGCCCTAACTTGGGTTCTTTGTACTGGATAGAGACGGCATCTGCAATCGGAGGCGTCGATTTTCGCCATAGACGACGCAATTTATTTAACGAAGTGTTACGTTTCTCTGAATCAAGCAAGTCTAAGCTGATGGTGGCGAGATGTGCACCTTCTTCACCGGCATCGGCATTGTTGCTGTAGAAAACTTGAATGTGCCTGATCAGCTCCCCGTTATCTTCCAAAGGTAATTCACTCTTTGCCCGTTGCAAACCTGCCAATAACTCTGCAACCACCGCTTCGGTACGATCAAAGGGAGTGCCTTGCGGCATAAGAATACGAGCCTCTAGCTGGTTACCTTCGAGATCGGGGAATGCCTTAAATTTGATTAAACCGGCTGGAAATAGACTAAGGGTAATAATGAATAAACCAACAGCAGCCCCCACTGTTAGATAGCGATATTGAATCGCCGTATCTGCGATACGGCCAACGGCGTTACGTAGCCCCTCAAACTGTTGCTCAAACGTGTGACGCCAGTTTTTTGTGCCTGTTGCTTGAAGCTGATCCTGATGTTTTTCAAGTGAACGTTTCAAGTGGTGAGGCAGAATTAAAAAGGCTTCCACCAGACTAATGGTGAGTACCGATAGTAACACGATGGGTAGTACCCCCATCACTTGCCCCATATCACCTTTTAGAAACAATAAACTACCAAACAACATGGCGGAGGTGGCAAAGGAGGACAAAACGCCTCGACCCACTTTAGCGATGCCACTGACGGTTGCCTGTAGTGGTGACTGACCATTACGATATTCCTGCTCAATGCTTTCAGATATGACAATAGCATCATCCATCAGTATACCGATGGCCATCAGCAAGGCGACCATAGATATCATGTTAATGCTAATACCTAAAATACTCATCACCATCAGCCCGCCAATAAAAGAGATGGGTAATCCCAGCGCTAACCAGAAGGTATACCGCCAACTGAAAAAAACGAACAGTGTCATGGTAGCCAGCAGCAGACCCTGCCAGCCATTTCTGAGTAATAAACTGAGACGATCCTGCACGATTGAGGCGGAATCTTGGGTGATGACCAATCGAGTAGATTCAGGCAATATAGCGTTTTCGGCGGTTACAAAGTCATCGACCGCGTTGTATACGGTCAGCGTGTCATCACTGGTGTTTTTACTGACTTTAAGCAGGGCTGCCGGTTTGCCATTAAGCTCAACACGTACTTCTTCGTCGGTAAATTCATCGACAATGGTGGCGATGTCGCCCAAACGTATTCGCCCACCTTTGGCATCATTCAGTATGACAAGGTCGGCCAGCTCTTCTACACTGCGACGTTCATTTTCAATGCGAATCTGGTACGAGCGTAATTCTGCCTCCAATATACCAGCGGGTAAATCGACCGCCTGCTGTTGAATTAAATGAGCGATATCTTGAATACTGAGCCGGTAACGATGTAATGATTCTGCGTTGATAAGCACACTGAACTCATGCGTAGAAAAACCACTGACATCGACCATCGGTACCTGCGGTAATGCCAATAAACGGTCTCGATAGTATTCTGCCAATGCTTTAAGTTCGGGCTGCGAAAGATCGGCGTTAATCGCAACGCTAACAACGGGTCGGGTTCGCCCCAACTCTTTTATAATTGGGTCCTCAGTATCTTCCGGAAAGTCAGTGATAGCATCGACAGCAGAATTCACATCATTGATGAATTGTTGCAAGTTGCCAGTTTCTTGCATATCCAACACCATGATGCCGATATTGTCACGTGCTTCACAGCGTCGCTCTTCAAGAAAACTAATCCCATCAGTGCTATCCTCCAGTCGATTACAGATGCCTTCTTCGACTTCACTAGTACTAGCTCCAGGATAGGGAACGCTAACCTGCACTCTATAAGCATCTATCTCTGGAAAGGTCTCCTTGTTTAAACTCGGTAATGAGCTGATGCCCAGTAATACAATAATAAACATCAGAATGTTGGCAGCGGTAGGGTGATCCGCAAAATAACGAATCATTTACTTACGCTCCCACATCTTCGCCAAGGGCACGTTGATACATATCCTTTTCAAAATTAGGGTTGGCAATCATTTGCAAAGGCATACCTTCGATGACAGGAATAAGATCAGTGATAATAACTTTCTCGCCGGGTTCGATTCCGCTACGAATAACAACAAGGTCGCCTTGCATCAATTGGATATCGACTGAGCGAATTTCTAATCGGTTATCAGCATCAACGATATAGACTCGTCCTTGATGCACGGCTTTGCGTGGTATCACCAACGCGGGGTGTTCTGGTGCAAAAATATGGATAGAGGTATACATGCCCTTGATAAGAGGGGGTCTTTTGCCGGGAATCCTTTTATCGTAAGAATCCTCTACCCCGACAACGATGCCCATGGTCTGACGAATTGGATCAATGGAATCACTGATGCGTAACACGCGCGCTTTCCAGACAGCGCTGGGCATGCCGTTTACGAGTCGAACGTTAGCACTGAGTTTTAGACGGTCATTAATGCCTCCACCGGTTCGGATGGCCAGTTTATTGATTTTGATAGTGCCTTCCAAGTGACTCACCAGTTTTCGCATCGAATCGATAGGTAATTGTGCGGTAATTTCTACGCCTTTAAGGTCAATGGCTTCAAACAATGGTGAACCGACAGCCACAAACTCGTTTCTATCAATATTAACGGTCCCAATGCGGGCATCGAAAGGCAGAGATATTTCGGTGCGGCCAAGAATAGTTTCTCGGTTTTGTACTTCCTGTTCTGCGCGAGCAATTTGCGCTTTAATAGATTGTCCGCGACTACCGAAGCCATTTATCTTGCCTTGTAACTCTTCTACCTGTTGTTGTAGTTGTATGACTTTTTGCTTTTCTGCATCCAGGGCCGACTTACTAATCGCCTCTTTTTCATAGCCGCTCTTAATTCGAGCGTATTCAGCTTGTCCCACCCTGAGATTATTTTGTGCCAGTTTTAGCGAACGCCGTGCAGATTTCTCTTCTTCGTCTAACTGTTTTAAAGCAGAACGACTGCCGGAGAGATCGGCTTCGGTCTGTTTCAATGTGCTCGCATAATCTTCCGCATCGATACGCACGACCACTGTATTGGCAAGAATCGTTTCACCGGCTTTTAGATTAGGGTGCACATAACTGATTTTTCCACTCACCTCAGCTGTACTGTTTAGTGTGATGGCCGGTTTGACATTACCATAGGCGGTAATACGGGCACGAAATGGAATGTTGCTAGCGGTAATAATCTCCACCGCTTTGCTTGGCATTGCAGTGGCTACGTGTTGCATAGCAGGTTTGGATTTTATCAATATGATGGCGATAATAAGCGCCAGTACAAGAGCAAAAAACAGAGATAAATAATGTTTTAAATTTAAGTTCATTTTGAATAGTAACCTTTGCTAGTTTATTTGCTCTGCTAATCAAATCATCAAGTATTGCTCTGTTGATTGCAAGGCATATACAGCGTTCCAGCGCGATATAACCTTAAAGGCATGGATGAGTTATTCTCTATCTTTCGACTAGGTGACTAACAGCGTTATCGGGAAAGTTTGAGCCGCTAAATGAATCTGCGGGGCCAATAGTTAACATATTAAAACAATCATTGCTTTAATATTGCTAAACAATTGAGCATATGCTCATTTATACACGTTATTCATGATCGTATGCGAACCATAGAAGCCTGATTGTTAAATAATCAGGCTTACACTTAACCAGGTCAGCAAATCATTGAATCAAGCTTTTATAAAGCGCTAAGTACAAGATACGCTGAAAACATTGCGGACTTTTCAACTACAACACAATGACAACGTTAAACCTATGCTGAGCGACTACTTCCCAACTAATGGTGGGTGGCAAATAATCTGAACCGTCACGCCTTCTGGGTCATAACAATAAAAACTTTTTGCGCCATCGCGGTGTTTACGAGGCTGGGTCTTCATTTTAATATTATGATGTTTTAAAAACTCAAACCAATCATCTACATCTTCTTCGCGATCAAGAAAAAAACCGATGTGGTCTAGTTTCGGAACACCCTTTTCTTCACCCGTTACAACGTGCAAGGCTAAATTATCATTGCCTGAGGTGAGGTATACATTGTCAGGATCGGGTCTCCATTCAATCGTCATACCCATTAGTTCTACGTAGAAGTGCTCTGCCGCCGCTAGGTTACGAACATTTAGCGCCACATGTCTTAAACCTGTTGTAGGGTTAGGTCGCTTCATTGAGCATCAACATCTACTATTTCATAATCATGGGTAATTTCAACCGCCTTACTCAACATGATAGACGCAGAGCAGTATTTCTCGGCGGATAGGTTCACTGCACGCGCAACTGCTTTATCGGTTAAGCCTTTGCCTGAAATAATAAAGTGCACATGAATTTTAGTAAATACGGCCGGTACCGTATCGGCCCGTTCGGCCTGTATTTCTGCTACGCAATCGGTCACATTTTGGCGCGCTTTATCTAATATCATTTTTACATCAAACGCGGTACAACCGCCCATGCCGGTTAGTAACATTTCCATCGGGCGGAGGCCTAAATTTCTACCGCCATTTTCTGGCGCACCATCCATAACAACGGTATGTCCGCTACCAGATTCACCCAAAAACATCGCACCTTCAACCCATTTTATTCTTACGTCCATAACACACCTTGCTGATTAAAATTAGGCGTCAAGAATATCATAAAACCCCCATCTTAACGGTAGGTGTTATTTTAAGAATCTCTGCTAAACTTAAAATTATGAACAAGCAAAAACCTATCCTTAACTTCTCTGGCATGTCTGATGAAACATTTGCCTCCTTCATCAGCTTTTGTCACCGCCACGAATACCCTAATAAAACCGACATCATCCAACCTGGCGATGACGTTAAGACTTTATATTATTTTATAGAGGGCTCTGCGTATGTGCGTGTTGATGAGGTTGGTGGGCATGAATTTATCATTGCCAACCTTAGCCGTGGCGACTTTATTGGTGAGGCCGGCTTCTTTGAGCCCAATGGTAGCCGAGACAAACGAGATGTTTACGTTCAAACCTGTTCGGCTTGCCTGCTTGCTGGCATTAGTTATAGTCGTTTAAGTTCGTTATTGGATAATGAACTTAAAGCTGAAAGCAGAGAAATTCTTACCGCATTAGGCAGGCAGTTGGCTAAACGTTTGCTACACACTAGTCGAAAAGCCGGTCACTTGGCATTCTTGGATGTCAGTGGTCGAATCGCCAGAACCCTAATCGACTTAACTGAAACACCTGAGGCGATGACTCACCCGGAGGGCTTGCAAATTAGGATCACCCGTCAAGACATTGGTCGCATGGTAGGTTGTTCACGCGAAATGGCAGGACGTGTACTAAAAACGATGGGGGAGCAGGGGCTCATCGAGGTGAGCGGCAAAACAATCTTAATAAAAGAGCAAGCACTAGGCAATCAACTCCTTTAGCGCCTCACCTGGGCTATCGCAACGCATAAAGGCCTCACCAATTAAAAACGTGTGCACCCCGTGCTCCTTTAACATCTTGATATCAGCAGACTGATGGATACCACTTTCACTGACCACAATAACCCCATCGGGAATATGGTCTAACAAATTAACCGTTGTTTGCAATGAGGTTTCAAAGGTTCTTAAGTCTCTATTATTAATACCCACTAAGGCTAACTCCAAACGCAGAGCACGCTCTAATTCATCAGCATCATGAACTTCAACTAACACATCTAAGCCTAACTCCACCGCCAGTTGATATAAGGTATTCAGCGCAGTATCTTCCAGCGCAGCTACGATCAGCAAAATACAATCTGCACCCATCGCGCGCGCTTCATATACTTGATAAGGATCAACGATAAAGTCCTTACGGATAACTGGCAAGCTACACGCGGCACGCGCCTGCATTAAATAAGCCTCTGAGCCTTGAAAAAAATCCTGATCCGTAAGCACCGATAAACAAGCCGCACCACCGGCCTCATAACTTACCGCTATATCCGCCGGCACAAAATTCTCACGCAATAAACCTTTACTGGGCGATGCCTTTTTTACTTCTGCAATAACCGCCGTTTCACCTTGATCCAGCTTGTTTTTAATCGACTGAACAAACCCACGAACAGGTGACGCAATCGCTATCTTTTGTTTAAGATCGTCAATAGAAGTTTGCTTAAGCCGCTGGGCAATTTCTTCATGCTTTCTTGCTAAAATCTTTTTTAAAACGTCTGGAGTGTCGCTCATTTTAATAGCTCTGTGTTTGTTCTTTTAATTCGGTTATTTTTTGTAATGCTTGGCCGGATTGAATCACCTCAAAGGCTCGTTTTACCCCCGATTTAATACTCTCTGCTTGACCACAAACATACAATGCAGCCCCTGCATTTAAAGCCAGCATATCCGCTGCTTTTTTACCTTCTGCTGTTTTTTGTGACCCCAGCGCATCGCTGATTAAGTCAAGCGACTCAGCGGCGCTGCTAACCGTCAAACCGATTAGACTTTGACTCGCGACACCTAAATCTTCAGGGCTTATTTTATATTCACTCACCACACCGTCTTTTAACTCCGCGACGTGGGTGGGTGTCGCTAAGCTAATCTCATCCAGCCCGTCTTGAGCATGCACAACTAACACATGCTCACTGCCTAAGCGCTGTAAAACATTCGCAATGGGCTTGCACAGTGCTTCGTTAAATACACCAATTACTTGAGATTTCACACCCGCTGGGTTGGTCATCGGCCCTAGCATATTGAATATTGTGCGCTGGGCTAATTCCTTACGTGGGCCAATGGCATGCTTCATAGCGCTATGGTGCGCTGGCGCAAACATAAACCCTATACCAACCGTGTTAACGCATTGCGCCACTTGGTCGGCGCTCAAATTTAAATTAATACCGGCTGCTTCTAACACATCAGCGCTGCCAGTTGAGCTAGAGACCGAGCGATTACCATGTTTAGCCACTTGCCCACCGGCCGCCGCGACAATAAAGGCACTGGCTGTTGAGACATTAAATAAATCTGAGCCATCCCCACCGGTACCGCAGGTGTCTACCAAGAAGTCACCCGCTACATTAACCTGGGTTGCTAACTCGCGCATAACGATTGCCGCGCCTTCAATTTCATCCAGCGATTCACCTTTCATTCGTAAAGCCACTAGAAAACCACCAATCTGTGCAGGTGTTGCTTCACCCAACATAATTTGACGCATCACTGCTATCATCTGATCGGTGGATAAATCTTGGTGATTAATAGTGACTTCAAGCGCCTGCTTTATATCCATTGGCTAAGTCCTCTCTAAGAAATTTCTTAATAAATCGTGACCGTGCTCAGTCAAAATGGATTCTGGGTGGAACTGCACACCTTCAATCGCTAACTCGCGGTGTTTAATGCCCATAATTTCATCTACCTCACCTTGCGCTGTTTCTGTCCACGCCGTTATTTCCAAACAATCGGGCAAAGAGTCTTTTTCAAGCACAAGAGAGTGGTAGCGTGTGGCTTTAAATGGGTTACTTAAACCGGTAAAAACGCCGCTATTATTATGGTACATATCCGACGTTTTACCATGCATAATTTGCTTCGCATGGACCACTTTACCGCCAAACACTTCACCAATGCTTTGGTGCCCCAAACAGACACCTAAAATAGGCACAACTCCAGCCATTTTCTTGATCAAGTCAACAGAAATTCCCGCTTGCGTTGGCGTACACGGCCCCGGCGAAATCACTAACTTATCGGCTTGCATCGCTACCACGTCATCAATACTCACCTGGTCATTGCGCACCACATGCACATCCGCCCCTAACTCGGCAAAGTATTGCACGAGGTTATAAGTAAACGAATCGTAATTGTCGATCATCACTAATTTACACCCAGCCATTAGTATTCACCTTTTGTTAAACCGCGTTGCGCCATCGCCACCGCTTTAAAGATCGCACGCCCTTTATTCATTGTTTCTGCCCATTCATTTTCTGGCACGGAGTCATGCACAATACCGGCACCCGCTTGAATATTCAGTTTTCCATCCTTTATAACGGCGGTTCGAATGGCAATTGCGGTATCTAAGTTGCCCGACCACGACACATACCCCACCGCACCTGAATAAATACCTCGTTTAACGGGTTCTAATTCATCAATAATTTGCATCGCACGAATTTTAGGTGCGCCACTCACCGTGCCCGCCGGAAAAGTCGCCTCCAACACATCAATCGCATCAAGACCGGGCTGCAATTGACCGGTCACATTCGACACAATATGCATTACATGGGAATAACGCTCAATCACCATTTTATCGGTGAGCTCTACTGTATTTGTTTTTGATACCCGACCCGCATCATTGCGACCTAAATCTATCAACATTAAATGTTCCGCACATTCTTTAGGGTCGGCGAGCAAATCTTTCTCCAACGCCTCATCTTCTTCACGCGTTGCGCCCCTTGGTCGAGTACCGGCAATCGGCCGCACGGTCACTTGATCATCTTCTAAGCGGGTTAAAATTTCAGGTGATGACCCCACAACATACGTGTCTTCTAAGTTCAAATGATACATATAGGGCGAAGGGTTTAAACAGCGCAAGGCTCGATACAGATCAATAGGCGAGTCTTCGTAGGGAATGGTCATTCTTTGCGATAACACGACTTGCATCACATCGCCTTCAACAATATATTCTTTGACTCTTTTGACCGCCTCTTGAAAACCTTGTTGAGTAAAGCCCGAAATAAAATCGCCCTCAGCCACCTCTGCGGCCTGACTTTGCCCAAATGTTGATTGGGTCTCTGAGGTGCTCAAGGTATTGACCAACTCATCCAAACGAACCAAGCCCTTCTCGTAAGCATTTTCCAAGCTGGGGTCAACGTGCGTCACAATCATTAATTGATTATTAACATTGTCGAAGACCAACACCTCTTCAGAGACCATTAATAAAATATCCGGAGAACCGATAGGGTCTTTTTTGTTCTGCTGACTTTTTTCCACTACTTTTGGTTCAATATAATGAATCGTTTCGTAACCGAAATAGCCGACCAAGCCCCCACTAAAGCGCGGTAAACCGTCAACATCGGGCATATTAAATTTCAACGCATGCTGACGAACCCAATCTAATGGGTCATCGCTACTTACCGTGTCGGTTACACGCCCATTTGACTGCAAGCTAATCGTATTACCGCTGATTTTAATCACATCTTTACACGGCAGACCTATGATGGAATATCGACCCCAATTCTCACCCCCTTCAACCGATTCAAAGAGATAGCTATAAGGGCCATTCGCCAGTTTCATATAGGCGCTAAGGGGTGTTTCCAAATCAGCAAGGATGGTTTTCATCAAGGGAATTTTGTTATAGCCTTGATCTGCGTATTGTTTAAATTGTTCGGGTGTCATGTCACTGTCTCATTATTACTTCATCAATGGTTAGGCTCTTACTCTTAAAATTACCAGCCGAACCGCCATCGTTTTTTCATCAGTTTCACCATACCCATAGTTAAATACTCTGTCTTATGCTGCCTGCTGAAGAAGCTGGCTAATATCTGAAAAATGACTAATAACGACATTCGCTCCTAATTCATTCACATCATCCTCACCGTGATAACCGTAATCAACACAAATAGAATAAAAACCTGCCGCTTGAGCGGCAGCAATATCATTCACCGAGTCACCCACCATAATAGCCTGCGTTGGCGACACATTAAAAAAATTGGCCGTTTCTAACAACGGCATCGGGTGAGGTTTCCGGTGCTTAAACGTATCGCCACAAACCACCTTATCAAACAATTCTAAAAGACCAAGCTCCTTTAGCAAAGGCAGCGTGAATTGTTCCGGCTTATTGGTAATACATGCCAATAAGATATCGGCGTCTTTTAAAGCCTGTAAGGTTTGTTCAACACCGTTATATAGCACACTATTTTCATTAAGATGTTCAGCATAGTGCTTTAAAAAAATCGGGTACGCTATGTCAAATAGGTCACTGGGCACCTCTGCTTTAATATTGCCGGATAAAGCTCGCTTTACTAAAACACGCGCACCATTTCCAACCCAACCACGTACGCTGTCTAGCGGTTGATTCGGTAAGTTCAATTCAGCCAAGGTTAACTGAATAGCTTTTGTCAAATCAGGCACGCTATCTAGTAGCGTGCCATCTAAATCAAACGCCATTAGTTTTATTTGGCAATTTTCCTGCAATCGTTTCAATCGACTGCCTTGGCTATTTGGCTGCGCATATCGGCGATTGTTTCGGCGTAATCATCGGTATTAAAAATAGCCGATCCAGCCACAAACATGTCGGCACCTGCCGCGGCAATCTCGCCAATATTGTCGATTTTTACACCGCCATCCACTTCCAAACGAATATCAAAACCACTGTCATCAATGCGCTGGCGCACCTGCCTCAATTTATCAAGGGTTGAGGGAATAAAGCTTTGCCCACCGAAACCAGGGTTTACCGACATTAATAAAATCACATCAAGCTTATCCATCACGTGGTCTAAATAGCTAAGTGACGTTGCAGGATTGAAAACCAAGCCTGCTTTGCAACCCAGTTCTTTTATCAGGCCTAAGCTACGATCAATATGCTCAGACGCTTCTGGGTGAAAGGTAATATAACTGGCGCCAGCTTTGGCAAAATCAGGAATAATTCTATCCACTGGTTTAACCATTAGGTGGACATCAATGGGTGCCGTAACACCGTGCTTGCGTAATGCCTCGCAGACTAAAGGACCAATTGTTAAATTTGGCACGTAGTGATTATCCATCACATCAAAATGTACGATATCCGCACCTGCTGCTAGAACGTTATCCACCTCTTCACCTAAACGGGCAAAGTCCGCTGATAAAATAGAGGGGGCAATTAATGGTGTTTTCATTTTTAACACTATATTGATAAAAAAAGAAGAGTACCCGAAATTGCGATATATTTCACCTCTATTACCCCTTAAGGCCTTTTATAATCGCTTATCTTAAGCGCCTGATAGATAAAAACTTTTGTTCTGCCGTAATTTCCATTTCAAACACACCATAAATTCCATCATGTGTTAAAAATTTCCGTACTTTATCCGCAGAAAACTCAACTCGCCGTCCATCCGCCGCACGTGTGGAAATTTTTTTTGCATGACCCTTATAAACAGCCAGATAAGCCTCTGCTGAAATCGCCAATTTAAAAATAAGTCGTTGTCTTGTCATCTGCTAATTTTACCCAAAAAATGTCGCTTGAATCCAACCGAGATACTTTAAGTTAAAAGATTAAGCTTTACTAAAACAAGCTTTGCTCTGGATTTTTTATGTTGACTAATGCACCATGACCCATTCAATTAACTGTCTTAGTAACTCTCTGTGATATCTAAAGCGCTATTATCTTTTTTAATATTCAGTTGCTGCTTATTCGTCAGTAGTATGGCGTTGTCGTCCGACTTAGAGCGTGAAAAACGTATCGCAGAAAACGTTCAAGATAGTATTATCATTGGCGAAATAATTAGTTTAAAAACAGCAGACGCCGAATTCATTGGATTGTTAAATAACGAAGAACCAGACACACCTCGCGGCAGCATCATTATTTTACATGGCATGGGATCTAACCCTAACGCACCACACATCGTTTACCCACTTCGTAGCCAACTTGCTGAGCTTGGCTGGATCACCGCGTCCATTCAGCTGCCTATTGCCGCTCATGGTGCGTCTATTGATGATAATTTGGCTTTAATTAAAGAGAGTGGCCCAAGAATTGAAGCCACCTTAAATTATATGCGCGAGAACTTTAAAAACAGCCCTTGCGTCGTCATCGCCCACAGTTTAGGTGCCATTATGGCCACTGATTATTTTGCTCACCAAGAAAAGCTTGTCTGCGATGCCCTCGTGTTAATCGGTTTACCAACACTTTCCTCAACGCTACCTGAGGCTCAATCAACCGAGCTATTACAAGAGATATCTATCCCAGTACTTGATATTTTTGGTAGCCAAGATTTAGACAGCGTTAAAAAAACTGCCCCAACACGAAAGTTGGCGCTTATTAAAAACAACTCTCTTAATCGCCAAATTGAAATCTCTGGTGCCGACCACGCATTTAATGGCTTAGATGACACATTGGTTCTCTCAATACACAATTGGCTCACACACGTCTTTAAAAAACCCTCTTCAATCACATTAAAAAGGAATACACATGATCCCTCTAGCAATTAGTCTTCACGTTTTATCGTCTGTCATTTGGGTCGGTGGAATGTTTTTCGCCTACCTTGTCTTACGCCCCATTGCAGCTATTCAATTTGAGCCCCCTCAACGATTAACGTTATGGTCAAATGTATTTGCTAAGTTCTTCCCTTGGGTTTGGGCCGCTGTTGTACTGCTTATCGGCACTGGTTTTTGGCTTATTACCAATAAATTCGGCGGTATGAAAAACGTAGGCGTGCACATTCATATTATGATGAGCATGGGTATCATCATGGCGCTTATTTTCATGCACGTTTTCTTTGCACCTACACGCAAACTAACAAAGGCTGTCACTGAACATAACTGGGAAGAAGCAGGCAAAAACTTAGCCCAAATTCGTGTCCTCATTGGCGTAAATCTCATCATTGGAGTTGCCGTTGTGGTCATCGCAACCAGTGGCCGCTACTTATTTAGTTAACAAAAATCACTTTACCTGTACAACATAAACGCTGAACACTGCCCCACCCATGAATAAAAGTTTAATCACCAACCTCGTTGCCATTGGCGTTATTATCGCCAGCTTTTTCACCCCGCTCTATACTGAAAATATTAAAGCTGTGGGTGTTTTTGCGCTATCAGGCGCTGTTACCAATTGGATTGCTATCCATATGCTCTTCGAAAAAGTGCCTTTTTTGTATGGCTCTGGCGTTATTCCCGCTCATTTTGAAGAATTTAAACGTGGCATTCAAGAATTGATAATGCGGCAATTCTTTACGCAAGAAAATATCGAACGTTTCTTACAACGTGAGGAAGATTCGGCTCAACAATTATTTAATGTGGACCCACTGCTGGATCGGCTTGATTATGACCAACTTTTCCAAGGACTCGTCGATGCCATTGCCGAATCATCATTTGGCAGCATGCTGGCTATGGTCGGTGGTGTTGCCGCACTTGACCCTCTGAAAGAACCTGTTTGTAAAAAAATCCGTTTGACTCTCACTGAGGTGACCCGGAGTGAAGCCTTTATCGAAGCAATACACGAGGGTATTAATGCACAGCAAATAAGCGGTGATTTAATCAATGATATTGAAGCCATTGTTGAAAAAAGACTCAACGAATTAACACCCGACATGGTCAAAGAAATTATTCAACGCATGATCAAAGAGCACTTGGGCTGGCTAGTTGTTTGGGGTGGCGTATTTGGCGGCCTCATTGGCCTTGGTTTTAGCCTTATTTAACATACGCGCTTCGTTCCCCCATAGGCATCAATCCGGGGCGCGTAATATTAACGCCACCCGTCTATTTTTACCTCGCCCAATTTCATCGTTATTACTTGTAATTGGGCGGGTATCGGCATAACCGATAGCACTTAAACGTTGAGGAGAAATTCCTCGACCGATCAAATACCGCGTTACGCTCGTCGCCCTAGAAGAAGAAAGCTCCCAATTGGATGCATACCGCGGCGTTGAAATAGGCTGATTATCGGTATGACCTTCCACCAAAATATGCCACGGACGCTGCTTCAACATAACCGCCAGCTCATCTAGAACCTGCTCGCCTGATTGACTCAAGGTAGCATCCGCCGGAAAAAATAAAATGCTATCACTCATAGCGAGTTTAATCGTATTTTTTTCCTCAATGACATTCACGCGATCCTTTAAATGGCTCATATAAACCTGATCCAGAAAAGCACGATTACCGGGTTTTTTTTGAGCCTCAACAGTCTGTAACGTCTCCAACTCAACAGCTGTTTGTTGTATTTCGTTTTGTTGATAACTGAGTAATAAAACAAACAGTGTAACCATTAACAACAGAAGGTCTATATAACTCAGTGCCCACGTATCGTGCTCCCCCTCTTGTGTTAGGCCTTCAGCTAAGTTGCTTTTTGACCGTCGCTCAATCAACATGGCTGGCTGCGAGTGGCAATAGTTTTAGCCACTTACTTCTTAAGCTTGGTTTTAGTTTTGATTTTTTTTCAGCCGCACGCTCTACCGGAATACCATGCGCTTCCAACATATCCCGAATCACTAAGGGGTGAGTTTTTTCCTGCATCATGGCCAACCCCTCTAACAGGGTATTCAAGTGAGAAGCATGCTCAGCGGTTCTTTTTTCAAGCTTAATAGCCAAGGGTTTACACACTAAATTTGCCACCACTAAACCATATAACGTTGTTAGCAAGGCAAAGCCCATCGTTGCTCCAACTTGCTCTAAACCCACTTCACCTAAGCCATACAACATATGAATCATGCCCAACAAGGTGCCTAGCATGCCAAACGCTGGCGCGTAACTCGACATCAAACGCAACAGTTGCGACTTCTCTTGTACAGGCAATAACAGCCGCGCACACTCTTTTCGCAGAATGTTATTAATATCGCCTAATGAACACCTATCCAATATAAGCTGAACACCCTTAATTAGAATCGGCTGTGTTGCTAGCGTTATTTCTTGCTCTAATACTCTAACCTGTGATGAACGGTACAAATGCGCACAGCGAAGTAGCTGCTTAAATTCAGCCAAACCATGAAAATCTGCTGGCTGGCCTTTTACAATAGCGGGTAATTCACGGATAAGGCTCAGCACCTTATCCTGGGGCTTACTTAATAAAACAGCGCATAAGGTACCACCCAGTACCACTAATAGCCCTGGGAGGTTTATTAGGGCAAATAAGTGGCTAGGTGAAATAAGCATCACCACCGAACCGAGTAACAGTAGCAGTGTGGTATTGAACATAGTAAAAAATCGCATTGAATTAACCTAAATTAAGATTCATAACAAAGTAGCTAGCAATTGCTATGCCCAAAAATTATTCACCTGATAAAACAAAAACTTAAAAAGAAATCAGTAGTGACTATATCAATTGATTAGTTTTATTCCTGTTAGTAACGGCAATGTTTAGCCGCATTCAATCTATTGGCGATTAACAAAAACAACAAAGCCGGAGCAATTAATTGCACCGGCTTAAATAGCTTTTAAAAAAAGGACGATACTTTTTTCTTAAACGTAATATGAACCCTGTGGTAAAACAGTGATAGAAAGAATATCTAACAATATACGAGGGTAGACCGAAAGAACGCTTCCAATGGCCACCCATCCTAATCCCTACATGCCCAGCATTCAGGTTATTATTATGTTGAGGTAGCTATGATAGTTAAGTGACGTTCAATTGACCCTTGAATGACATTAAAGGACACGAACTATACGCTATAAACAACCTTGCCAAGGCTGTCTATAGCCATTATTTAGAGGGGTTTAAATAAAAAAATCTAGTTATTTTTAATCGCGAAAATTCTTATACTGCAACGGGAGGCCTGTTTGCTCTGCTTTAAGCATTGCCATAACCGCTTGTAGGTCGTCACGTTTCTTGCCTGTCACACGCACTTGTTCGTTTTGAATTTGCGCCTGAACCTTCAGCTTCTTTTCTTTTATCAGTTTCGTAATTTTTTTTGCCGACTCACTATCTAAGCCTTCTTTTATAACTACTTTCTGCTTAACTTTCAAACCAGTTTCTTCGGCTGCTTGCACGTCCATACAATCAACATCAACACCTCGCCGCGACAACTTAACACGAAAAATATCCAACATTTGTCCCAGTTGAAATTTAGAATCGCCTGTCAAGGTGACATCGTTCCCTGCTTGCTCATACTTAGCATCCGTTCCTTTAAAATCAAACCGTGTTGTTACTTCTTTATTTGCTTGATCCACTGCATTAGTTAATTCGTGCTGGTCTACTTCTGAAACCACATCAAACGACGGCATAACGCCTCCTATCCATTTAATTACAATACATTAGATTTTAGCGACTAGCCTTATAGAAAAATAGTTTTTTTATCGTGCAAAACCCACATTAACTAGAAAACACCTTTAACTGTAACTCATCTAGCATCAATAACAGCGTGTTTTCAATTTCATAGAGCTCAGCACACTTCGCTTTAGCATCTTGTCTATGATGGCCCTTATACAATTGAATAATCTCATCGCCGGTCGTGTGCAAACGCCGATGCACCGGGTCAATAGCCTCAAAACTGGGCAAATGGCCGTATCGTTTTAATCCATCCGAGTGGTACCACACACCAAAACGGCACTTACTTTCCTCATTCAATTTCGCTTTTTCAATAGGTAAAGTCGCATCTTCAATGGGGTTTATCACATTTTCAACCCATTCACGAACATCGTGTTGCGCAACCAATAATGGAAACACTTTAAGGTCCCACTCAGCCTTTGACCATACGGTCCACTTAGCATCAGGAGTAAACTCATCTGACCAGACAACCACCTCTTCAGGTGACATCGCCTCTGCAATTCCACGCCCTTGTGCCACATCACAACCCAAGCGCATTAATAGCACGCCCTGCTCAACCGTTTCAACACCTTCAGCCAATACATCTCGTCCGAAAGTAACAGCCAGACCAATAATCGCTTGCACCAGCGCTAGGTCCTCTTTGTCATCTAAAATATCGTGAATAAATGACTGGTCTATTTTTAGTGTATTCGCAGGCAGCCGTTTCAAATAACTTAACGATGAATACCCCGTACCAAAATCATCTAAAGCAAAACGCA
>OJFP01000117.1_pt1 | contig 61131 bp, 62 predicted proteins | sample 1594141 | NCBI WGS metagenome assembly OJFP01 (sample SAMN05416843, study PRJEB24817) | seawater metagenome | isolation source: Sea water | place: Canada:Atlantic | collected 2013-07 | reverse complement strand
CTCTTCGTCGGCAGCGTCAGATGTGTATAAGAGACAGACCCAGAAGAGCCAAAAAACGAACCTGCAGATGACACGGATGACGGTGAGCAACAAACGCCCGATGAAATGGATGATAAGCAATCATCTGATGATGGTTCAACTGATACAACGGAAGATAATACCCAACAAGAGGTATCTGATGGTTGTTTAGATAAAGACGCCGTTCAAGCCATGCTAGACGCTACTGAAGATCAACTGGATAAAGACTTATTTGAGTCAATTATTCCAGAGCAATTGGATGAAGCCATAGTGGAAGCTGAAGAGAATGGAGCCATTTGTTGTGGTGATGGATCTGCCGATGTACCCCCTTTACCTTTAGGGGATCATGCAACGGTATATGCCAGTGCTTATAAACAAACCTATGCGTTACGAACACGGTTACAGAGCTTTGTACAAGCTACTAAACGTGTGAAAAGGGGAACAAGTCAACACGGTCGTAATTTGAATGATAAGAAACTACACCGCGTGAAACTTGGGAACCCATCGATTTATCGTACTCGTCAAAGAAAGAAAGCGGTTAATACCGTCGTTCAAGTATTAATGGACAGTTCTTATTCGATGAGCGATAGAAACATGATGGGGTTAGCCTCTAACGCAACACTTGCTATCACAGCAGCTCTTGAAACTATTCCGGGGGTTCGAGTGGGAGCAGCAGCATTTCCGGGACGTCAAGCGGACGTGGAGCCAATGACCCTATTTGGGGAAAAGGTGAAACAAACCGCCGCGCGTTATCCAGCCATTGTTGCTTCAGGTGGAACACCCTTGTTACCCGCTTTAATGTGGGCCACAAGGCAGTTACTAAGTTGTAATGAGGAACGAAAACTTCTTCTAATAGTGACTGATGGTGAACCTTTTGAAAGTGAGGCTTGTGTGGACGTTATGTCGCAAATGAAATTGAATAATATCGAAACGATGGGGCTTGGAATTAAAGTTCCTTCCGTTAAAGACTTATTTAATATCAGTGCGTGTATTGATAACGAAGAAGAATTGGCGAAAGCTATATTTTCAATGTTACAAGATAACCTACTGCAAAACGTAGCCTAATAATTATTCCACCCTTCGGGGTGGATTTTTTTTGCTCGTAATAAGTTGTGAGATGGATGCCAGAGCGAGAAGAGGTGGTGCTCAAAAGAGGATTTGAAGCATCGCATCTTAAATCTCATAAAACGCCCGTAACTTGCTGATAACCTTAAAGATAAAAATCAATCTGACGTTCAAGGTAGATTCCAAGTGTACCACCCAAATGTTGTCATTTCGAGTCATTGTTAAAGCGCGTTAAGCTAAAGAATACCACGTTCCACGCCCTGCACCATGTCTTTCAATCAAGCCATTGCTATGCAGTGTCTTTATATGGTCTTTGATGGTGTTACGGCTGGCTTGTGTCGCTTTAACCACATCGTTAACCGTCACTCGCCCATGCTCACGGGCTATTTCAAGTATCTCCACTGAAAGAGTCGGTAGTTCACCAATAATGATGCGCTCACGCTTTATCTTGGCCTCAAGTTTTTCCTTTTGCTTACTCAGAGCTTTTAGGAAATAGACTGCCCACGGTTGCCAGTCAGGGGTTTTCGTTCTGATCGTGCCTTGGGTTTGGCGCAAGGCTAGGTAGTAGCCTTCCTTGTTCTGCTCTATTACGCTTTCCAGAGAGCTGTAAGGCACATAGGCATAACCCGTCTTTAACAGGAGCAATGTGGTTAAGATGCGTGACAATCTACCGTTGCCATCCTGAAAAGGGTGTATCTCTAAAAACACCACGGTGAATATCGCGGTAATCAGTAGAGGGTGCAGAGATTGCTCATTAAGGGCACTATTTGTCCATTCAATCAGCTCATCCATAAGGCGCGGAGTATCGAAAGGCGTTGCTGTTTGAAAGATCACGCCAATGCTTTCACCTTCGGGCGTAAACGCTTCCACACCGTTAGAGAGAGTTTTGTATTCACCACGATGCCGCGTGTCTTTCTCAGAATATCGAAGCAGTTGACCGTGTAGCTGTTTAATGTAGTTAACCGTAAGAGGAATATCCTTAGCGTTTTCAAACACGGTTTCCATGACGGCGGCATACCCTGCAACCTCTTGTTCATCTCTGCTGGCAAATGATTGTGTTTCAAGGTTGGAAAGCAGTTGTTCGATTTCACGGTTAGAGAGCTTTACCCCTTCAATGCGGGTGGATGAGCCGATACTTTCGATGGTGGCAACATGACGCAGGCTGGATAGGCGCTCAGGCGCAATACGGCCAATGGCTTGCCACGCGCCTTTGAACTCATCTAACTCAGAGATCAGTTTTAATACCGTGTTGGTAATGTCTAATGTGTCAGTGTTTAGCATGATACCCAATTATCCATCCGTTTCCATCCAATTAACTATGGCAGAGAAACACCCAATTGTCCATCCATTTACATCCGATTATGCATACCTTACGAAATACCGCCACTGTGACTGCTCCCCACCCCGAGGGGTTGGGAGCAGTCACTTCAGTGTGGTATCGGAATTAAGCTCCGCTTTATTATTCAAAAATAAATCATGGTTATGATGTGTATAATATACACATGTGAAATACAGAGGTTTGAATATGAAACAACTATTAGTTGACATCCTCTCCCACCTAAAGGAAGGAGATTCCTAGAAATCTAGGCAGCGACTAATTGCTTAGTCAGCTGAGGTTCCTGCTTCACGGAAGCCGCCAATGCCGCTTCTCCACAGGCTAACACGGCAAGCCCTGCCGCTAATATGTTTTTGGCTGCGTTCACGTCAGCATTCGCTTTGTGATGGCATCGTTTACACTCAAAGCTTGACTGAGACGGCCTATTGGCTTTTTCAGTATGGCCACAGGCATGACATTGTTGACTGGTATATCGAGGGTTCACCTGATGAACCTGATGTCCTTGCCACAGTGACTTGTATTCCAACTGCCTGACAAACTCAGACCAGCCTTGATCCAAGATCGCTTTATTCAGTCCAGCCTTCGCTTTGACATTGCGTCCTGGTTGTTCAATTGTGCCTTTGGCACTCTTGGACATGTTCACTACTCTCAAGTCCTCAATTACAATCAATGCGTGGTTTTTGCTGAGTGCGGTTGACGTCTTATGCTGAAAGTCGTGTCGTGAATTCTTTATCTTTAGGTGAAGCTTACCGACCTTCACTCTTTGCTTACGCCAGTTCTGAGAGAACCGTTGCTTGTTAGCGAGTTGACGCTGTAATTTACTCAGCCTATCGGCATAGCGTTTACTGGCATTAACTGGTGTTATCTGTTTAGCATCACTGGTGGTGACAAACTGTTTAATACCCAAGTCCAAACCAATGGCGCTGCGTGCATTGGAAGCAGGTGTTATGTCCAACTCAACCTGAACAGAGGCATACCAACCATCGGCGTGTTTACTAATCGTAATGTTCTTAGGTTTACCTTGAATGTCTTGTGACTTGAAAAATCCAACCCAGCCAATTTTAGGTAGGTAAAGGCGTTTGTTGTCTATCTTAAAACCCTGCACATAGCGAAAGCTATTGGATTGATGCTTTTTTTTAAACACCGGTAGCCGCTTTAATGGCTGGTTTTTATCAAAGCCATCACGAAAAGCTTTGTCTAGGTCTTTGAGCTTTTGCTGTAGAACTTGAGAATGACAGTCTTTTAAAAATCCAAAGTCGTCAGAAGATTTCCACAGCGTCAACCAGTAAGCCGCTTCGTTATACCAGAGTAGGTTTTGTTTATCCTCAAGCCGCGACAAACACAGCGCCAACACCTTGTTCCATACAAACCGTGTGTGGCCTGAGAAATGAACAAGCTTTTGCTCAATCTCCGGCGTTGTTTTTAATTTGTATTTGTAGGCTTTGCGAATCAGCATATTACAAAGGTATCACGGTTTAGTGAGTTTGCAACTAGGCAGTATCACCTTATATCCCCGCCCTGAACGGCGGGGTTTTACGGTGCGATGGATAATTCCAATTTAGTTAGAAAGCAAGTCATGCTTTCGGATAGGTAATATTTCAAAACTAAACAAGATTTCAAAAAAAGAAAACGTTTCTGTTGCAAGTGTTATACGCATAGCGATTGATGCGTATAACCCTGAAATTAACGATGAAGACTCAGAATTAATTGAGTTAGTTTCTGCAAGATTAAGAGAAGCCGTCGAAGATACACAGCAAACACGAAAACGACTGAACAAAACATTATTAAAACTAGAGCGAGATCAATAATGGCAAGTTGGAAAGACATGCTGCTTGATGTACTTAAATTAACTGATGAAGTTAAGCAGATGAATAGAGACATGGAGCGCGTCGAAGATAGATTAATAGACGTTGATAAACGAGTTGTTAAAGTAGAAGCACGTTTAGATACTTATGTTGAAATCGCCAGATTAAACAAGGACTAAATTGAACTGTCGCATATTTAGTGATATATTAATTTTTCATTTGGCATAACGCATGCCACAAAGTTTCGTTGAACTTTATCAACGTTCAAACGTAAGGAGCAATTCTTACATCACCCCAAACGGGATTTTCCCCGTTTCGGGATTAATCTCGTTTGGTTTTCTTAACTCTTATTTTGGAGAGCATTATGGAACCACACGAAGATCTTATTAGATTCGCAAAACAAAACCGAGGGCGGCCTTTAGCATATCGACGTTGGCCAAATGGCCCCTATATGCCTGAGCTTCGCTATGAAGTTTACGGTGAACGCACGTATAACGGAATGCTTCAAATCCTGACGTTCTTCTTGGACGCTGTTGTTTGGATTAATATTTGTCCAATGCGTAACCCTCGAATTAACACATAGATACACCGTTATTAACAACCACGTTTTGCCGATCTAATTCTAATAACTAACTGACGGTTTTACCGTTAATCCCAAAAGGAGAAAATATGCTCCTTATGGGCTGTTTCTCCTTTTTTTATTCAATTTAAGGAGAATTTCATGAAAATATTTACTTTATTTATCGTCATGCTTATCAGCTGTATTGATACAGCAGAAGCAAAAAACAAAGCTGGCGAATTCAACGAATTTTATTGCCTATCAGAGACCATTTATCACGAATCACGCGGTGAGCCCATACCTGGTCAGTTCGCAGTGGGTTCGGTCGTGATGAATAGGGTCAGAAGTAAACACTACCCCTCAACAGTTTGCGAAGTCGTGCATCAGCCATATCAATTTAGCTGGACTTTAATAAAAACTGAACTGTGGATAACCGATAAAAAATCTTGGCGTATTGCCCAACAAATTGCTTGGATTCTTCTGCACGGAGGAATGCGTAGCAACGTTGGTACAGCTTTGGATTATCACTCTGTTGACGTCAACCCTAAGTGGGCTAAGAGCTATGTAAAAACGCTCACTTTAGGTCGACACATCTTTTACACCAGAGATAAATCATGATCATTAAAACAGTTGAATGGTCCGGTAGCGCTTTTGCGCTACTCGGGTCATTCCTACTGGCCACAAATGGCTCATGGGCAAGCTTAGGGTTCATTGCTTACTTAATTTCAAACATCTTTTTAATCGTTTTTTCGGTTCAAAGAAGATTGTATGGAATTTTAGTCATGCAACTCGGTTTTACCCTATTCAGTATTTTAGGAATTGTTAACACTGCAGTTCTGAACACAGCCTTCTTTGAACTTTAAAGAAGGCTGTGTTCAGCATTGAATTGAACGAGGAAAAAAGATGAAACATCTAACATTTAAAGAAATAAAGGTAATCGCCCAGGGGCGCTGGGATCAAATACTCGGCACTTTGGTCGGTAGTATTATGATTGACGCAATAGAGCGCGGCTCACAGCGTCACAGCCCATGTCCCATTCACGGTGGCACCAAGCCATTTCGAGTTTTTGAAGACTTTGACGTAAACGGTGGCTGCATTTGTTCGCAATGTGGTGCTTTCAGCGATGGCTTCGCGTTCTTACAAGAGCTGTATGGCTGGTCTAGTGTCGAGGCATTAAACCAAGTCAAGCCGATAAGCGCAACAATCATCAGGAGAACCGCATGAATTTATTAATCGTTGAGTCACCAGCAAAAGCAAAAACCATACAAGGATATCTAGAGGGGGAGCCGGATCGGTGGGTTGTTCATGCAACCGGTGGGCATATTATTGATCTACCCAGTAAAACGCATGGCATTACTCATTCTGGTGACACCTTTATTCCTCAATGGCAAATCATTGATAATAAAAAAGCAGCCTTAAAGAGGATAAAAGACAGTGCGCTTGAAGCAACACACTGTTTTATAGGCAGTGATGATGATAGGGAGGGTGAGGCTATTGCCGCCAGTATCATCAAACACGCTAAGATCAGTGATCCAATCAGAATCACGTTTACAGAGATTACCAAAAAAGCCATTGTTAAAGCCGTGCATGAAGGTGCTAGGCCGGTTAACAAGGAGCGTGTCAGTGCACAGGAGGCACGGCGGTTAATTGATCGGGAGATTGGTTACCCGGTCTCGCAAATCATCCGCTGGGATTTCCAAAGACAACACCAAGAACAACAACCCAAAGGGGTGGGGCGTATTATTTCGCCAGCACTTCATTTACTGAATGAAACAGAAACGACCATTGAAAGTTTTGTTCCGACACCGTATTCAATCATCTATGCCGATTACAGTTATAAAGGACAACAATTTAGGTTGACCAATCGACATAAATATACCGAGGCCTTCGAGCATGAATTAGAAGCCACTCTCGCCAGTTTTCAGAACAATGAGCACATTGTTTATAACTACCAACGAAAAACAAATGATGTCGCGCCATACCCACCCTTGATAACCTCAAGATTACAACGGTGTGCCTTTTACTTATTTGGTTTTGAGCCTAAAAAAACCATGAAAATTGCTCAACAATTGTATGAAGGTGTTCAAATAGGAAATTCACGTAAAGGCTTAATCACCTACCCACGTACAGACAGTTATAGCCTCTCTGATGAAGCCTGTGCTGAGATCATCACTGTTCTTTCAGAACACTACCAAACCGACTATGTTCTTAATCGACCACGTACTTACAAGAACAAAGAAAATGCACAAGCGGCTCACGAAGCCATTCGGCCCACAGCGTTCAGTAATGAATATTTCCCAAAAGCGTTAAAGCAGCACCTTAGCGAAGACCAGTATTTAATATATCGCCTTATTTGGGGCCGCACGTTGTCTACTCAAATGACAAACGCTGTGTATGACCGTTCTGTAATTGAGATTGACGTACAAGGCAATAAATTATTAGCTCAAGCCAACCAACAATTGTTCGATGGATGGGAAGTGCTTGACGGTAACCAGACGAATGTAAGCGAGCAAGATGAAAACGAACGCTTTAAAACCCGTGAAGTGATTTTACCCGAGCTAACCATAGGTGACACACTAGAACCCTTGGCCATTGAAACACTCAACCTATCAACAAAATGTCCGCCTCGATTTGGCATGGGTCGGTTTATTACCTTACTTGATAATAAAGGAATAGCACGTCCATCAACGATAGATGGCATTTTGCCTAGCCTTCAAAACAAAGGCTATATAACCGTTAAACAAGGCATGCTTTATGTAACAAAGTTAGGCGCACAAATAGATAAATGGACCTCAGATAATGCAGAGTGGTTGAACGATGTAGAGATGGCAAAAGAATTTGAACTAGCCTTAGATAACATCGAGCAAAAACACGGTAAAAGAGACCAACTCATCAGCCAATATGTCAGCAAAGTTGCTGATCTTAAAAAGATGCTGAACTACACATCACCAGATCTTAGACCGCCAACCGATAAGCAAATACAGTTCGCCCAAACGATCGCGCAAAAAAAGGGCATCGAAATCCCTAGCAATTGCTTAGGCAACCAGAAACTGCTTTCTGCATTTATTGAAGCCAACACAGAGAAAAAAGAAATCATTGCCAAATGCCCGGTGTGTAAAACAGATGTTTGCGTGACTGAAAAAAGCTATCGATGCACCAGTAAAGAATGTGACTTTCACCTTCCCAGACAGCAAGTAGCACGTTTCATCGAACAGTTTCAATTAGAGACAAGTGACAACTTATTTGCGACTGGCTTAATGAAAAGAAAGAAAAACGGCTGTGAAAACCTGCTAGGCAAAAGAGGGCGCTTTAACGCCTATGTCGGGCTGAATAAACATGAAAAGTATGGCTGGCAACCGCACATCATTGCCTTTGCAAAAACCATCGACAGCGCCCATTTTAGAGGATAGTTATGAGTAGTGTTCAACAGTTATACCCAACGGATAGTAGCTTTACATTCGGCCCTGGGCTGTTAAAAAAAATGAAACGTTCTGCTGGAGGCCCGATTTTGAGAATAATCCGCACCTTCTCATCTGGGGCAACTCAGGCGCTGGGCCAAAAAGCCAATTAAACACTATCGTATCGATGTATCGCTCGACCTATTTGCCTAATTTGGGGGGGGGTGTTCAGGAGCTCAAATTAAAACAGCTTTGCAGCGATACTTACAAAATGGCTGGATTAAAAGAAGATGAGCCGACGACTTGGATGGTCGATGATATTGAGGCACGAACACCAAGTCTCAAAGATATGCTGTCTTTAATTACGGATATTTTTAATCATTTCCAACAGGGTTCAGGAGTTGCCGCATACTTGCATAATCAAGGCACACATTTAGAGCAGTTACAAAAAGAGCACGGCCAAGGTCATGATCTTGTTGATAAACAACTAGAAAGAATTCTCGACGATATGAAAGGCCATATTTGTAGTCAATACCTAAAACAAGAAGTAGAAGGTTTTCAGACAAACAAGGCACTCAACCAACGTATTAAACTAGGGGCCTATTCTTCTTGATGAGCTTATTGGGGTGGAAATTTACCGTGCTCTACGTAGTTATAGGCATGGCTGTTGGAATTCTAGGAGGCTTATTTCTGGATACGATTAAAGCCGAGAGATGGTTACAGTCCTTTGCTGCAAAAGCTCTAGAGAGAGGGCAATCTCAAACGCAAGAACCAACCAACTCTGCACCTAAACCTAAAAAACTTTCAATTAAGGAGCGCCACCAATTCGCAAAAACTGAATCTTTTGAAATTTTGGCCGAGTCTGGAAATGGGTGATTATTGGTGTTGGTTTGGGAGCCACTTTGCACGGCTTTGTGCCCGACGGTTGGATTCAGGAACATTTAGGTGACGGCCAATGGTGGTCTGTTCCTGCGGCGGTACTGCTTGGAGTACCGCTTTACTCTAATGCGACAGGTGTAATTCCCGTGATGGAGAGCCTCATCGTTAACGGCTTACCTATTGGCACAACATTAGCGTTTTGTATGAGTACAGTAGCTGCCAGCTTTCCTGAATTCATTTTGCTCAAACAAGTCATGCAGTGGAAGCTATTAGCAACACTGTTTGCATTACTTTTGGTTGCTTTTACCTTAGTCGGTTGGCTGTTTAATTTCTTCACTCCATTTCTATAAAGGATAAAACTATGAAAAATATACAAGTACTGGGTAGCGGTTGTGCGAAGTGCATAAAGACCGCGGAAATAATTTCCGAAACTGCTCACGTATTATCAATCGATGTAAATGTAATAAAAGAGACCGATCCCGAAGTTATTATGGGTTATGGCGTGATGAACACACCTGCGGTAGTGATCGATGAAAAACTTATTCATTCTGGATCTGTACCTCAGGTATCCCAAGTCAAAGAATGGTTAGGGCAGGAGTAAATGTCTCATTCACACTCGACAAAGGAGCCTTTTAGCAAGGAGGCTTCTTACTATTACCAGTCATATTTATTTTGGTTTATCTATCAAGTAAGTCTTGTCTTTTTTAGGAGAATAATCATGTCCAATAAAATGACATTTAACGTCGTCGCCAATCGGATTGACCCGCATGGCAGCACCGTGAAATGTTAAGATGCTTCATTGGTGGTTGATACAGATTTGAAAGCCCGTGCTGACACATTTAATCCGGCAGAACTCTTAATGAGTGCATTAGCGGCATGCATTATTAAAGGCATTGAACGTATCACACCTATTTTAAAATTTGACCTGCAACAAGTTGAAGTAGAAATCACAGGTGTAAGACAAGATTCCCCGCCCAAAATGGAGTCTATCCAATACACTATAAAAGTCACAACTCAAGAATCGAATCATCGTATAGAGCTGCTACACGATAATGTTCGTAAATTCGGAACAGTATTTAATACGATTACGCCTGGCACCAATCTGACTGGTTCATTAATTCGCGTATAATACAAAGTGACATAATATGACTCATCAACATACTCACACCACTAACTACGGTCGATTATTTGGCATCGGTATAGCGCTAAATATTGGCTATGTTTTGCTTGAATTTTCATTTGGATGGCACATCAACTCTCTCGCATTATTAGCCGATGCTGCACATAATTTGGGTGATGTTGCTGGTTTATTATTGGCGTGGATAGCTGTGGCCATGGGCAATATAAAAGCCAACCAGCATCATACCTTTGCATGGAAAAAAGCATCCATTCTAGCGAGCTTTTTTAATGCTGCTATTTTGCTTTTGGGAATGGGGGCATTAGCGTGGGAGGCTATCTCTCGATTTGGCCAAGTCAATAATTCGCAACCTGAAACCATTATTTGGGTTGCCAGTGTTGGTGTAATTATTAATGCTATTACTGCAGCTCTATTTTTAAAAGGCAGCCAGTCTGATTTAAATATTAAGGGGGCATTCTTGCATATGGCCGCTGATGCATTGGTATCACTGGGTGTGGTTATATCTGGCATCATTTATATCTTTTGGCCACTCTCTTGGTTAGATCCAATGATGAGTTTAATTATCGTTATAGTAGTAGTTCTAAGTACATGGTCATTATTTAAGCGCTCCACCCACCTTTTATTTGAAGGTGTACCTGACGACATTGATCCCAAATCTGTATGCGATGCGTTAATTGCGCATCCCCAAGTCCGACAAATTCATGACTTACATATATGGGCTATGTCTACCACTGAAAACTCTCTGAGTGTGCATATTGTTATCGATCAATCTAATGATAATCCATTAGAATTACTCGGAGAAATTAAAGAGCTAATTAGTCATCAGTTTAAAATCTCACATGTCACCATTCAGATAGAATCATTGGGCTTTGCAGAACAATGTTCTTCCTTGTCATGTACCTTCGACCCACAACCTTTATCTGGTCTAATCAGAGAGCTTCAATATCACTCTCTTGATTGAAAAATCGTCTGGGTCATTTTTCACAGTAAAACCAAACACTCGGCACAGCTTCAACATGGTTCGATTTTCAGCCAGCACATCTCCATAAATTTCGATGAGACCACGATTCTTTGCATAATCAATAATACGTCACATAAGCAGGATACCGAGACCCATCCCCGTCATTTCATGACTAACGATGACTGCATATTCCGCACATGTTCTAGGTTGGTTTAATTACACACATCAACAAGAGGGTTTTCGTACTCGTTTGGACTTACATAGCCCAACGTTGAGTGCAGCCTAGTTCCGTTATAGTAACGGATATATTTATTTACATCATTGATTATTCCATCTCGCGTTAAATGAATGACATTAGCCAGCCATTAATACTTCAAGCTACCAAAAATCGTTCAACAACGGCATTGTCATAATAATTTCCTTTCCTGCTCATTGAGCTGACCATGCCATATTTGGATAGCTGTTTGCGGTAAGCCGCACTCGTATATTGAGCACCCCGGTCGCTGTGATGAAGCAACCCAAACGCTGGTTTACGTAACTCTTGAGCGTGCCGTAACGCACGTAATATCAGTGCTCCAAACTTGATTTGCTTTACTTGGGTTGAATTTCTGATCCAACAAGTTTGGTGAAATGGCATTGGTATGATGACTGTTAATCGTGCACTTATACAAACGACGCTGGCTACAAACTAAATTCAGCTTACGCATAATCGTTCTAGTCCGTGTTTCACCAATTTTAAAGCCCAACTTGTTCAAGCCGCGACAAAGTTTCACGTAACCAATGCCGCTACGAGTCTGGTTAAACAACCTTTTTGCTTCACGATAAAGCGATAGCTCTTGCTCACTGATTAACTTGGCAGGCGTGCGCCTCAAACGATAATACGCGCCTGTACTGACGCGTAATGCTGAGCATAAATCAACGACTGGGTCGTTTAACGCCCACTGTGCAATTGCTTTGAATTTACACTGGCCTTTTTAATATCTCTTTCTCAGTACGGAGCTAAACAATTTAATCTAAGGTTTTCTTTTAGCTGATAGGTTAGCGTAATGGTGTTATTTTTTTGCTTACATACAGTACAGTTAATATCCCATCAAACTAGCCAGCTCAAAAGAGGTGGCTTTGGTTCTAGGTAGTTACGCTAAACAGGTAAAAGCTCTTTTCAAGTAAAATACGAGGATGCGGGTAGAAATAACAAATAAGCTATCTCCCAAAGCCGATTTTTAAACCCGCATACACTTGCGTACGCTCATATTCATAGACTGGATCAATGGAATCATAGTCATCGTAACGTATACCAGCAATCACACTTGTTGGAAAACCGCTGGCGAATGCAATCCTTTTTTCCACACCTAAGTCTATGGTATAGCTCTCTGTTGAAGGTGATGCATCATCATTTTCATCAAAGGCTGCGTTGTTTAAATATTCTCTATCTTGATAAGTAATTCCACCAGTAATTTTTAATGAATCATCAGCCTTATAACGTAGCTTCGCAGACGCACGGGAATAATCTATATCGTAGTAGCCATCACCACTGCCTCTGCGCTCTTCATAAACATACTGTAGGCTAGCTTCAAGTTTTTTTGTTATATCTCGGTCATACGCGGCAGCTATTGACCAATAATCATATTCTAAGTCAGTACCAGCGATTTTATTACCAAGCAGATCCTTTTCTCTCTTGTTGTCAAAATCCCTTTTTGCGACATTTAAAGCAAGTAAGAACTGGCTTTGCCTATCAATTTTATATTCCCAATCATTTGTTAGACCAATTTGGTCATAATCAAGATCACTTAACCCGGCAATATTGTAATCTTCATAATCTTTATTCTTATACTCCAGTTGCAGCCCAACCTTTAGCACTTTGGTCAAACTTACTGTTGTTTTAGCATCCACTGCCCAAGAATCATAGTCATACCGATCAGATATATTGTTACCAGAATCAGTTGCGATCAACCCCGTCGAACGGGCAACATAGGTTTTATCTTTATGCGTATATTTGACTTTTACTTGTGATACAGCTTCTTTCCCAGCAAGCTCATATTTGGTTTTGTATCGTCCGTCTAACTTGGCTGTAAAAGTATCTGCATCATCAACAGCTCCTTCGTAAGCACGGTTATCAAACCGACCACGCAATCTGATTTTATCTGTTTTATGTTCCAACTTGACTTTAGTATTAAGAAACAAACCACTATCCGGGTCGAGACTGTCTGCCAACCTGAAAGGGTTATCATCATAGCCGGGGGCAATTTCTGCCGTTAAATCAACTGCAATGGCGCTCACTGAATATGCACTAATTGCTATCGCAAGCCAAAGATGGTTTTTTTGCATTTGTATTATCCTATGTTTTTCTATATCTATTTAGTGTTTAAGTTTTACTACTTCAGCACGATTTTGATCAAACTTAAGCAGGCGTGCAGTACTTCTGACTACCCAAACCGATCCGAATTTTACTATAAATTTCTAATCAAAAAAATGCCTCCACCCTTTATCGTGACTTGTATCACACTGTAACACGTTATAAAGAATAGTCGCCCTCACTGGGTTGACTCTTTCTCAAACTGTCAGCTAGTATGCTATACGTAGAATTTTTAAACAGAGGACTTGAAATGAAAAAAGACAATGAAACTGAATCCAATGAAGAAATCGATACCGAACGTCGTAGCTCTCTTGCTCGGCTTGGTCTCTTAGCAACCGCTGTTTATGCTGCGCCTGCCTTAATGATGCTAAGCGAATCCGCTCATGCTTCTAGCGAACCTAGTGCACCTAGCGAACCTAGTGAACCTAGTGAACCTAGCGAACCTAGCGAACCTAGCGAACCTAGTGAACCTAGTGAACCTAGCGAACCTAGTGAACCTAGTGAACCTAGTGAACCTAGTGAACCTAGTGAACCTAGTGCGCCTAGTGAACCTAGTGAACCTAGTGCGCCTAGTGAACCTAGTGCGCCTAGCGAATCAACTTAGCCACACGATAGCTTCTAATGTTGGCGTTATGGTTCCTCATAACGCCAACATCAGCTAAGCGCTTTTACAATTCAACAGGTATCGCCTCCTAAAGAGATACCTTAAGATAGAGGCAGGAATTTAATCACGCAATTGTTATCATCATGCGAAAGCCCCTTTATCTGTACTTCGATGGTTTACAGCAGCCCCTGAGCTTAGTTGGGTGTAAACACCTAACCGAATATTTTTCTGTGTTGCTTCCCGAATGGGATTATCACTACGGAGAACCTCACGACAACCCCGTAATTTCAATTAATTTTGAGCACGGTGTATATCACCTGTCGACTTTGTGGCTAGATGAGGTCAAAAACTATACTGACAAAGCTGATGTTCTTTGCGCCCTAATAGCGAAGCTTGCTAAAGCCAGCTCTATTAGCGACCTAGACACCCTTTACCTTCATGCAGGTTCAGTGGAGATTAATGGTCGACTAGTTGTATTTCCAAGTCAATTCCGAGCGGGTAAAAGCTTCCTCACGGTGTGTCTTGTAGCAGCAGGGTATCGTTATTTCGGTGATGATGTCGTTCCTTTAACACTCGACCATTGTAAGGGACGTTCACTGGGCTTTGCGCCACGCTTACGTATACCAATACCAACCACGACAGATACAAAATCTAAACATTTTATCGAATCCCACACAGCCTTACGCGGGAAACGTTATGCTTATCTGGCAATAGACCAGGAACTAAGGGTGCCTCGAAACAATTTGCTCGATATTGGTGCTTTTGTAATACTAGATCGTCAGGAAGGAATACCCGCTCAGTTAGAGGAGTTACCTGCTGCCACTGTTTTTCGGCAACTGATCAAACAAAATTTTGCTCGTGAAATCGATGGTTCTCGTATTCTTTCGACACTGAGCCAAGCTATTTCTCAGGCTAAATGTATCAAAATTCGTTATGACCGAGCCGATGATGCCATCAAACTGTTACAAGAGCATTTTACTGACTGGCCAAATCAGTCAATGGAAGTCGTACAACTTACCTCCAATACTTCAGGCCTAGAAAACAAGGCATCAGAAATTAGCTCTAAAGAGTATTTTATTCAAAATAACGGAACACATAAAATCCGAATTGAAGGCGAAAGTTTCCTTACTAGCCCTGATGGAAAAGCCATTTACCATCTAAACCTGATAGGGTCGGGTATATGGGAATTATTGTCTGAACCGACGTCGAAGGATGAGGTCGTATCGACACTTGCAATAGCATTCCCTCAGATTGAGAGAGCAACTATTGAAAAAGACGTATCAAAAATATTTAAAATATTCCGGTTAAAAAATTTGATTTACACACCCACTGCATGATGGCGACTAAGCTCTAGCTTGCAAAATGCCAGCACCAGTTTCATATATAACACCTAAAGCACATTGGGTATTCCTAGCCCCTGCAAAGGTGTAGTGGCATAGTTAAATTTGCCGCCGAATTAGAGGTGCTATTATTTATTGGGTGGATTTGGTCACTTAAGGTGAGAATGATGCATTTTTCATTTTCAGGGTAAATGGGGAAAGCTAAATATTTCAATGACTGAAAACTCATATGAAATCAGAACTAACATATTGTTGTTTCTTCGGGGACTGCTGCTAAGCTTAAAAAGTGAAGCTAAGTGAGATGGCTTGAATGCGCTGTAATTCGCTTTGAATTCGGCGTACTCCCCCCCCTCCCAAGAATATGGCTGTTCGGAATTGCTAGGCAGTTATTGAAGTGTAGTTGCTCAGGCTTAATTTGACAGTTACCCGTTTTTTACAGGCTATCTGTTAGATTAGATTTGAGCCCAATTCTTTTCAGCCAAAGTAAACATGACTACAGAATTTAAGAGGGGCTTCCATTTCCCGCATTTCAAAGGTACTTAGGGCTAAAAACCGTCAGCTAAACAATTGATTTTCTTGTTCCTTTTCAGGTTAGTGAGAAATTTTGAGAAAATTGACGGTTTAAGTCATTTAAGGTGAGAAAAACGGACTTTCTTGTCTCAACCTAAATTAAAAAACTAATAAAAACAAAGGATGTTAATTCAAATTAAAAGAGAACCAACACTACCGTCCATGGCTAAGGGGCTTAAAAAGTTACCTAGTGCATATTTTGGGCTTGCTTTTTGCATTTTTTAACTAGCGTATCAGCGGTTTTAATTGACTTATAGGTTGAGATAAAAGCTTTATTATTCGGCCACATAAACTTTTACACTGATTTGCGAGCCCTAGTTAGACAGATGATACTGTTCAAACTTTCTATAAAGCGTTCTTAAGCTAATATCCGCTTCTTCAGCCACCCGTGTTTTATCATTATTGTGCTTCAGCAATAGTTCACTCAAGTATTGCGCCTCAAGGTCCTTTAGCGTTTTACTTTTAACTGTTGAGTCGATTGAGCGGTTGTTAAAAACATTATCGAACTCTAGGCAATTCTTTATAACAGCTTCATCTACTAAGCCGGTTTCGCAGATAACGGCAGCACGACTGATAATGTTTCGTAACTCTCGAATGTTTCCTCGAAAATCGTGTTGTTTTAATCGTTCCATAGCAGATTGGGTGATACGTAAATCATTGCTTTCCAAGCGGAGCAGGTGATCGACAAGTTGCGGAATATCGCTAGTTCGTTCTTTTAGGGAAGGGATATGAATCGGAAAGACATTGATTCGATAGAATAAATCGAGCCTAAACTTGCCATCATTCACTAACGACCGAAGGTCATGATGCGTGGCGCAGACTAGCCTGAAATCAGACCTGCGCACTTCTGTATCACCAACACGCCTAAACGTTTTACTTTCGATTAGACGTAGCAATTTCACCTGGGTCGCTAGCGATACATCTCCTATTTCATCAAGAAATAAGGTTCCACCATCAGCATGCTCCACCAGCCCCGGTTTATCAGAATTGGCACCCGTAAATGCGCCTTTTTTATGGCCAAAAAGCTCACTTTCGATAAGTGCTTCACTTAAACCCGAGCATTCGAGTGTCACCAATGATTTCTTGATGCGCTTACTTGCCATATGCACAGCCTGGCTGACGAGTTCTTTGCCTGTTCCTGATTCACCAAGTAATAGAACACTGGCCTCGGTGTCGGCGACTTGAGTGACCAACTTAAGCATTTTTACAAACGCTGGGCTTGACCCAATCATTGTTTGCTTACTAGATCGACCGCTGGCGAGGGGGACCGGCTTGAGAAGCTCGACGAAAAAGCCTAGTTCATCTTTTTCGTCGAAAACTGGAACCATTTCAACATCAACGTGTTCTCGCCCATTAGGAGTCTGATGTATGTGTAGTACTTTTTCCTTTCGCTTGGATTGCTTAGCAGCATGTAAGGGGCAATCTTCGCCGGCTTGATCGCAAGGTTTATCGTAGCCGTGGGAGACCGCATAGCATTTGGGTTTAGACTCCAGGTCTATTTCACCAAAGCTGTCTTGATAAATTTTGTTGCTAGCAAGGATCTCATGCTCTGCTGTCACCAAGATTGCTGGGAAATCGTAAGCCTCTAACATTTGGCTCATGCTTTTTTTATCTATCATGACTACACCTCAATAATTGATACATTTTGACATAAATGACGACAATAATGTCAACTCTGACAAAATAATCTGTAATCCTCGACAGGAAAGCTAACAAACACAATAACTCAGAGGTTGGCACGGCAATTGCTATTCCTTGCATGACGGCCTCGGATTAGTTTAAGAATTAAATCTTTCTGACTGGTTAGGGCTCGCTACTTTCTATAATATTTGGAGAATAAAATGACACTACGTATCGGCGATACCGCCCCTGATTTTAGTATCGAAACAACCAATGGCCCTATCAATTTTCATCAGTGGATAGGTGATTCATGGGCATTCTTCTTTAGTCATCCAGCTGACTATACGCCAGTATGCACAACTGAGATGGGCAGAACGGCTCAACTAGAGGCTGAATTTAACAAGCGAAACACAAAGTCTATTGGCCTTTCTACGGATACAGTTGAAGAGCACAAAAATTGGATTTCAGATGTCAATGACACGCAGAATACAAAACTGGTATTTCCGATTATTGCGGACCCAGATCTAGTTATCGCCAAGTTATACGACATGATTCATCCGGCTGAAAGTACAACAGCGGCTGTACGCTCTGTCTTCATTATCGATCCAGAAAAAAAGATCCGTCTCACAATGACTTACCCAATGAGCGTGGGTAGAAATTTTGATGAAATCCTGCGGGTTATTGATGCGCTTCAGATTAGCGACTTAAAGAGAGTGGCGACGCCAGCTGACTGGCGACCAGGTGATAAGGTGATCATTCCACCGTCCATCACTAATGATGAAGCTAAAGATATATTCCCACAAGGCTGGGATGAGCTGCGTCCGTACTTACGCCTAACGAGCGTTGACTGATTTCAGTTAGCAGATCGTTCGCAACATTTCTTATAATTCACAGCTGAAGGTAAAAACGTGGAATTTGACCCTTTCATTCTCTGGGTGTCCGACAATATTGGGATAAAAACAGCCCTAGGATCACTTTAACCAATTGATATACTGATCATTATACCTCTCGGTTTTTTCCACTTTCAGCACGTTTTCGGTCTTCTGACTGCACATACACGGTATCAGTAGTCGCCATGCTGGAGTGACCTAAATCCTCTGACAAGTCTTTTAAGGCGCGACCACGTTCAATTTCTAAACTAGCACCTGTATGGCGCAGCCAATGGGTTGAGACCTCTCTGAATTTGCGTGCTATTTCTTCGCCTTGTTGCTTTTTCATCGTTTCGTATGCGTGGTCAAAGACCTCTTGCACCAATCGAGATAACTGGCGAGCTGTCATACCACCACTACCACGCAGTTTTTCAACGATCGGGTGTTTTTCTCCATCTAAGGGTAAACTGCTCATGCCTCGATACAAGCGATAGCGCTTTAGGTAAGGCATAAAGCTTAACGGTACGGTGATATCACGTAATTTGCGCCCCTTACCATAGACTTTTAGCCACCAGTTTTTGTCTGTATCCTCCCAAAAGTGGCCCATAACGGGTATCCAGTCAGGACGTTCAGAAAACTCAGAAATTCTTAAAAAGAGGGTTTTTAAAGCAGCGATTAGGAACAAATTACGCTCAAAACGTGAATTATCGTCTGCCATGGCCGTTACGGTCTCTAGTAGAAATAACCATTGCTCTTCAGATAACCGTTTCACATCTTTAACCTGAGCATCTTTGATAAAGTGGCGACAGTCCTTTTTTGCTAATTGAGCCGGGTTTCCAACACAATATTCCTCATCCATCAGGTATTTATAAAAAGCAATAATGGCCGTAAAGGTGGCTCTTAAGGTCTGCTGAGATGGTCTGTACTTTTTCTTATCAGGCGCAGAGCTATCGCCTTTAGAAACAACCAGCCGATAAGGCGACCAAGCTTTATTTTGTATATAAGTTCCATCACCCTTAGGCTGGAACTTATCGTGGTTTGTTAAACTGATCCAGGTTTGTGGTGGTTTCCAACAGAAATCAGCATAGTCTAGAATATCCGTTTTACGAAACTCATCACAGGGACTTTCTTTAATGACATAGCTCCATAACAGGAATTTTTCGATTTCAGATCGAAACCGTGTATAGGTGTGTTGAGATTTGTTGCGACCAATGTAGGATAAAAATTCTTGTCCCCACAACCAGCTTTGTTTACGCCAACTAGGGCCGGATGCTAGAAAAGATGACAGCTCAGGAAATTCATCCAGTGGAATCTCTTTAAGTTCTTTAAAGGTTGGATACAGTGCTACAGGCTTGTGTATGGCCATAATTAACCCAGAAATTGTTTTTATGAGTATATAAGGCTTACCCCACTATGTCCAATACTAAACAGTATTGGACATAAGAAATGTCTTGTCATCTATATTAAAAACAGAACCTTATTAATAATTTATAAGTATCAATGCTTAGGGACAACCGAGGGCTGTTCTCCTCCTAATATTATCGAATACCCTTTGATCAAGCTCTATCCCAATAGCGTTGCATTTCATAATATAAAAATGAAGCTGTCCAAGTTATTAATAAAAGACCTGTTAAAGATTCAAGCCCAACAAGATGCCTTATATGACCATGTGGTTCGATATCTCCAAAACCTAAGGTTGTATACGTAGTATATGAAAAATAAACACAATCCATTAATGATCCATTAAAGTTGCCTTCTAAGTACCCCATGTTCTGAAATTGAGGGACCAAATAATAGGCAAGAGAAAAAAACCATATCTCAATACTATGTGCGACTAACGCACCAAAAACACTAACAACGATTCTGAAGCGGTGTTTTATTTTCATTTTGGGAATCATAATAGATAACCTATACAAAAACTCATAGTGAATAAGCACTACAATCACTACTAGGGCAATAATAAAACTGTTTATTAGGAATAGTACAAGCATGAGATTTTCAACCTTGCTGTAAATGTAAATTGATTCGTGCTTCTCACCTATTTACGTTCCCATAATGTTGAAGCCCGCATCGATATAGACATTGCTACCGGTAACCAGATGAGCTTCGTCGCTCACTAGGAAGCGCGCATATGCTCCCACACAATTTATGCATACGAGTGCGTGCTCAGGTGATTTTTGCTTTGCCTGCTCCAATAATGCATCAAAATGGCCGATGCCGCTTGCTGCACGCGTAGCGATTGGCCCTGGAGATAACGAATTGACACGTATGCCGCCACTACCTAACTCTGCAGCAAGATAGCGTACGGACGCCTCTAAGGCCGCTTTGACCGGCCCCATAATATTATAGTGATCAACCACCTTCTCTGCACCGTAATAACTGACTGTCAAAAGACATCCACCATTCTTCATCAGCGGCTCAGCCTTTCTTGCCATACGAATAAACGAATGACAGGAAATATCCATCGCCTTTGCAAAGCCTTCACGTGAGCAGTCCGTCACACGCCCTCCCAAATCCTGCTTCGGCGCGAACGCAATGGAATGCAGCATAAAATCAAGCTCACCCCATTCTTCGTTTATTCTCTGAAACAGAGCATCCAGCTCATCCTCTTTCTCAACGTCACACTGCATGAAGATTGGCACGTCCAACTCTTCAGCCAGCGGACGTGAATAAGCTTCTGTCTTGGGGTGCACATAAGTAATGGCAAGCTCAGCACCTGCATCATGAAAGGCTTTGGCGCAACCCCACGCGATAGAATCTTCATTGGCTATGCCAATAACCAGCCCTTTTTTACCCTTCAATGTATCAATCACTAGATAACTCCTAGATTAGTTAATAACGGTTGCCGGATAACCTATCCGTTCCCGCACCTGAATTAGATCGTTACCTTGTTATCACGAAATACCATAAGCATTAGACTCTGGCCTAGGCTGTCTAAGCTAATTATCATAATACACTTATGTCCGCGACATAGGTCAAGTAGAAAGTCTACCCTTGTTAACCCCGTCGTTTTTGCATCATCACTAATTCTTTCCAAAATTGATCGATTATGTACCCTGCTATCTTTTCTTACCATAATATAGATCAATGAAGAACCAGTGATCTAGCCTATCAGCTTCATGATGTTCGGAATAGAAGAAAACTGTCTAGGCTGATAGGCGGAACTTGATTTAATCCCAATATTAGTAAGTGCTAAACCCTTCGAAAGACTAGAGGTTCAATGCCCGTTAAAAATACCAGTAGGCCACCTCGATGAAAAAATATTTTAGTGGTTTGATACCCACTTACCTAAGCTCTCAAATTAGGGTTGAAGTTTATTGATGAACGATGTTTTAGGGTTTTGCATCGCCCCCCGCATCATTGACAAGTAAGTTGATATTCAACACCCTTCTATATAGCTGCCCACTCACCTATTTTACTTGCCATTTTATGTTTCTGTGAGATCACATGTAGTACGCTTTGATATATGATATTAACCCTACTGGCAGCGTTCAATGATTGAAGGAAAAAAACATGAGAGTTTCAGTAAAACGACTATGCGAATACCCTTGGTATTTGCGCCCTTTCTTCTGGAATCAAAAAAGAAAATATGGGGCAATCCTTCAGCCTGGTCTACTTTGGGGTAGAGTTCCCAAGTTATTTTCTGCAGTGGCTGTGCTTTATGGCGTATTGGATAGAAAAAGCTCTCCGTTGAGCCCTGTGCTACGCTCATTGGTTACCGTACGCGTATCGCAAATCAATTGGTGCCGTTTCTGTATAGACATTAATTCCGCAACCTTAGCCAAACGTACAGGGTCTATGGCCAAAGTAGAAAGTCTTAATCAATGGAAAGAATCTGAATTATTCAACGAGATGGAGAAAGTAGCTCTTGAATATACCGAGGCCGTTACCTATTCAGACCAACAGGTAACCGATGAATTGATGGAACGGTTAAAGGTCTTCTTCGATGAAGATGGCGTAGTGGAATTAACTGGCCTTATTGCCTTTCAGAATTTATCCAGCAAATTCAACAGTGCACTAGATGTACCGCCACAAGGTTTTTGCGAAATCTCAAATGATCATTTCAATGACTGAAAAACATGAAAACAACTACCAAACATTATTAGAGGATTTTTAATTGCTCAAAACTTCATTGGTTGCTACCACGGCTATGCTACTTTGGGCTATTTGTTATCCATTAATTACCTTAAGCCTACCTTACGCACCTATCATGCTAACGGCCTTTCTGAGAGCGGCCTTAGCCGGAATGATTCTTATTGTTTTAGCGAAGCTTCTGGGAAGAAGTATGCCAAAGGGACTAACGGTATGGATACATATCATCGTCATTGGCCTTACAGCAACAAGCATTGGGTTCTGGGGTATGTTCTATGCAGGTAGTTTGATTTCACCGGGGCTAGCCACAGTAATCACCAACACTCAGCCCATGATAGCTGCTGTATTCGGTTGGTATTTCCTTGACGAACGCCTTAGTAAGACATCCGCAGTTGGTATTATCGCTGGTTTTATCGGCATTCTAATCATCAGCGTAGAGACCGTTTTAGTCGAAAACAGCCAGATGATTGTCGGTATCCTCTATATTCTTATAGCTGCAACAGGAGTAGCTATCAGTAATGTTCTCCTTAAGAAACTTGCGAATAAAGCCGACATCTTATACACAGTAGGGTTTCAGTTATTAATTGGCGCTATACCACTTGGCTTACTAACTGTTAACTTGCCCGACAATTACCAAATCCCACTTAACTTGAGCTATTTATCGGTTCTACTGGCTCTTGCGGTCCTTGGGACTGCATTACCGTATATATTATGGTTCTGGTTAATGGATAAAGCTCCTTTATATAAGTTAAATGTATTTAGCTTCTTAACCCCTATATTTGGCCTTATACTTGGCTCGGTATATTTTTCCGAATCACTGTCGCTGTATCAATGGGGTGGCGTATTTATAATCGTTGTTGCCATTTTATGGGTAAACAAATTTAGTAAAAATAAGACATTGGTTTAAACAGTCACTACCGACTTTCAAAGCAAACCATCAAGCTGATTTCTATCAAAACAAAGGGTATTGCTAATCCCTTATTTGGTATTTATGGAGAAAAAGCCTTTCGCCAACAAAAATAATAAAAATTCCAATCACTGCCACATAGATCACCATCATATCCGTTTGTGCTTTTATCACCAGGAATGCGCCAAGTACGACCACATCAGAAATCATAGCTAAAACAAGAATTAAGGCATTAGCATTAATCTCTTTACGTAAATAGCGAAATACACCCCAATGCACAGCAATATCCATCACCAAATAAAAAATGGCACCTAGCGAGGCAATGCGCGTCAAATCAAAAAATATCGTCAGAAAAATAGCGATTGTAACGGTGTATACCAGTGCATGCTTCTGAACGCCTCCCGTCATTCCAAAATGGCTATGCGGCACCAGTTTCATATCCGTTAGCATAGTAAGCATACGTGACACAGCGAACATACTGGCAATCACACCGGAAACCGTTGCAACAATGGCTAGAGCCACGATGAACCACAAGCCGTATTCACCAAAAGCTGGGCGTGCGGCTTCTGCCAATGCAAAATCTTTTGCTGCAATGATTTCAGACAAACTGAGATTGCCAGCTACCGCTATGGCAACCAAGAAATAAATGACCACACAAATAACAATAGAGATGATGATGGCTCGTCCAACATTACGATGCGGGTCAACTATCTCTGAGCCACTATTAGTAATCGTGGTGAAGCCTTTATAAGCCAAGATAGCAAGAGCCATTGCTGCCACAAACCCTCCAGCAGGTATTTCTTCAATATTGCTGGCGGTATTTTCAAACGAAAAATCGGCAAGCCACAAGCCACCAATAGCAAAAGCCACAATGCCTCCAATCTTGATGATTGCCATTATCAGAGAAAACAGACCCACCGCGCGATTACCGGAGATATTAATCAGGAAGGCAAAAACCAGCACACCGACTCCTAAAGACGATACGACCCAGCTAGCGGCATCGGCATCAAATAATTGTACGCTATACGCCCCAAAAGTCCGAGCGACTAGACTTTCATTGATCACCATAGAAAAAGCCATCAGTAGCGCCCCTGCGGCTGTTATCGTTCCTTTGCCGTAAGCTTTCTGTAGAAACATAGCGATGCCCCCAGCTGATGGATAAGCATTGGACATTTTCACATAAGAGTAGGCGCTAAAAGCAGTCACTATGGCTGCACCCAGAAAGGCGAGAGGAAATAACGGCCCTGCCAGTTCAGCGATCTGTCCCGTCAGCGCCAGTATACCCGCACCAATCATAACCCCTGTGCCCATTGATACTGCGCCTACAAGTGTCAGGCTGTTTTCTTTGTAATCTGATTTATTTTGGTGTCCTGAATGATCCACTATAACTACCCTCTTAGTTTTATAATTAACCCTATGTAGCGTCCTTCAAATGATCTTCCTCGTTTTTTTCTGTACAACAACATGGCTTGGATTCTTTTTTTACCTCCACCTTCTCCTGTTTCTCAGAATCACCACAGCAACCATGTGACACAGGTTGCTCAATACTTTCATTATCTTTTTTTTCAGTCATAAAATTTCTCCTTGCTTAAGTAATAAATACAGCCCTCAATTGGTGAGCCACTTCAAAATGCTTTGGATTGCGCGATAAAGTCTTTCCACTGTGATTTGTTAGGAAAAAACATCGGTACTTTTTTTTGATAAGCGATGTATTCATCACCAAATTCTGCGATCACCGCCCGCTCCTCTCGCTTAGATAACCGGTAGTAAATGAACACGATGACAGGTAAAAGGCCAACAGAAAAGAGAGTCGGCCAATGCACCACACCCTCACCAAATAGCGCGATAAACAACCCGGTATATTGCGGGTGCCTCGCAAAAGCATAAAGGCCATCCGTCACTAGTTTTTTCTCTTCTCGTGCTTTGTAAACCTGACGCCAACCTTGAAAAAACAGACCAATACCCAAAAAAAGCAATCCGTATCCCAAAATCATTGAAATCATCATCCCTGTTTCCCCCATGCCAAGCAGAGATGACCATAAATTAGCATTAAGCTCAGTGCGGTCGAGCCCACCAAAACGTGCCAACAAATAGATCGTTAAAGGAAAACCATACATTTCAGCATAGAGCGCGATAATAAAAGCTTGGACAACTCCCGCGCCCGCCCATTCTCGCCATGTTTTCGGCGCTAAGTATTTATATAAAACCCATGACGCCACTACAATCATAATGACTGCAAGAACCCATACACCCGAGTGCGCGATTAATTCATTCATATAGTATTCCTCTTAATAATTTCATACTCGTTACTGCTAATCAGTCAAAAAATTTATCATGGCCAAACAAAGCATAAAGCTATGTGCTGGTAGCAAGTCAAACCTATTTTCCATTATGCAACTTATTCACCCTGACCTTTACGCACTAGAATAGTGCCGGCCGCGAAAGTACCACGTTGTCTCAATCGCACCATACAAACAGGTCGCTACTAGAAGGACCAGCATAATCGAAAGTATTTCCATACCTGTTTATTTATTCAATCATCATAAGCTACGTCCAAAAAAGCAGCTTCCGTTTGCCAGTAAGAACACTCAAAGTTCATCATTAAAATGCATGTTTTACACCTCATTTTTATTCCTTTCCTTTGGTATGATTAAGTTCTGCTGCACCTTTATCGATAAGTACAGCACGAGTATGTTGCGCTATAACTCGTTCCTCATCAGTGTGGATAACCCACGCGGATACAGCACTGCCTTCAGCGCTTATACAAGGTCTATTGTGTGCATTGGCAGAAAGGTCAATTTGCACACCCAGCCAAGCCGCATGTCGACAAATGAGTTCTCGAACGGGTACTGCATGCTCTCCGATACCTCCAGTAAACACCAGCGCATCCAGACCACCCAGAGCGGCCGCCAGTGAACCCAATTCCCGGCCTATACGATAAGCAAATAGCTCGACAGCCTCCTTCGCCTGTGGATTCGAACTGGCCAGTAATTGACGCATGTCATTACTGACACCAGAAACGCCAAGTAAGCCCGACTGGTGATACAGCAAATCCGCAACCATAGCACTGTCCATATTTTTTTCATCCATTAGATAAAGCACTACTGCAGGATCCAACGAGCCACAGCGTGTACCCATTGGTAACCCATCAAGTGCGGTAAAACTCATAGTGGTCGCTATACTTGTTGCATTGTGTAATGCGCACATGCTGACACCATTCCCCAGATGTGCAACAACAACCTTGCCAGAAGCCGTTTCGCCAAGGTAGGTAGGCAAAACACTGGCGATGCTTTCATAGGAAAGCCCATGAAAACCATAACGTCGAATACCTGCATTCATTAGGTGTCTAGGCAAAGCAAATTGTTGGGCTATTTCAGCTTGGCCACGATGAAACGCCGTATCAAAACATGCCACTTGAGGTACGCCGGGAAACCGATCGGAACACATCCGAACCCCAGCTAGGTTGTGCGGTTGATGTAAAGGTGCCAGTGGTATCAATTTCTCCAATTGAGCCAGTGTATCGTCATTGATGAGAGCGGGGCTTGAAAAACTCAAGCCACCGTGGACGATACGATGGCCAACAGCAACAATAACACCCGGACCGACTGTTTCCTGAACCCATTTGATCAATGCATACAGTCCGTCAGCATGCGTCAAGTTGGCAGTTAAGGCTGTTTCGAGTAATGGCATGCCCGCATGATCGAAGGCGCTTAGATATCCGTTATGACCAATACCCTCAACCTTACCATGACCCAGTAATGGTAAATATTCCGAGCAGGTGAACAAGGAAAACTTTATGTTCGATGAGCCGCTATTAATTACCAGAATAATGTTGTTCACCTCGGTTATCTATTTTCGTAGCGATTCAGATCAAACAACCCAGATAAAATAGGTTTGTTTCGTTTGTACTCATCCTGAAACCAGTCTGCCATCTCCCAGAATTCGGGATTAGTACGTCTAACACCGTACTGATCAATAAACTTTTCATAATCTCCACGATCACGGATAGCGGCGCAGTTTTTGGCGAAATCATCAAGTTCTGACAGCGCTACGGAAAAAAAGAAATTAGGGTAGGAACCTTCCTGCCACTTCACTACGGTCATCGTATCGCGGTCGATATCTGAGCGATCTCGTTCATGTCCATCTGCAAGAAAAGAGGTGACATTCTTGTAAGCCTTGTTGCGAACTAGTGTGTAGACCAGATCCTGTTCTGGGCTGTCCATCCTGACCCGCACAAAGGCGACATCGGAAAAGGCGTGCAAGTTTGTGCCCTGCAACTGTGCAATCTGTTGCATGGCGCGATCAGCACGTTTCTCAGCTTTTTGTGATGATAAATTCTCACAATTAATACTGCCACACTGGTTCATGGCTTCTGCCTGATAAGCCATACTGGCAAGCCTACCCTTGATACTCTGATAAAGTTCTTGCTGCGGATCAGCCGTTAAGTAACCACTGATAGATTCGGTGCTCAACCATTCTTGTGGTGCAGAAAACAACTTTTGAATACTACTGCGCTGACCAACATACCAAGCGTCACGCACTTCCTTTCGACGGTTTACGGGGAGAAAAGCCAAGAAATAATCCTCCCCTTCCATACGTAAGAAATCCATGTAGATTCTAGTACTCATTCGATGCCCCATGTTGCCGAAGACGTTAAAATTGGCCACCAGCAGATAATGAATGCGTTCAAGCAATGGATAATCAATAACCCAGGCCGTTTCTGGGTTTCCGCCTACCAGACCATAGGCCACCGAGCCACTATCGAAATGCCGAAAAACGGTCAGCGCTGCATTGGGGTTGTTACCGTCACCGTCCCAGATAAAATCCATCGCATGATCCAGATCGTGAGTACCGATGGTTCTGAACCAGGCCTGCTTGCTCTCCATGTAACTCCTCTGCCCTTTCCAATAATCCGTCCAGATACGAAGAAAATCTAGGTTGCTACCTCCATCTGCGGGAATCTGTAGTTCATCGGCCATAGTTCCGATGAATTGGGTATTGTTGGTAATAATCGGCTGATTAGGGTCAAAGAACATCACCCAGAACTGATCTTCAATCACATCCAATGCGATCTGTCCCCGACAAGCCGGCCCTTTAATGAAACCCTCGATAAAAAAGTGCGCGTCATCCAATAGAAAACGGTAACGCGATGTAGCAGGGATCGCGGCAAACACTTTGAAGGGGTTAGAAGAAATCTCTGTTTCATAGGACGGTAGTTGATCCACCTCATAATCATTTGCTAGGAAAAGTTCACGATAACGCTGCATACGCCCTTCGGAAAACTCGTAAACGATGTGGTTCTTAGCCACAATAGTCGGGTGATATCTCAGCAGCCGGTAGTAAAATGGTGTATCCCCTGGATCATCATGTGGCAGCACCGTCGGAATCTCATCGACAGTCTCTCCAGACGGCGTAGTAGAACGTACCAAACGGTAGAACTCTCGTGTTGGCGATTCCGAAAAATGAATATGAGCATGAAATAGATGTTCATACAGATAGCGGCTGACCAGCCGTTGCTTTCGGGAGGATTGATTTAGGAAACTCTCCCACTGTTCGATCTGCGGCAACACTGCGGCAGAAGGCCCGGGTAGGGCCACTGTCGGCATATCCTGTGCCAACCAGGAAACCAAGGTTCGATATTCCAACGCTGATAGGTTTGGCATCGCATAGGGCATACCCCACATAGGATGATCCCTGGCATAATCGCTTATCTCCCCCAGTGTCGGGCAGGTCTGTTTTCGATCAAGTCCCAAGGAAATGCTATCTGGCAACAAGCCTGCACGGGGCTGTGGGTTTTCTTGCTTGAGACGCAAAAGATGATATAGCACCGAGTTTTTCAGATTATTCTTAGGACTCTGATCACCCTCATTGCGTATTGAAAAAAAACCGCGAGAACGCCATTCTGCAGTACTTTTTGCGTCCACCAACAGGCGTGTCGGTTGCATTTCTGTAATACGTTTAGGTTCGTATATGCGCTCTTCACTAGCACCTCGATGCATGCCTTCGATCGAGGAGAGTTTCAACTGACAGGGCGCATCAAAGCAACCGTGGCATACCACACAGCGTCGGTCTAAAATAGGTCTGACTTGCTCTGCCAAGACCATCGGTGCATCCAATTGAGCTAACGACAACTCCATGTCAACAGTTACGAACTCGCTCTCCTGGCTGTCTGGTAGCTCCGACAGGGAATAGACAACAACAATCGACAACAGGAAAACAAACACCATTATCTGTGCCCGTTTGCTGATGACTATTTTTTGCAGCAACGATTTCATCGAGGCGACCACTTCCAGTCACGAATTTCTGCCATATCCTCACCGTATTGCACGATGTAGTTTTTATGTTCGATAAGCTTGTCACGCATCAACTGTTTGATATAAGCCGCATCCGCACCCAGTTTCGGCAGCTGGTCGATCACATCTTCAACCAGGTGAAAACGATCCAGGTCATTTAGCACCGCCATATCGAAAGGCGTCGTGGTCGTGCCCTCTTCCTTGTAACCCCGTACATGCAAATGATGATGACATAGACGGCGATAGGTCAGGCGGTGAATCAGCCACGGATACCCATGATAGGCAAATATCACTGGTGTGTTGGCGGGAAATAATGCATCGAAATCTTTGTCTGGCAGACCGTGGGGGTGTTCGCTCTGCGGTTGCAGCGTCATCAAATCCACTACATTGATCACCCTGACTTTCAACTCGGGAAGGTGTTGCCTCAGCAAATCCACTGCTGCCAAAATTTCCAGCGTGGGTACATCTCCGGCACATGCCATCAGCACATCCGGTTCGCCGCCTCGATCATTACTAGCCCATTCCCAAATGCCAATTCCTACGCTGCAATGTTTAATCGCGGCATCCATGCTGAGCCATTGAAGTTGTGGCTGTTTGCCTGCAACGATGACATTAACTAAATTTTTTGAACGTAAACATTTGTCGCTAACACACAGCAGGGTATTAGCATCAGGAGGCAGATACACTCGAATAACATCGGCCTTCTTGTTCACCACATGATCGATGAAACCGGGGTCCTGGTGGGAAAAGCCGTTGTGATCCTGGCGCCAGACATGAGAGGTCAGCAAATAGTTCAGCGAGGCAATCGGCCGACGCCAAGGAATTTCCTTACTCGTCACCTTGAGCCACTTGGCATGCTGATTAAACATGGAGTCGATAATATGGATAAAAGCCTCATAACAGGAAAAGAGGCCGTGACGACCTGTAAGCAGATAGCCTTCCAACCAGCCCTGACATGTATGTTCGCTGAGGATCTCCATGACACGTCCATCAGTTGCAAGGTATTCGTCTTCCGGCAAGGTCTCTGCCTGCCATGCACGATTGGTAACTTCAAACAAGGCACCGAGGCGATTGGAGGCGGTCTCATCAGGACCGAATACACGAAAGTTTTTCGCCTTCGCATTAAGTTTCATGACATCGCGCAACAACTTACCCATAGCACGTGTCGCTTCATCCGTACTCTGACCGGGGTGTGTCACGTCCAGAGCATAATTACGATAATCCGGCATAATCAAATCTTTCAGTAACGCACCCCCGTTTGCATGGGGATTTGCCCCCATGCGTCTTTCACCCTCTGGTGCCAACTCGGCAAGCTCTTTACGTAATGCACCGTTATCATCGAACAATTCGCCCGGCTTATAACTCTTCAACCACTGCTCTAGCAGTAGCAGATGTCCCGGTTGGGTAGCAAGATTACCAAACGGTACCTGATGAGAACGCCAGTAATCCTCGGCTTTTTTTCCATCAACCTCTTTTGGCCCCGTCCACCCCTTGGGTGAACGCAGTACTATCATGGGCCAACGTGGCCGAACCCTGCTGACATGAACTCTTGCTTCTTGCTGAATTGTTTTGATCTCTGCGACAACTGTTTCCATTGTTGCTGCCATTTTCTGGTGCATAGCTTCTGGCTCAGAACCTTCTACGAAGTAAGGTTTATAGCCATATCCGATAAAAAGCTTTTCTAATTCATCATGACTGATGCGTGAAAGTACAGCGGGATTGGCAATTTTGTAACCGTTAAGGTGCAATATGGGTAACACAACACCATCGCTCACCGGGTTAAGGAATTTGTTGGAGTGCCAGGCCGTCGCCAACGGACCAGTCTCTGCCTCCCCGTCACCCACCACACAGGCGGCAATTAAATCGGGGTTGTCCAACACCGCGCCAAAAGCATGGGAAAGCACATAACCCAGCTCACCACCTTCGTGAATAGAACCCGGCGTTTCCGGAGCCACATGACTGGGAATGCCACCGGGAAAAGAAAACTGCCTAAACAATTTTTTCATTCCCTCGGCATCCTGACTGATGTTGGGATAGAACTCGCTATACGTCCCTTCAAGATACGTATTTGCCACCAGACCCGGCCCACCGTGTCCAGGGCCAGCGAGATAAATCATACTTAAATCATCCCGCTTGATCACACGGTTCAAATGCACATAGATGAAATTTAGCCCTGGCGTAGTGCCCCAATGTCCGAGCAATCTCGGTTTAACGTGCTCAAGTGTCAACGCCTCTTTGAGCATTGGATTGTCTAATAAATAGATCTGACCCACTGAGAGATAGTTGGCAGCACGCCAATAAGCGTTAGTTAGCTGCACCTCTTCTTCTGAAAGAGGCTCACATTGAATGCTTGTTGACTGTCTAGTGGTATCACTCACAATTACCTCCTTTTAGGCATCCCTTAAAAATTAAGTTTCTACAGTGATCACTAAAATTTATGAATTTGACCGAGTACGACTGTCACACCCATAGCTCCAACACAAAATGACGCATCACTGCTTTCAACACATCACTACGCGTAATGATTCCAGCTATTACTCCTTCGGTGACAATTGGTAACGCACCGATACGCTGCTCTACAAACAAACGGGCTACATAGCGAACGTCCGTATCCCCGCTTGCCGTCAATACCGGTGACTGCATCACATCTGTAACGCGCTTAACTTTATGAGCCTCTGCTAGCTGTTGATAGCTCTCTGTAATGCCGGCCAGGTGACGCAATACGTCCCTTTCCGAAACAATACCTACCAACTCCCCAGTTGATGAAACTACAGGCAGGTGGCGCAACTGGCTTGATCGGAACAGTGTCAATGCCTTACTGGTTGTCGCTTGCGGGTCCAACGTCACCACAGGGGAGGTCATAATATGTTCCGCTAGTACAACATTAGGCGTTCGCGGCACATGTTTGATAGATTGATATGCCTGCGCAGCATCGTGCTGCTGACCATGCTTCACAGGATCATTACGATGCTCTGTTTCATCAAGACCGTGAATAGCATCAACCGCATCGGTTTCCTTAACCGCCGATTTTTTGAAAACTCTCCCAAATGGCATTTGCTCATGGATAGAAAGCCCTTGCACAAAAAAAGTCATAGCTTGTTGTAGATCACAACTAAAAACCAACCTATAACACCGGCTGTAACCGCCCATCCAATCAAGCCTGTGACAACTCCTGTAGACGAAAGCTGCCAACCCAATGATGTCATATCAGCATGGAGCATCTCACCTGCAATGCCCATTGTCATTTTAGGAAAAAGCCAAACAAGCAGGCTACAAACAAGCCATATAACAGAAAAACTTATTGCTGAAGCCAAACCAAATTTGTATGCATTAAGCGTCATAAAACACCTCCTTTCACAGACTATTAACCTTTGCTACACCACGCGCCATATTTCCGAAGGAAAACAGGCGGCATCTAATTTACCTTACATATCTTGTAACCGGTTGGCACTATGCGACATCTGCATAGCTTCATGTTCTTCCAAATCCAATAATTGACTAAGCAATTCTATAGCCTCAGGCATATCTGCTCTACTATGTAAATAACGATAGAGTTCAATCACCTGTTCATGCTGACTTAATGTCTCGGCAATAATTTCTTCAGTGTTCATCTGAGCAAACACCTTCTTGCACTCACCATGAAGTTCTACAAGGTGTTTATCGATGTATTCAATACACCAGGTATTCAAAGCGTTGGTACTCGCTGTTTCCTGAAATCCATCTAAAACTTTCACCAGTTTTTGCTCATGATCGGCAAGATAGTCGAGCAAAAGTTTAGCCCGTGCACTCTCATTTTGGTCAGCACAATGCTGCATACAACTAGCCAAATACTGATGAGCTTCTTGTGTCCAATTGATAACGTCTTTTAAGTTTTCTACTTGCATAATTTTATCCTCTATATTGTTAATATGTTGTGATAGCCAGCGACATCTACATTAAAGGTCGTAGTATGACGCAAATGATCTCGCATCCCTCCCAATGCACCCAGATCTCCATGAACGAGTTGAATTTTCAAATCATATGGTTGCCTTGACTGTTTTAGCCAATGTTCAATACCCAAATAATCACCCTGTCCCGATAAACTACTCATTGCCTTATCAATCCTTATTATCAGTGCTGGAAACGCACTGACCTTCCCACGGCCAAAGCCTACCCATCGCCAAAAAGGTAAATGATGCCGACCATGTTATTAAGAAGAAGCCATTCAGCGCCTCTATAGCCGTTATAAAGCGTATATGCCCCACAGGGTGAATATCACCTAAGCCCAACGTTGTATAAATAACACCTGAGTAATATAAATAATTCATTGCTCCACCTATTGGTGCCCCTTTAAAAAACCCCAGATCAAAGGTATTCACTGATAAATTATAAATAAACGAATAAAACCCAATTTCAACAATATGTGCTAAAAACAAAACAAACACAATAAAGAGTACTTTCCCCTGCTTATCCATTTTAAATTGTGACGAGACACTTAACCAAAGTAACACTCGATAGTGAAAAATAAAACTTAATGCAACTAGACCAAAAGAAAGTGCTATAGCTAATAACATAAGGCTCTACTACCCTTCTTCCAGCAAAGAAAGTTCATCATTCTTCAACACCCGGCTGTTCTCCTGTCGTTGAAGAATAAAGCTATAAACGACGGGTAATACTAGAAGGTTGAGTATCGTCACGGTTAACATGCCGCCCAACATCGGTGCAGCAATACGATGGGTAACATCCGACCCCGTCCCACTGCTAATCATGATGGGTATTAAGCCTACCATTGTTGATATTGCTGTCATTGCTACAGGCCGCACTCGTTTTGAGGTTGCATAAAATACCGCATCTTTAATTTCTTCTACGGAAAGCCTTGTATTGCTTATAGAACGGCGTTTACTAACTTCAGCATCAATAAAGCTAAGTACTAGCACGCCAATTTCAGCCGCCATACCGGCTAATGCAATGAAACCAACAGCAACAGCAACAGACATATTGTATCCATTAATATAAATCAACCAAATACCACCAACCAATCCAAATGGAATTGACATCATCACGACAATCGGTTCGATGATATTGCGGAAGTTAAAATACAGTAATAAAAAAATAATGAGTAATGTTACCGGCGCGACAATACGTAACCGTGCTGCGGCTCGTTCCATATATTCAAACTGCCCAGACCACGTTAATGTATATCCAGCTGGAATGGTTACATTTTCAGCCAGAACACGTTTTGCTTTAGTGACAAAACCACCAATATCCGATGTGGATATATCAACATAAATCCAAGCATTCGGCCTTGCATCTTCACTTTTAATAACCGGTGGGCCACGTTGATATTCAATGTCAGCAACCATTGTTAATGGAATTTGAACACCGGTCGGGGTGGGTATCAAAACGCGCTTTAAAGTTTCCAAATCATCACGTAGGCCACGTGGGTAACGCAGATTAACAGGGTAGCGCTCAAGGCCTTCAACTGTTTCTGTGATATTCATTCCACCAATCGCGCTTTGAATAACGTCTTGAACATCACTAATAACCAGCCCATAACGAGCAGCTCTTTCACGGTCAATATTGATATCCAAGTAATACCCGCCAACTGCTCTATCGCCAAAGGCAGAGGTGGTTTCAGGCAATGTCTTCATTGCTAGTTCAATATCTTGCGACACCTTCTGCAATACATTTAAATCTGGACCCGATACTTTTATGCCAATAGGAGTCTTAATACCCGTTGACAACATATCTATACGCGTTTTGATAGGCATTGTCCATGCGTTAGCAACGCCAGGGAAATTTATTGCCTTATCCATTTCAGCCATTAATTCCTTCGTTGTCTTATCAGGATTCGGCCATTCTTCTGTTTGCCTTAACCTAATTGTGGTTTCCATCATTGATAATGGAGCAGCATCGGTTGCAGATTCAGCTCGGCCTATTTTGCCAAAAACATGATGAACCTCTGGAAAAGTTTTCAATATTTTATCGGTTTGTTGAAGCAGTTCCTTCGCTTTTGTAATCGATATACCTGGGAATGTGGTTGGCATATATAAAATATCCCCTTCATCCAGTGGTGGCATAAATTCACTGCCAATTTTTGAATACGGGTAATAGGTAACTGCCAGTAAAGCCAAGGCGATGAACAACGTTACGCTACGTGAGCCCATCGCTATTTTCAATGCGGGGCTATGTAAAGCGTGTAAAGCACGATTTATAGGGTTCTTATCTTCGGCAATTATTTTCCCTCTAAGAAAATAGCCCATCATTACTGGAACCAACGTAATCGCAAGTATTGCTGATGCCGCCATTGCATAGGTAGCTGTAAATGCTAATGGGCTAAATAAACGACCTTCTTGAGCCTGCATGGTAAAAATAGGCAAAAATGATACCGTAATGACTAACAGTGAAAAAAACAGTGCCGGACCCACTTCTCGGCTAGACTCTCCTATTACTTGCCAATGCTCGGTACGAGTTAACTCTCGCCCTTTCTTATCGTTTGCTATAGCCAATTGACTGTGTGCATTTTCCACCATCACAATAGCACCATCTACCATTGTGCCAATGGTAATTGCTATGCCCCCTAACGACATAATGTTTGCATTTAAACCTTGAAAACGCATCACGATAAACGCCATTAAAATACCTAATGGCAATGTAATAATGGCCACAAAAGCAGATCGAGCGTGTAATAAAAATAAGATAACAACCAGACTAACTATCACAAGTTCTTGTAACAATGAGGTATTAAGACTATCAACAGCACGCTCAATTAGGTCGCCACGATCATACACAGGCACAATTTCAACCCCTTCCGGAAGGCCTTCTTTTAATTCATCAAGCTTTTTTCTAACCGCTTGTATTGTAGCAAGAGCATTTTCACCAAAGCGCATAATAACAACACCACCGGCCACTTCTCCTTCACCGTTTAAGTCAACTAATCCTCTACGTAATTCAGGGCCTATTTGAACACGGGCTATGTCTTTTAAACGAACTGGGGTTCCATTTTCATCAACACTGACAGGTATCTTATTAAGATCATCAATTGATTGAATATAGCCCCGGCTACGAACCATATATTCAGTCTCAGCCATTTCTACCAAACGTCCACCAACATCATTATTAGACCTTTTAATGGCCATTTTTACTTTATTCAACGGAATGTTGTAGCGAAGTAGTGCATTTGGATCCACTTCTACTTGATACTGTTTAACATAACCACCAACTGAGGCTACTTCAGCAACACCATTGACGGTTTGTAGTGGGTAACGGAGATACCAATCTTGTAATGAGCGCAGCTGAGCTAGATCATGTTTACCAGTCTTATCTACTAGCGCGTACTCATAAATCCAGCCTACACCCGTTGCGTCTGGACCAAGTGTTGGCGTAACGCCTTGAGGCAAACGACCACTAACATAATTCAGTGATTCAAGAACCCTAGAGCGGGCCCAATACATGTCCGCTCCATCCTCAAATATAATATAAACAAACGACATCCCAAAAAATGAATACCCACGCACTACCTTAGTCTTTGGAACCGCTAGCATAGAAGTTGTTAAAGGGTACGTTACTTGGTCTTCAACAACCTGCGGGGACTGCCCAGGAAACTTAGTGAAAATAATAACTTGTACATCAGACAAATCAGGGATCGCATCTAAAGGCGCATTTTTATAGGCATAGAGCCCTGTGAGTGCAACGATTACAGTGATTATCAACACCATAAAACGGTCACGTAAAGAGGCACTAATAATGGCATTAATCACTCATATCACCTGCTACAATTGGTGATTTACCCTTCTGATTTTTTTGCTTTATATTACTCAGCATCTTGCTTGTCGCTTCACGTAACTTTGACTCGGAATCAACCAAAAATTGTGCTGACGTTACAACTTCATCACCCTCCTGTATGCCACTAAGTATAGATACCTGCCCATCCGATTCTATGCCAACCTTAACCTTTCTTGGCTCAAACTTATCGGGCTCACGCACCACAAAAATTTGCGCGCCTCCCCCCGACCGTACAACCGCCTCAGCTGGAACAACAATCGAATCTTTACGTACACTAGCTTTGATACTAACGTCTGCAAACATATCTGGGCGCAATAATAATTCAGCATTATCAAAGACCATTCGAACTTTAGTGGTTCGTGTTTTTGGTTCTGCATAGGGGTAAATATAGGACACTATTCCTGTAAAGCGCCTACCTGGGGCTGACGCTAATGTCATTTCAACTTCATCCTCAAGTTTCACCCACGGTAATTCGTATTCATAAACGTCCGCATAGACCCAAACCTGATTCAGGTCAACTAACATGTACAGCTCTGTCTTTGGCGTGACAAACTGCCCCTGTCTTGCGCCAATATTAATCACCGTGCCTGCAGTTGAAGTATGAATATGAAGACTCTTCTTTATTTTTTTAGTTCGTTCCAATGCCTTTATCTGATGTTCTGGCACATCTAAAAAACCAAGCCTTTCACGAGAGCTTTTTACAAGTTCTTGCGCGCCTGTCCTTATTTGTTCAAAGGGACTTTTTTCTAATGCCGCTAAATTACTTAACGCTAACAAATATTCCTGTTGGGTTGACACCAATTTTGGAGAATAAATAGTCAATAAAACATCATCTTTTTTTACTAGCTCACCTGTCTTATCAACCCTAACATTCTCAACCCAGCCCTCAACTTTTGGGTGTATTCTAACCATGCTTTCTTCATTAAAACTAACCAATCCAACAGCGCGCACTGTTCGTCCTAACGCCATCTTTTTAGCAAAAGCAGTCCGTACGCCAATGTTTTGAACAACGACCGGATCAATTTTCACCATACCCGCAACATCACTCTGTTCTCCATCAGCGTAAACAGGAACATAATCCATTCCCATGTTGTCTTTAGCAGGTACAGGAGATGTCACTTCTGGGTTCATTGAATTTCTATAAAACAAAATCTCCCTTCCCTGTTCACCAACATTGCCTTGTTCCATATTGTTGCTTGATAATTGGTATCCAACACCCACACCAATAGCCAACATTAAGATTCCAATTACTAATTTAGACTTATTCATTAATTAATTACTTCCTCACCTGTTGCGGCTTCTAATCTGGCTAACGCCTGTTTTGCATCACTCAATGCTTTCCAATATTGCAACTCATAATTAAAAAGCGTTATTTGGCTTCTAATAAGGTTTAGAAAATCAACCTCACTGACTTGATACCCAGCCAGCATAGAACTAACTGTTTGTTGGGCTTGCGGAACAATACCTGTGCCAAACAAAGAAAACTGCTCCTTGGCCTGCATATAGTCCGTTACGGCCGAACTAATCTCTCCGCGAACGACGCTCTTTTGATCCGTGAATTCGTAACGAATTTTTTGTAATTCGTAACTTTTTTGATTGACCGCTTTAGACTGTTTACTATCAGCATAAAAAGGAATTTTTATACCCACCATCAGTGACAAGAAATTAGACCTTGAGCCCCCAACAAAAGGCGTGTTATCTCCCGTTCTATCACCATAAGTCATGCCCAATTTAAAGTCTGGGTAGTGGTCACGATTTGCCAAATCTAAACGTGTTTTTGCACTCTTAATTTTTACTCTTACTTGTTTTAGCACAGGTCGTTTTAAGTCAGCCGCCTCATACAACTGTTGCTCCATAGGAAGGCTCAGTAATTTCTTTGATACTTGATTGGGTAAAAGCAACGTCTCCTTGGCAGGCTGGTCCATCAGAATATTAAGGCGAATAGCTTGGTTCCGGCGAATAGCCTTTACCTTGATTTCTTGATCAAGCAATTTAGATAACTCCAGTTGAGACAACAATACATCTTGTTGAAGCCCTTTCCCGGTTTCATATTTTACTTTGGCAATAGTAATAAATTGCTTTAATAATGATTTATTAATCTCAATTGTTTCCAGTGCACGATCTAAGTAATACAGTTGCCACCAGTTACTTTTCACTTTTTTTATTAATTGCAGCCTAACTTCATCAACCAAATGCCCCGCACCTATTGCATCAAATTGTGCTGCTTCTTCTTTTAGCCCAAGTTTTCCAGGAAAAGGTAACTCTTGACTAAAACCAATTTGAACCTGAGTCATCGGTTCCTGGTCTCTAGCGAAGGTATCCGTTGGAAAATTCATGGCATTAAAACTAATCGTCGGGTCTGGTAATGACCCAACTTGCGATGGCACTTCGCCAAAAGCCTTATAACGTTCTTTCATCTGAGCAAGATTTGGGTTATCTCTTACTGCTATAGCAACGGCTTGCATTTCAGTTAATACTAAATCATCTACCTGCTCCCCTGCCTGTAGGATATTGGCGTTTAACGAAACCAAAACGACAAGCATGCTAGCCCAGCGTCTGGGCGTAAAACCATTGACTCTTAAATTACGATTATCAAACTTCATAAATATTCCTAACCATGCCCCTAAATAAAGCTTAAATGCACTATGGATGCGAGGCCAAAATTCTCCAGACCCGTAACCTAAATAAATTCACCGACCTGGCGGTGGTTTATGACAACTCCACGGTTTATGTTTTGCATTATCTTTTACATTGTCATCCACAAACCGGTAATAACCTTCTTTTAAGTCAGTCCACCAATCGTGGCTAATATCCACTCCGTGCTTTTCAAATATCTCTTCAATTCCCTGAATACCTACTCTTGATGCATCGTAGGCCAAATTTATAACCTGTGACTTTTCATCAAATGACACGCCATCCAAACCATATAATTGATCAATTTCCTCTATCGTCGCCTTGATATTTTTAGGTGTTGTATCTTCAAGTTTTAAGTGACGAACGACCAAATTAACTTCTGATACACCCAATCTATGCTCTTTTTTACTCATAGTTTCTCTCCTAATAGCCTAAATTCTTTAATATCTCCTCATATTCTTCTTTGCATATTTCACCGTTTGCATAACGTTTATCTAGAATCTTCTTTGCCGGTATACCCTCACTTTTATCCTGCAATGACAACCTCACATTTGTGACTATTAAAACGATCAATAGCAGCAACCAAAGCAGCAGATTGATAGCCAACCATCCAGTCCAGTTTTCATCATCCATCATCACCTCATTGAAAAACTGTCGGGCCGTGCACAGCCCGACAAATATTCACTCTCACATCCTTAATATTTTCGTTATTACTTTTCTCTTAATTCTGACCGATTAACGACCTGAACCACCCTCTGTAATAGAGTTTTCAAAAGCTAGATCTTGTGCTTCAGCACTGTAATCCATCATTTGAACCATCATTGTTTGCATCATCTTGATACGCTCTTCTAACAAGCCTACGCGGGTCGTCAGGTTCACAGAAGATTTACCTCCGTCGCCAATCATATGCATACCTTTTTGCATACTTTGCATATGATCTTTCATCATTTTGTGACGTTTAGTAGGGTTCTTTTCTTGTTTAATATCTGCCATTAGTTTTTGCATATCCTTCATATGATCATGCATCTGCATTTGCATCTGGCTGCTGCCATGTTTACCTTGTTTATGGTCACTTCCAGCATATACAGGGGCTGATAGAGCTGCGGTTAGTGCAATTGCTGTTATTAATTTTTTCATCTTTATTTCCTCATTTTGTGGTTAATGGTTCTGTATTGAACCGGGGTACCCATGCGGGTACTTCTTCCATGTATTGGCGATATTCATCACCAAACTCTGATATCGCTATTTGCTCTTCTCGCTTAGCGAGTCGTACATAAATAACGACTAAAATTGGGAACATGACCAGTGTTGGGATCGTTGGCCATTGCAACAAAAAACCGAACATAATCATGATAAAAGCAACATACTGGGGGTGACGGCAACGCGCATACCAGCCCGTTGTTGCTAAAGAGCGGGACTGTTGCGCGGTATGCAATACACTCCAGGCGGCCGACAGCAAAATGAAGCCCAATATAATTAAGACATTACTAGTAATATGTAAGGGGTCAAAATGAGGGTTACCCTCAAATCCCAGCAGGGTATGAAGTAGATGGCCATTGTTGTGGGCCATGAAGTTGATTTCTGGAAAAGTCTCGGCCAACCAACCTGATAGAAAATATATCGTTAATGGAAAGCCATACATTTCCGTAAATAGAGCAACAATAAAAGCTGAAAAAGCTCCTAGGCTGCGCCAATCTGATTTGGACTGCGGCTTAGTAAAACTGAAGGCAAAGAAGATGAAAATCGCAGAGTTCAATAACACCAACATCCAAAGCCCATAACCTGATTCACCGTGCATCGTCATTCTCCTTACGAGGTTGCGGATCGGATTGTTTCTTACCTTCCTCAACACCCCGACGATAAGCCTCTTCTTCCGCGTCCTTCGACTCACCAGTATCACGATGTTTATGACCACCGTGTCCGCCATGACCTCCATGCATAAACACATGCATCAGCGGACATAACGCTAGAAGCAAAAACGGCAACCACTGGAATAAATGCTGTCGGTGTTCCACCAGTAAAAAATAACTGGCCACCCCTATCATCACGATAGATGCAAGTCCATTCGATGTAAGCCAGAAAGACCGTTGTTTATTCGCCACGACTCACCTCGAAGTACTTAAATTCACTTGCAACGGCAAGGGATTGTTCATGTACCCAGAACAACTCATCGACCGATGTGATTTCTACGAGCCCTTCACTCTCGGCACCAACATCGGCCGTCTGCATAATTAACGTTGCAATACGGCGGGCATGCTTATCACCGGTGTAAATCACAATTTGAACATGATCAACTAAATGGTCTTTTGAGTACGTATTGCTATAGTTGCCGCGCCCTTTGACTGCATGTACGGTAAATCCTGTTACACCGTGTAATTCAAGCGCTTTTTCAACCTTAACCCACTGTAATTCATCAATGATCGCGGTTATTTTTTTAATCGGCATATCAAACTCCTATATAAAATATATTAATCGACCAACAACGTGCCACGGTACATCTGCATCTGGCAGTGAAAGGCGTACTCACCTTTGGTCATGGCTGGTAAAGTTATGGATTTATTTTTGCCCAACGGCAATTCCTCACTAATATTAAAATCAGGAAACAGCACCATCGCTGCACAGGGAGAGGCATCCTTACGTATAAATTGAATCGTTGTTGACTTGCCTGAAGGCAGTTTCAACCTTGATGGCTGGTATGTACCGTCCTCGACCGTAACGATAATTCCTTCTTTTGAAACGACCACTTCTTTGGGTTTATACAACCAGAACCACCACACAATGAGACCAATCAGTAGCACACCCAATATATTGATAATTAACATGCTTACGTACTCCTTTTAATGTTCTTGTGGTTTAAATAAACGCAGACGATTAGCATTACTCACCACGGTAAGTGAAGACAAAGCCATCGCTGCACCGGCAATAACGGGATTTAATAAAATGCCAAAAATGGGATAAAGCACACCTGCTGCGAAAGGTACACCCGCCACGTTATAGATAAAGGCACCAAATAAATTCTGTTTGATATTGCGTAACGTGGCTTTACTTACCGCTATCGCATCCGCCAAACCATGTAAGGAGCCTCTCATTAGCGTGATATCGGCACTTTCTATAGCAACATCGGTACCCGTACCGATGGCAAAGCCAACATCTGCTAAAGCCAATGCCGGCGCATCGTTAATACCATCGCCAGTCATGCCAACAGTTTCATTTTGCTTTTGTAACTCTGCTACTTTTTTGGCTTTATCTTCTGGCAATACTTCGGCAAAAAACTCTGTAATCCCTACCTTTTTTGCCACAGCTTCTGCTGTTGCTCGGTTATCACCCGTCAACATCACCACACGAATACCGTTTTGCTGTAATCGTTTAATAGCCGAGATTGAGTCTTCTTTAATCGGGTCTGCCACCGCGATAACAGCAGCTAGACTCCCATCAATTACAAAGTACATCGGCGTTTTGGCCTCCGCTGCCATTTGCTGGGCAATTTCAACCGCAGCAGCATCAACGGTAATATTTTTATCGTGCATCAACTTTTCATTACCGAAAAGTAAAGAAAGGTCTCCTACCACCCCTTCCACACCATGCCCTGAAATAGCAGCAAAATTTTCAACTTTCTCAGGCATTAATCCGCGTTCGGCGGCTGATTCAACTATAGATAGGGCTAATGGATGCTCTGAACCGGCTTCCAGACTGGCCGCTAGTTGAAGCACCTCATCTTCATCATCAGATGCATTTATTAAATGAATATTGGTGACTTTGGGTGCTCCCAGCGTAATGGTGCCGGTTTTATCAAGGATCATCGCGGTAATTTTAGAGGCCGTTTGCAACGCTTCTCCATTACGAATCAGCACGCCCGCTTCTGCAGCCTTACCCACACCGACCATCACTGACATCGGAGTGGCCAAACCGAGGGCACAAGGGCAAGCAATAATCAATACAGTAGTTGCCGAAACAATCGCAAAAGCAACGGCCGGTTCAGGACCAAAGTTCAACCACACCAATGCGCTGACAACTGCCACAATCATCACAACCGGTACAAAATAAGCGGAGATTACATCAGCCAATCGGCCAATAGGTGGTTTTGAATTTTGCGCACGCTTGACCATCTTGATAATTTGCGCGAGCGCCGTGTCCTTACCAACATGAGTGGCTTTAAAAATAATGGAGCCATTTTTATTGATCGAGCCAGCAACCACTTCATCACCTTCATGCTTCTCAACCGGCATCGGTTCACCGGTCAACATGGATTCATCAATTGCAGACTGTCCGAAAACCACCACACCATCGACAGGTATTTTTTCACCTGGCCGAACGCGTACTTTGTCATTTAACAGCACCTGCTCAATCGAAATATCAATATCTTGGTTATCACGAATAACGCGTGCTGTTTTTGGCTGCAGACCGATGAGCCTTTTTATCGCCTCACTGGTGCGACCTCGCGCCTTCACCTCAAGTGCCAAGCCAAGGTCAATCAAACCAATGATCATGGCAGTGGCTTCAAAATAGACGTGTCGGGCCATTTCAGGAAGCGCGAGCGGAAAGAACACAACAACCATTGAATACAACCACGCAGTACCGGTACCCAAGGCAATTAATGTATCCATGTTAGCGCTGTGATTGGCAAAGGATTTCCATGCACCGACATAAAAATGCTTGCCTGAAATATACATAACAGCTGCGCATAACAAGCCGATGACTAACCAAATACCACGTTCTAGCGTGGTATCCACCGTCATAGGACCACCGGCCACACTGTAGATCATTAACGGTATACCAAGACCCAGTGCAATAGTCATTTCACGCATCAGGCGCTTATAATATGCCTCATCTGCCTGCTCTTTTTGATCCAGTAATTCGTCTTCTGAGTTTGCTTCGCTGATCCTGGCGTTGTATCCGGCTCCCTCAACCGCTTTAACAAGAGCTTCTGTCGTCACGTTACCCTCAACGGTTACAGTCCGTTGAGCAAAATTCATCACCGCATCACTAACGCCAGAAACCTGTTTCAGCGCTGTTTCAATTTTCCCAACACAACTGGCACAGCTTGCACCTTCAATGATTAACTCGTTTAAGGTTAAGTTATTTTCGGCATTCATTTCTGTTTCTTGCATACTGTTACTCCTTTCCAGATGAAGCATTAAACCCTTCAATCAGGTGACAAATCATATGGCCTGTTGGGGCTTTATTTGGCTTGGTTTGCCATTCGCCAATCGCTGACTTCATTCGGATTCTAAGCGCCAGAGTTTGCTGAAAAACCTCCTCTGTTTCTTCAAGGCGTTTCTCCAAAATCACCCTGACTAAAGGACAAGCGGTCTTACCCTTAGCTGCTTCTGTTAGTATTTGATCGATATCGTTAACCGAAAAACCCAACTTCCTAGCGCTCAGAATGAAACGCAATCGATGTTGGTCATCTACTCCATAGTGTTTATAGCCATTCGTCTCACTCTTAACAGGCGACAAAAGCCCAACACGCGTGTAATAACGCACAGTGTCTGGAGTTGTTTTCATTTCTTTAACCAATTCACTTACTTTCATTACAACCTCTCCGTTTGAAGAAATACTTCAGAAAACACAGGTTTAAAACCTGAGAGTAAAACCTCTTTCAAAAATAGCCTACACCTGTGTCTTGGACACAGGTCAAGCACATATATAGCAGAGCCGTTTTCTTTCATTACTTAATGTCCACTGTCTGGAACATCCCCGCTTCAAAGTGCCCTGGTACATTGCAGGCAGCTGGTTTACCCACTGCACTGCCTTCTGAATCATGCCGGTGGTTCTCTCCATGATCATAGGGAGAGCCTCCACCAGCAAAAGCTGTTACTGAAATAGCTCCGCTTAGCAGTACCAAGATAAAAATAAATTTAATAGCCATTATTTGATCTCCTTTAATCAATCTGTTTGTTTAAATATTGTCTGTTTTCAATTAACAAAATCAGTGATTTTTCCTTTTCAATGTGCTTGCTTCACTACTTGATCAATTGATGTTTTACGCCATAGATAATAAATAGCTGGAACAACGACAAGCGTAAGCACGACCGCGCTGACCATCCCGCCTACCATGGGCGCAGCTATACGGCTCATAACTTCCGAACCTGTGCCAGTGCCGTATAAAATTGGCAATAAACCGGCCACGATAGCGGCAGCAGTCATCATCACTGGGCGTATACGCATACCTGCACCGTGTAACACGGCACTTCGCAAAGTTCCTTCATCTGGCGAAGAGCCTTTCTCCTGACACTCTTCCAGCATCTGCACGTAGGATTGATTGAGATACACCAACATAATCACGCCAATCTCTACTGCCACACCAGCCAATGCGATAAAGCCAACCCCAACAGCAACAGAAAAGTTGAACCCCTGGATGTACATCAACCAAATACTACCCACCATTGCTAATGGTAGTGTTCCCAAAATAATCCCCACTTCAACGAAGTTACGAAAATTCATGAATAACAAAACGACAATAATGCCCAGAGTCAACGGCACCACGTAGGTCAACTTTTCCTTGGCACGCTGCATATATTCGTATTGCCCCGACCAACTTATGGCGTAACCGGCTGGCAATTTGAGTTGCTCTGCGACTACTTTTTGTGCATTTTCTACATAGCTGCCAATATCAACACCTTCGATGTCGATAAATGACCAACCATTAAGTCGCGCATTCTCACTTTTAATTCCTGGAGGCCCATCTTCAATGATGACATTAGCCACATCACCAAGGGGGATGCGCTGGCCACTGGGAGTTACTATAGGAAGCAGGGACAGTTGCTCAGGCGAGTTTCTATAATCCTGCGGATAACGAATATTAATGGGGTAACGTTCCAGCCCTTCAACACTCTGCGACACATTCATACCACCAATTGCCGTAGCAACAACCTGTTGCACATCGGCAATATTAAGACCATAACGTGCCGCTTTCTCTCGCTGTATATCTACCTTGATATAACGCCCGCCAGCAACACGCTCGGAATACACTGAGGCTGTACCGGGAACCTCAGCAAGAATGGTTTCCAGTTGTTGGCCTATCGCTTGTATCTCAGATAACTTCGGTCCTGATATTTTGATACCAACCGGTGTTTTGATCCCTGTAGCCAACATATCAATACGGGTTTTGATCGGCATTACCCATGCATTGGTAACACCGGGCAATTTCACCAACGCATCCAGCTCTTTTTTAAGACTTTCAGAGGTTACGCCTTCGCGCCATTGATCTTTAGGCTTCAACTGAATAAAGGTTTCAATCATGGTCAGCGGCGCAGGATCGGTCGCCGTTTCCGCCCGCCCTACCTTACCGAAAACCGTTTTCACTTCTGGAACAGTGCGGATTAATTTATCGGTTTGTTGCAACAACTCACGTGCCTTGCCAATTGAAATGCCAGGATAAGTCGTTGGCATATACATCAAATCACCTTCATCCAGTGGAGGAATGAATTCGCTGCCAATTTTGTCCAACGGCCACAAGCCAACTGCAAACACCAACAAGGCCAGCGATAACGTTGTTTTGGGGAAACTGAGAACTTTCTTCAAAACCGGCATATAACCGGCTGTCAGCAATCGATTAACCGGGTTTTTGTGCTCGGGTAACACTTTCCCACGAATGAAATAGCCCATCAGCACAGGCACCAGCGTTATTGCTAATGCTGCCGACGCCGCCATTGCATAGGTTTTGGTAAACGCAAGCGGTGAGAACATCCGCCCTTCCTGAGCCTCTAAGGTAAATACCGGAACAAAACTGACGGTAATAATGAGCAAACTGAAAAATAGTGCAGGCCCTACTTCACTTGCAGACTCGGCCACAATTTGCCAGCGGTTTTCCCGAGTTATAGGCGTTCGTTCCATATGTTTGTGCATGTTTTCAATCATCACAATGGCGCCATCAATCATGGCTCCTATAGCAATCGCAATTCCACCCAAAGACATGATATTGGCGTTCAAGCCTTGCATATACATAACGGCAAAGGCTGCCAAAATACCAACGGGTAAACTGAAAATAGCTACCAGTGATGAGCGCACATGAAATAGAAAGATGATACAAACTAGGGCAACGACAGCAAATTCTTCCAACAACTTAAAGCTTAGATTTTCGACTGCACGTTCTATCAAGCCACTACGATCATAAACGGTAATGACCTCTACACCTTCGGGTAAGCCTTTTTTAAGCTGTTCAAGTTTGGCCTTTACGCCATCGATGGTTTTTTGTGCATTTTCACCGAAGCGCATCACAATAATGCCGCCGACAGTTTCACCCTCACCATTGAGTTCAGCAACTCCACGACGCATTTGCGGACCTGTACCAATTTCGGCAACATCTTTGAGTAACAAGGGTGTTCCGTTTTTATTAACGCCTAACGGAATATTGCCAAGGTCGCTAACATTTTTTATATATCCTGTGGCCCGCACCATGTATTCGGCTTCTGCCATCTCAACCACTGACGCACCGATTTCCTGATTGCCACGCTTGATGGCGGTCTGAATCAAAGAAAGCGGAATACCAAACGCGCGTAACTTATCGGGATTAACTTTTACTTGGTACTGCTTGACCATACCGCCCAGAGCTGTGACTTCGGAAACGCCAGGAACCGTTTGCAGCTCATATTTCAAGAACCAGTCTTGCAAACTGCGCAGTTGGCTAATGTCATGCTTACCGGTTTTGTCTTGCAGTGCATACAGGTAAACCCAGCCTACTCCCGTCGCATCTGGCCCCAATTGTGGCCTCGCATTCGCGGGTAACGATGGAGCGACCTGACTGAGGTACTCCAGTACACGAGAACGCGCCCAATAAAGGTCAGTGTCCTCATCGAAGATCACATACACAAAGGAATCTCCAAAAAACGAATAGCCCCTAACGGTTACTGCGCCAGGCACCGACAACATCGCCGTCGTCAACGGGTAGGTAACTTGGTCCTCCACCACCTGAGGTGCCTGCCCAGGATAGGTTGTTTTAATAATCACCTGAACATCAGAAAGATCAGGCAAGGCATCAACCGGTGTGTTTTTTAATGAAAACAAACCAGCGCCAACCAGAATAGCAGTCGCGAGCAATACGAAAAAACGGTTACTGACCGACCAACGAATTATTGAAGCTATCATCTGTATGACCCTTAGTTATTCACATGACTGCTGGATGGTTCGGCAGGCATCTGGTGTTGGCTGTGATCCATTGGAGCCGGTGTTTCAGCATCAGGCAGGCGCACATTCACAACTTCAACATTGCCTCCTGCTACCTTTTGGATCTCTATTTGCAAGTTCATTCCTTCTTTTAATCGGCTAAAATCAACTGATTCAGTAACGATAAAATCCATTGTCATCTCAGGCCAATCCCATTCAGGTATCGCTCCGTGCGTCACATTTACCATTCTGTGATTTGCCATCAGGCTATTAACCTTTGCCTCTGTCCAAGCTGAAACGTCTTTAACTGTCACATCATCATTACTTTGATTATTCATGCGCTTGAAATCGGATGATTTGCTGGATTCAGAATCTAGTAGATACTGTGCCGATGTCACGACACGCTCGCCCTCTTCAACCCCTGCCAGAATCTCAGCAGACTGTCCATCTAAACGCCCAAGCTTTACGTCGATAGATTTAAAACGACCTTCACCAAGCGCGAGCACAACGCGATTAACATTACCCGTGCGAATAACGGCCTCTGTTGGAACAAGTAACGTGTTTTCTGTGTTTTTCGCGTGAATAACAACCTGGGTAAACATATTCGGCTTTAACATGTCATTCTCGTTGTTGAAACGCAGCCTGACTTTTACCGTCCGTGTTTTAGGGTCTAATGTGGGGTACACGTAATCCACCGCGCCCTGCCATATTTTCCCTGGTAAATAATCAAGCGACATGGAGACAAGGTCTCCTACGGCAACACTGGATGCCTGGCGCTCAAATACTTCCGCTTCCACCCATACCTGATCTAACGTACCGATAGACATCAAGGTTGTACCGGGCTTAACGAAAAAACCCTGACGGATATTAAGGTTATCAACCACCCCACCTTGCGGCGCAAAGAAGGTAATAAATTGCTTAACTTTTTTACTTTTCTTTAATCTCCTTATCGCACTCTCAGGCAGTTGTAAGGCGCTTAACCTTTCTTCTGAAGCTTTAATTAAGCGTTGGTTATTTCTACCCATCGCCATTACCAATTCTTGCTGAGCATTCACAAGCGCCGGCGAGTAAATTTCATAAAGCGGCTGACCTTGTTTTACTGGGTCACCTGCAGTCTTGATATAAAGCTTTTCAATCCAGCCTTCCACTCTAGGGTGGATATGAACCAGTTGATCCTCATCATATTGCACATAACCAACCGTTTTTATTTCCATATTCAGGCCTTTGCGCTGCACCTTTACAGTGCGCACCCCGAGGTTATTAACCACCTCTGGAGAAATCCTGACAGTCCCTGGCCCCGCATCTGGGCCACCACCTTCATCTGCATACACGGGAATCAGCTCCATCCCCATCGGGGATTTACCCGGCTTATCACGCTTGTAGTTTGGATCCATCGGCGCGACCCAGTGTAAAGGCTTTTTCTCGCCACCCGCTGAGGACTCACCTGATGACATTTCGGTCGGCTGACCTAAAAAACTATAAGCGCCTATCGCAAGTGCAGCACCAATAACTACACCTATAACTAGCGTGCCTGTTGTATTAAATTTGTTGTTCATTTCATCTCTCCTGAACGACGATCATTAGCCTTAGCCACATCAGCGCTCCGTATAAAAAAATAGTTCAATTGAATAATGGTTTTTTGTCTGTCCACATTAATATTCAATGCATCAATATTGGCATTGAGTTCCGCTATACGAGCACGAACCACCTCGGCAAAATCGCCGTCGTCATTGGTATAGGCGGTAAGCGAAGCTTCTGCCTGTTCATGTATTTGTGGAAGTAATTGCTGCATGAACAGCTGTTGCCGTTGATCTAACCGATGCAACTGTGCTTTGGAGGTTTCAAAAGAAGCAATCAACTTTCTGAGCAGAAGCCACTTCTCAGTTTTCACTGATTCTGTTCGAGATACTGCCGACTCAACCTGCTTGTCCTGTCGGTTACCCGTAAATAACGGCAGGTCAAAAGTCACGCCCACTGAAAAAAGGTCGGCACGATCATTTCCCATCGGGTCATTGTCACGATAACCGTAACTGGCATTAACCCCCCATTCGGGTTTGTACTTTTGTTGCGCCAGTTCAATATCGCTACGACTTGCCTTGATTTTCTGATCCAGCGCCATCACCACAGGATGATCAATAAAGTAATCAAATAATATCTGCGGATCGGTTTCTTTTGTCCCCGTATAAAGCTGTGGGTTTACCAACCCAGTGTCTGGTAGTCGACGTGCCATCATCAAATCAGGCGACAGCACATGATTCTTAACCAGACTCTTTTCAACAAAATAGTCACTCAGCCATTCATAAAGTCGCTGCTTGAACATATCTTGTTGTTGGCTCAACTTTGTAAGCCGATCATCTAAGCGCGTCAGTTCAAGTTGGGCACGAACGATATCTTGTATTCTGGTTTTACCTAATGCAGACGAGTAACTGGATTGTGCAACGTCAGCCAATTGCTCAAACAGGACGCGCTTGCTATTAATCAAGGCAATACTTTCTTGTGCCTTATAGGCATCAAGCCATAGGTGACTCACTGTCACTGCCACTTTGGCTTTACGATCTTGGCGTTGGTAGGGGTGCTGAGCACCCAACAATTCAAGCTGCTCTTTCCTGATGGCCAAGCTATCTCCCCTTGGGAACATCTGTGTTACACCCACCTTAAACTGGGTCATTGCCTCTTGCCCAAAGTCAAACGTATCCGTCGCCAAATTAGCTAAACCGATCGACACCTTCGGATCGGGTAGCGTACTGGCAGCAATACTCATTGATTCAACTGCATTTTGTGAGTGTTGGTTCCCGACCAACCAAGGGTCAACTAATTTTGCCGCCTTGACGGCCTCTTCCATAGTAAATTCGTGACTTCCTTTTTTTACTAGTTCCGCAGCATTGGCGGACATTAAGCTTATACCCAATATACCCAACACTAGTACAGACCTAACGTTGCACATGGAATATGGGTGAAATTTACAATTTGCCATTAATACTGTTCCTCTTGTGAATTAACCGAAACATAGGTTTCTGAAGAACCATCTGACTTAAGCAAAAGCACCTTATAAGCCGTAAATTTATTTCTGTACTCCATACCCGGAGTTCCAACAGGCATCGCAGGTACCGATAAGCCTATCGACCCTTTAGGTTTTTCCCGTAAGAATTTCTTGATAAATTTGGATGGAACATGGCCTTCAAATACATAGCCGTCTTTTGAAATAGCGGTATGACAAGATTGATAAGGTTTTTGTATACCGCGGCTTATTTTTAGAGCCGACAAATTACGGTCATTGAGCGCATTTACCTCAAAGCCATTTTTTTTGACATGCCTGATCCACTTACTACAGCACTTGCAGCTAGGACTTTTATATACCGTTAGCTCAGTTGGGCCGAGGTCAGTTGATACACTTCCCCCATCAGCCATTACACTCATTGAGTAGAAAGAAACGATGGCAAATACCACCATAGAAATAAATATTAATCGCCTAAGCAAGCGTTGATAAATAAACATATTGCGCCCCTTATGGGTGCTGAATATACTGAATAACAGTAAGTGATCAGCGCTGATTAAATAACATCAGCTAATAAAACCTTGGGAGCTAAATTCTCCCGCCAAATACAGATCAAACTTGATAGCACTGCCAAATTTCAGGCAGATCTATCCTGTATTAACGAGAAATTGGAGGACGGTAGAGTGAAGTAGGAATTTGGCTTATAGCCAAAGACGGGGGTTGGGAATTTTTTTGAAAGGAGCCCAGAAGTATTGCCGTATCGTGCACTGTAGTAGGTAACATCGCAGATGAGCAGCCGCCCATTGCACAATAGCAGCTAGATTCAGCACAACCAGAAGAGTTTGGCTCAGATGCTAAATCAGCATTATCCATATCGTGCATAAGATGAGTCGAGTCATCCTCCCCATCCATTGTCATATGATGTGACTGATTATTCGCGTTATTCATCTCTTTTTGGTAAGGCATAACAGCAGACGCCATTGATTGGCCGACAAAGACCAATAACAACAGTATAAGCGCTATAACCTTGCTTTTATTTAAAGACAAATTCTTAACCAAATTTCATTATGACAATGTACATACTACGACTTTTTTATATAAGTTCCACAAAAATATAACTCTTTGTACTTTCAAATTGATCCACATCAATAATTATCGATGAGACCCTGCTTATCAAAAAATACTACTATGTTGGGTTCGCATATAAAACTAATTTCTTATTCTAAAGTAACCGAACTTATGGCTATTTGAATTATAAGTAGTTCCCATTTTTTGAGAAAAAAGGGTATTTCAGCCAGACACTATGAGAGTATGGCTTTTGGTCGCCGCGTAAATTGAAAAATCTAATAAAATCAATGGGCGAAATTTACATTAAATGAGAGCTAACAAACATTGCGCTTAAAATGACACAGAACGAATGTTATCACTTAATCAAAGATCAATTTCATAATGATTTAGAACAGAAATCATAAACCAATAGCAAGCAACTGTAAGCATTATGGAAATACTAAGGCTAAGATAAAAATTCACGCCTTGTTTTAATAAAACAGGTAATGACAAAAACAAAGCCAAAGAAGGGATAACCAACCAAAAAACACTAGTGGATAACTCGGCAACCTTAGTAACATCCTTACTCTCAACGTAGAGCCATGTCATCGCAAGAACCGAAATAATTGGAATTGAGGCAAGTATCGCTCCTGCAAAAGAACTTCGCTTAGAAATTTCAGCAATGGCGACAATTAATACCGTCGTTATTACGATTTTTACAATATAGTACGTCATATTAGTACGTTGGAGCGAGCCCAGTTCTCCTTTGACACCGCTACTTTTGACGCTTTCTCGATATTCAAATGGGGGTTAGTTGAAATAAATTTTATACATTCTATAATCATCTACTAGTTTCCTCTGATAATTTATTCATTAATGAATAACCCATACCAGCAAATTAGTACATCAATAGCTGGTATGGATTTATTGCCAATAACCCCAAGTCGAATTCTGTGTTATTTACCTGAGTTATTTGCGGCTATGTAATCACCTTTTACTTTAAGTGTTATCGCAACTGGTGAAGATGTATTGTTTTTCCAATACCATCCATGAGTACCTGTAAATATTGCAGTTAGCGAGCCACTAGACTCACTTTTTGTCCCCACTTCAAAACTTTGAAAAGCACCTGAGGTATCACCAGCCAGTTCTCCATGAAAGTCGAAAAACAACAATTCACCACTTGTTTCCCATTTGAATGTAAAAGCGTCATCTTTATTTACCATAAGCTTGTATTCTTTTCCATCTCTCGCTGGAATAACTATATTAATAGTGTCTCTCCATTTATCATCTACGGTAGCGCTATCACTCATTTCACTTACCGTACTTAGCTTAGGAGTAGATACCTCGCTAACATTCAACTCATCAGCATTTGCCGCGTGTTCGTAACCGTGCATTTGCATAAGAAAGAGTAAACCGCCAGCCATAATAAGGCCATAATTAGTTATCTTACTGAATGTCTTGAAGAAGTCGCTTTTACGCCAAGCAGCAATCAGTAGCAACATCAGTAGAAGCGCACTAATTTGTCCGAGTTCAATGCCGACATTGAATGAAATAATGTTAAGCAATAGCTCGTCTTCACTAAGCGGGAGTTCTTGTAACCTTGTTGATAAGCCAAACCCATGAATCAACCCTAAAACAACTATCATCACCAGCATATTCGGTGTATTGATGTTGAGGTATTTACGAAACCCGTCAAGATTAGCAAAAGCAATGTAGCAAACACTCAGCGCAATAATGGCATCAATCAGGAAGTAGTTCAGTTGTATTTCATTCAATGTAGCGTAAATAAGGGTAACACTATGGCCAACCGTAAATGCAGTGACATACTTAGCTATATCTCGGAAAGTAGTAAGGAAAAAAATGATCCCGAAAACAAAGGCTAAATGATCGTAACCAGATAACATATGGGTTGCGCCAAGCCACATAAAGCTCCAATTACCTCCCTCTATAATGGACAGCTTCTCAGCTTCTGACATGCCATGTGCATTGGCGAAGTTAGACAAAGACATTAAGAGAAAAATGCTCACAACTAAAAAAATGTGGTTTCCTTTAAAGTAGTTCTCGTTACTACCCTTGAAGGCTGCTTTTATTGTGTCGATATGATTAACTTTTGAATCTTTCACAGGATATGTCCTCCCTTTTCGACGGGCATGACCCAGTAAACACCTTGACCTGTGACGTTATTATCTTTATCGCGTAGCCTGATAAGCACATGTTCTACATCGTTATCCTCTAGTAAGATATCTACCTGTATTCTAGGAATACAGCCAACAACCTCATCTCGCGCTAAAAGGTAAGGGTCATTTTCTTTCTCTGTGCCAAACCCCTCTACTTTAGAAAAGCTAAACCCAGTTATCTGATCCATCTTATGTAAAAGATCAGATAATTCCTGTTGTGCATTCGTATGCACAATAAGTGTTAATAATTTCATGTGTATTACTCCACAATAAATGAAAAAAATATTAACCTACCCAGTGATTATCAATATATAAGGCAGGTCAAAAATATATTGCAAACACGCTAAACCTTGTGTACTCAACAATAAAGTGTCGGTTATACGGAGTTAGAGAGGTGGTGCGCGCAGTGGCGGTGAAAAGTGATGTACCCAGTAGGTTACAACATGATTATTTGGGTGACGAAAGTTCGTGTCTCGTATGTAGAACGAAAGAAGTATTGAAAATATAGAAACCAAAAAAGCCAGTGCAGGCACTTTGCTTACAAGATTTTTTAAGAGACCATTTTGGCCCAGATCAATTTCAGAAACCTTTTGATCATGATGATCTGAGTGAGATAGATCATTTAAAGGGTGTAGATTAGATAACGTCATATGCGCATGTTCTGCGGCAACTGATAGATGAGCATGATGCAGGTCATCAACGTCATGTTCAAGACCATGTAAATGAAATTTCATTCCCTGACTACACATTAATGCAATAGAAAGAAATGCCATCCACAAAAGTTGCGTACTGTTATTTTTTTTCTGAAAAAAATGCATTCCAAGCAGCCTAATTTCTTTGCGAATTGCACACAACGATTAATTTAGCCTCCGCAGACATACCATGAGCCATTGCTGTGGTACTGACCAATATTAGTATTAAAATCAGACTAAGCTTGAACATATTTTTCTCTTTGTGTTGATTGAACCAATTCATTATGACGTCGTTTGTGCCGTGCTTTCACCCTGCTCTTTTGCATGCAAAATTCGATAAAGTGCAGGAATGACAAACAACGTTAATAAAGTGGACGATAGAATACCGCCAATAACCACTGTAGCCAGCGGTCTTTGTACTTCTGAACCAATCCCCATGTTAAAGGCCATAGGAACAAAACCCAATGAAGCAACTAATGCGGTTGTAATTACCGGTCGCAGACGCGTTAAGGCTCCTTCGTGTATTGCCTGCTCTAATGGGCGGCCTTCATCACGTAGCTGGCGGATAAACGAAACCATGACTAAGCCATTCAAAATAGCGATGCCTGATAATGCAATAAACCCCACCGCCGCGGATATTGAAAACGGAATATCTCTTAGTAAAAGAAACAACACGCCACCGGTCAATGCAAGAGGCACGCCGGTAAAAATTATCAACGCATCCTTCACTGACCCTAAAGCTAATAAAAGCAATCCAAAAACCAAAAACAGGGTGAGAGGAACCACTAACTGTAGTCGCTGGGATGCCGACAAAAGTTTTTGGTAGGTGCCACCGTACTCTACCCAATATCCTGGTGGGATTTCCACTGAAGCTTCGACACGCTCCTGTATGTCGGCAACAAACCCACCTAAATCACGGCCGCGCACATTAGCAGTAACAACAACACGACGCTTACCATTCTCCCGGTTGACCTGAGTAAAGCCGTTGACTAGTTCTAACTCTGCCAGTTCCTGCAGGGGTACATAACTTCCAGATGGCAGCCGCACCGGCAAGTGACTATAGGCATCGATATCACTACGTTTATCCTCCGCCAGCCGCACAACAATATCAGTGCGCCGGTCGCCTTCATACAACTGCCCAGCCACACGTCCACCAAGGGCCACTTCCAGCTGATCTTGCAAAACACTTACAGCAATCCCATAGTGTGCTAACGCATCACCCTTAGGGCGTATAGTAAAAATAGGCAAGCCTGTGGTTTGCTCCATTTGGATATCCGCAACGCCCTCTACTGACTGTATTTCTTTTTCTATGCTTTTTCCAATCGCATCGAGCTGTTCAAAGTCATCACCAAATACCTTGATGGCCAACTCAGCACGCACTCCCGCTAGCAACTCATTAAACCGCATCTGGATTGGTTGTAGGAATTCATATCGACTCCCCGGTACGGGCTCGACCAGTTCGGCTAAATCTGATACTACTTGCTCTTTTGTTTTATTCGGATCAGGCCACTGTGACCGGGGTTTAAGAATAATGAAATTATCAGCAACGCTCGGCGGAACAGCATCCGTTGCGACATCTGCAGTACCAATTTTTGCAAAGACTCGCTCAACTTCAGGCAACTCTTTTATTTTATTTTCCAATGCTGCCTGCATTGCAACAGCCTGACCTAAGGAGGTACCTGGAATACGCAAGGCATGCATCGCAATATCACCTTCATCAAGATTAGGCGCAAATTCAGAGCCCAAACGAGTGGCTAAAAAGGATGAGCCGACAACGATCGCCAAGGCTACGGACACCACAATCCATCGTGCATTCACAGCAGTTTTTAATAACGGCTGATAGACTGAGCTTGCGGCTTTGATGATGGCACTATTTTTTTCCACGATGGGCTTTTTAAACAGCAGTGCAATACAAGCGGGAACAAAAGTAATAGAAAGCACCATCGCGCTGATTAAAGCGATGACAACTGTCAATGCCATCGGGTGGTACATCTTCCCTTCTACGCCCGACAAGGCAAAAATGGGGACATAGACAACGGTGATAATAAAAACGCCAAACAGCGCTGGTCGAATAACCTCACGAGTTGCCGTAAAGACGACGTGAAAGCGCTCCTTAATATTCAGCGGTTGACCGCTTTTCGAAGCCCCACTTAACCGGCGCAAGCAATTTTCCACAATAATGATGGCACCATCCACCAGCAAACCAAAATCCAGCGCACCAAGACTCATTAAATTCGCACTCACACCTGCTTGCACCATACCTGTAATGGTCATTAGCATAGCAACCGGGATGACTGCGGCTGTAAGGATTGCCGCCCGTACATTACCAAGAAGAAAAAACAGAATGACAATGACCAACAGCGCGCCTTCGAACAGATTCTTTTGGACCGTTTGCAAAGTTTTATCCACTAAACCTGTTCGGTCATACACAGCAGTTGCAGTAATACCCTGAGGCAGGCTACTTTTTATCTCCTCCAGTTTGTCGCCAACAGCCTTGGCAACCGTCCGGCTATTTTCACCGACCAGCATAAAAACTGTGCTCATCACAACTTCACGGCCATTTTGCGTCGCCGCGCCTGAGCGCAACTCTTTACCCTCTTCGACGGTCGCTACATCACTAACTTTGACGGGCACACCCTGTAGGGTTTTGACGACAATATTACCGAGTGCAGCAAGGCTCTCAGCTTGCCCCGGCACGCGCAATAACCACTGCGCGCCATGACGCTCAACATAGCCTACGCCTCGGTTTTCATTGTTCAGGCTTATGGCTTCTAGTAACTCGGCTTGGGTAACTTCAAAAGCGAGTAACTTCTCAGGGTTTACGGCAATTAAAATCTCGCGTTTATAACCACCGATTGGATTGACTTCCACCACACCTGGCACGCGCAACAATTGCGGGCGAAGAATCCAGTCATGCGCTGAACGTAAATCAGTAGGTGTGACCGCCGATCCATCTTCTTTTTTAGCCCCCGGTTCAGCATCCACCGTAAACATAAATATTTCGCCCAGGCCGGTGGCAATAGGCCCCAGTTCAGGTTCCAGTGACGAAGGTAGGTTGGACCTAGCGCTCGCAAGGCGCTCATTGACCAATTGTCGGGCAAAATAGGTATCAGTATCATCACTAAAAATAATGGTGACCTGAGACAATCCATAACGTGACACCGAGCGGGTGTACTCCAGATTAGGCAATCCCGCCATCGCTGTTTCGATGGGAAACGTTACCCGTTGCTCAACTTCCAGAGGCGTATAGCCTGCCGCTTCAGTGTTAATTTGCACCTGCACATTAGTGATGTCGGGTACGGCATCAATTGGAAGCTTGTTAAAGTTCCAGAGACCCAAGCCACTAAGCATCAACACTGCAACCATAATTAAAACACGGCGCTGTATTGAAAATTTGATAATAGTTTCAAGCATGAGTATCCCTTAGTGGTCGTGTGACGCGCCAGATTTTTCAATATCAGCTTTGATAACGTAGCTGTTTTCAGTCACGTACTCTGCACCTATTGGCAAGCCCCCCAGAATCTCAACCCACTCTCCGGCAATACGCCCCAATTCGAGCATACGCACTTCATATTCTTCGCCAATTTTTGCGTACACCACAGTAAAGTCTCTAAAACTTTGTAGCCCGCTGCGCTTTACCGCCAGTGGTACAGCATATTTAGCTAGAGCAACATCAGCGGTAACAAATAAGCCGGGCATCAATAACCCCTTTTTATTATCGATGGTTGCTCTCATCACAGTGGCTTGATTGGCTTGCGTGCGGGTATCAATGGCATCGATTACCCCTGTTGCAGTCACCGAATTACCATTGGCTGTCAACAAAACCTGAGCACCTTTTCTCACTCTGTGACGATCCATAGGAAAAACGGACAACTCAGCTACTAGCGTTCGATTGTCGGTAACTGTTAATAATAAGCGATCGCCTGATTGCTCTCCCGAATTTGCATTACGGTGGGAAATAACACCATCAATAGGCGATACAACATTATAAGATTTAAGGCTTTCGTTACTCTGGATGGTCAACAACAGATCACCACGCGCGACAGTTTGTCCTAACGAGACATACACTTTTTCGATCTGGCCTTCAAAACGAGCACGGATACTGCGCTGAGCATCCACTGGCGTTGCCAGTTTCCCGTAAACTTTTACCGTTTCAACTAATGTTGCCGGGCCTGCTATTGCCGTTTTAATGGCCATTGCATCGGCAATTTCTTGGCCGATTTTAATTCGGCCCTCAAAGTTGTCATACTGCCAATTAAACTGTTGCCCCCCATATTCAGCCATAATAGATACAACAAAGGAGTGGGGTTCATAAATTTCCATACTGCCTCGCAAAAAGTCATCTTCTGGTGAAAAGGTAATGTTGTCTTCAACATTACCCAGTCGAGTTAATACAACTTTCAAAGAAACCTCTTCTGGTTTTACGGGTTGCCCTTTCTGCGTCACCCAAACACGAAATTCTGGCGGCACACCCTTCTCAAAAATGGCTAGCTCAACCACAAACTCCCCCTCTATTAATAAACGACCGTTGTGGGGGCCTTTTTGAGGCTCTTCTTGTTGCGCACTATCTTCAGATTCCACCGCATAGGTCGGCAGACTCAACCCCAGCACAATGCTGAGCAATATTCCGGTTAGCAGGGGTTGCCAGTAGTTACTCTTCATTCTTTTTCCTCACCTAATCGAGTTAGCGTTAAACCAGTTAATCGTTCAATTTCTACCGTATTAATATGCGCCGTAAAATACGCATCTAATTGATCTGACTGTGCTTCAAATAATTCCTGCTGAACAGCCGACCATTCCAAATAACTGTATTTTCCCAGTTGATACGCTTTTTCTGTTTCTCGCACCGCGCGCTCCAAGCGCTGTCTCTTATACACATCTGACGCTGCCGACGAAGAGGATAGTGTAGA
>OJFP01000114.1_pt1 | contig 62301 bp, 56 predicted proteins | sample 1594141 | NCBI WGS metagenome assembly OJFP01 (sample SAMN05416843, study PRJEB24817) | seawater metagenome | isolation source: Sea water | place: Canada:Atlantic | collected 2013-07 | reverse complement strand
ACGAGATGTAGAGAGGTCTCGTGGGCTCGGAGATGTGTATAAGAGACAGGTCGAGGCCGTGGTCTTTTAACGTTTTAGCCAGCAGGTGTTCTTTTGCGATGTTAAGTTTTTCATCCTCGGTGTATCCAGAAAGTCGAATCACCTCCATGCGGTCTAGCAATGCTGGCGGAATGTTGAGCGTGTTAGAGGTGGCGATGAACATAATGTTCGAAAGGTCGTAGTCCACTTCCAGATAATGGTCATTAAAGGTGTGGTTTTGCTGCGGGTCCAGTACTTCGAGCAGGGCCGATGCAGGATCGCCGCGGAAATCCATCGCCATTTTGTCGATTTCATCGAGCATGAAGAGGGGGTTGCGAGTGCCGACCTTGGCCAAATTCTGCACGATTTTGCCGGGCATAGAGCCGATGTAGGTGCGTCGGTGACCGCGGATTTCTGCTTCGTCACGGACGCCACCTAAGGAGATGCGCGAAAATTTTCGGCGTGTGGCACGAGCGATTGACTGACCGAGTGAGGTCTTACCCACGCCCGGTGGCCCCACCAGGCAGAGGATCGGTCCTTTGAGTTTCTTAACCCGCTGTTGCACTGCCAGGTATTCGAGGATGCGTTCCTTAACCTTTTCAAGACCAAAGTGATCAGCATCCAGTACCGCACGAGCTTCTGCTAAATCCGTACGGATTCGTGACTGTTTTTTCCACGGCAGAGAGACCATCCAGTCTACGTAGTTGCGTACCACGGTAGCTTCGGCGGCCATTGGAGCCATCATTTTTAGCTTGTTAAATTCAGTTCTGGTTTTTTCCAGGGCCTCTTTCGACATGCCTGCCTTTTCGATCTTTTCGGCCAGTTCATCGATCTCATTTCCGCCCTCATCCAGATCTCCCAGTTCTTTCTGGATGGCTTTCATCTGTTCGTTCAGATAATACTCGCGCTGCCCTTTTTCCATCTGCTTTTTAACTTGCGAGCGCATCCGCTTCTCAACCTTTATCAGGTCAATTTCGGCTTCCATCTCCCGCATCAGTGCCTGCAGACGGGTAGTAATGTCCGTGTTCTCAAGCAGCTCCTGTTTCTGCTGCAGCCGCAGCGACAGGTGGGAAGCGACGGTGTCGGTGAGACGACCCGGAGAGTCGATGGTGTTCAGCGCGCTGATAATTTCAGGGGGCACTTTTTCACTGTTACGAACGTAGCGCTCAAACTGGTTAATTAAAGAGCGCATCAGCGGTTCCTGATCCGCCGCGTCCGGTAGCTTTTCTGAACAGGTTTTCACGGTGGCGACGAAACAGTCATCGCCCTGAGAGAATTCGACCAGGGTAACCCGTGCGACGCCTTCCACCAGTACTTTAACGGTGCCGTCGGGGAGTTTAAGCAGTTGCAGAATGTTGGCCAGGGTGCCGGTACTGTAAAGGTCGCCCTCATCGGGTTGATCCAGTGCCGGGTCCTTCTGGGCGATGAGCAGAATCTGTTTGTCGCCCTGGTTTGCCCGTTGTAGTGCTTCAATCGATTGAGGTCGACCTACGAAAAGTGGAATGACCATGTGCGGAAACACAACAACATCGCGCAGCGGCAGTGCTGGTAGATCCGTTATGGTTGTCGGAGAGGGTTGATCCTGACTCACGGGCGAACCTCTGGGTTAAAACGCGTATCTGAAAGCAGTGTAATACGCGATGGGTTGAGTAATAACCGGCGCGAAACCATGGGGAGCAGGTGTTCAGGCCGGACTATAGAAAAATCAGTCAATCGGCAAGCCGATTGACTGATGTCTCTATCTGATCAGGTGGGGATAGCCGGTGATTGATTCAAGCGACGGCGGCGATTAAATCAACCAAACCTTCGAAACGGAGGGAGATTAGTCGCCGCTCGCCTCTAAAGGTTGGTCAGCGTAAATCATCAGTGGCCGGCTATCTTCGTCGAGGATGTGCTCGTCGAACACGACTTTTTCGAGGTTTTCCATGTCGGGGAGATCAAACATGGTATCGAGCAGGGAATGTTCAAGAATGGATCTTAATCCCCTTGCACCGGTTTTCCGTTCGAGCGCTTTATCAGCAACGACATTGAGCGCCTGTTGACGAAATTCCAGTTCAACACCTTCCATATCAAACAGTTTCGAATACTGTTTGGTCAAAGCATTTTTTGGCTCAGTGAGAATGCGGATCAGGGACTCTCGATCAAGTTCGTGAAGGGTCGCAATGACCGGCAGCCGGCCGACAAACTCGGGAATTAAGCCGAAACGGATCAGATCATGGGGCTCGGATACGGCTAGAACCTGTCCCAGATCCTGTTGTTCTTCGGTGCTTTTTATTTCAGCGGCAAAGCCGATTCCACCCTGTTCTAGTCGGTCACGGATTATTTTTTCCAGGCCATCAAAAGCGCCGCCGCAGATGAACAGGATTCCCGAGGTATCGACCTGAAGAAATTCCTGTTGCGGGTGTTTACGCCCGCCCTGTGGTGGAACAGAAGCGACGGTCCCTTCAATCAATTTCAGGAGTGCCTGCTGGACACCTTCGCCAGAGACATCACGGGTGATTGAGGGATTGTCAGATTTGCGAGAAACCTTATCGATTTCATCGATATAAACAATGCCCCGCTGGGCACGGTCAACATCGTAATCGCATTTCTGCAGGAGTTTCTGGATAATGTTTTCGACGTCCTCACCCACATAGCCCGCTTCCGTCAGGGTGGTGGCGTCGGCGATGGTGAAGGGCACATCCAGCATTCTGGCCATGGTTTCCGCCAGCAGGGTCTTCCCCGAGCCAGTGGGCCCGATGAGCAGAATATTGCTTTTGCTTAATTCGACGCCATCGGCAAGTTCGCCGGCTTCAATCCGTTTGTAATGGTTGTATACGGCCACCGACAGTATGCGTTTGGCACTATTTTGCCCAATGACATACTCCTCCAGGTGGTTGTATATATCGCTGGGTGTCGGCAGCTTGTTGAGCTTTTCCTCACCCTCACTGCTACTAACCTCGTCGCGAATAATGTCGTTACACAGTTCAACGCATTCATCACAAACAAATACCGATGGGCCTGCAATCAGTTTGCGAACTTCGTGCTGACTCTTCCCACAGAAAGAGCAATAGAGCAGTTTTTCGCTGTCGTCCTGGGAGTTTTCATCGCTCATATAGGATTACCTGTCGTTACTTGTTGCAGCCAACTGTAATGAATATCGGCGTGTTCGTCTCTGCCTTTACGTTCAAATGTCTTTTAGCCTTTCCGTGTCGCGAGGACTTCGTCGATCAAGCCATACTTTACTGACTCCTCAGCGCTCATAAAGTTGTCACGGTCAGTGTCATTTTTTAGCTCATCGATGGAGCGATCGCAATGTTTTGCCAGAATAGCGTTGAGCCGTTCCCTGACATTGAGAATTTCCGCCGCGTGGATTTCGAAATCCGCCGCCTGGCCCTGAAATCCCCCCAGAGGCTGGTGGATCATCACCCGTGAATGCGGCAGGGCAAACCGTTTTCCCTTGGTTCCAGCGGCGAGCAGAACAGCGCCCATGCTGGCAGCCTGACCGATACAGAGCGTGCTGACGTTTGGCTTAATAAATTGCATGGTGTCGTAAATGGCTAGTCCGGCAGTCACCGAGCCACCCGGGGAGTTGATATAGAAATGAATATCCTTGTCGGGATTTTCGGACTCCAGAAACAGCAACTGTGCCACGACCAGATTGGCCACATGATCTTCCACGGGGCCAACCAGAAAAATCACACGCTCCTTTAGCAGGCGTGAATAGATGTCGTAGGCACGTTCACCACGAGACGTCTGCTCCACGACCATTGGTACCAGGCCCTGGCTGATGGTGGGTGATGCACCGGAGGTCTCTAAAAACGTCATGGTTCAAGTTCCTTCTAGCAATATCAGTGAGTAGGGAAGGCGGTGACTGGTCGAGCTCGATACCTAGTTGGCTTTCATGATTGAGTCAAAGTCGCTCTCTTCTTCAATCACATTGACCTGATTAAATATCCAGTCGACTATCTCATTTTCCAGCACCACATTCTCGATTTCAGCCAGTCTTTCCGGCTGGGAGTAGTACCAGTTTACAAAGGCTTCCTTGTCATCAAAAGGGTCGGCCATACGATCGATGTTAGCCCGTACCTTGTCAGCATCCGCTTTGAGCTCATGGACGGTGACGATTTCGGATAACAGCAGTCCGAGGGAGACCCTTTTGCGGGCTTCCTCCAGGTGTGGTTCGAGATCGTGATGGTGATGGTCACCGTGGTCGTGGCCTTCGTGAGCCTTGTGGGCCAGTTGATTGGCTTCCGAATTAACCAGGGTTTCAGGTAATTCGATGGCGTTATGTTCTAGCAACAGGTCAAATGCAGTGGCTTTTGTCTGCGCCTCCAGCCGCTGCTCCAGTTCGCGAGTCATGTTTTCACGAACCTTGTTGCGGAGCCCCTCTACAGTGCCCTCTTCAACGGCGAGAGAAACGATAAATTCCTGGTCGAGCTCCGGTAATGTCGCTTCACTCACGGATATAGCCTTGACCTTAAACTGGGCTTCTTTGCCAGCCAGGTTTTCTGCCGAGTAGTCCTCAGGAAAGGTTACCGGGAAGGTCTTTTCTTCATCGGCGCTCATGCCCAGCAGACCCTCTTCAAACCCGGGGATCATCTGTCCACTGCCGAGGGTAATGTCGGCGCCTTCCGCAGTGCCTCCCTCAAAAACTTCACCGTCAATGCTGCCTTCAAAATCAATTTTGATTTGATCGTCGGTCTGCGCAGCTCGGTCAACCACATCCCACGTCGCCCGTTGCTGACGCAGGTTGGCAATCATCTTGTCGATGTCCGCATCCGTAATAGTGGCGCTTTTGCGGGTCGCACTCACGGATGAGAGATCCGCGAGCTGAATTTCAGGGAATACCTCAAAGTTGGCGGTAAACTCAAAGTTGTTACCAACCTTTGCGCCGTCGGTATCAATTTCCGGGTTACCCGCCGGTTTGAGCTCTTTTTCCATGATGGCGCGATAAAAATTCGCCTGGATCAGCTCGCCCGCGACTTCCGCTTCAACCTGGCTAAGAAACCGGTTGCGAATGACCTTTAACGGTATTTTTCCGGGACGAAAACCGTTGATTTTCGTTGTATGGGAAAGTTTTTGAAGGCGGCTGTTAATCTGTTCGTCGACGGTTTCGACCGGGACGGTGATACGCAGACTGCGTTTTAGGCCACCTTTATCTTCGAGGGTGCTTTCTAACTCGGTTTGAACGTCCAAGGGCTAGCGTTTCCATATGACAATTTAGGGAGGGGATTACATGATATCTGGTGCGAAAGGAGAGACTCGAACTCTCACGGGTTACCCCACTGGCACCTAAAGCCAGCGCGTCTACCAATTCCGCCACTCTCGCGTCGTGCGCCAGTATACCTGAACGGTCGCTACATTTTCTTCAACCAGCTGCCATTCACAGGGTGACTATTTAACCCCAGATGGTGGTGGCAAAGGACTAATTCAAGAGCCTCTGCCAGGAAACCACGGGTTAAGGGTGATTCGTCACGGCTTGTATCAACCGGTTTGGGCGGCTGATCGGCAAGTCATCAGGGAGCAATAATGCCGGCCTCGACCATCCTGGCGCACAGGCGCACATCGGTTACATATTCGACCATGTCATCGAATTCCCCCGCCGCTGATGAGGCATCGGTACGGGTGCGCTTGACGAAATTGTCGTTGGCGGCGAGGGCATCATTGGCCGTGTGGATGTTGACGTTCTCATCGAGTGAAACCGGGGCTACGTTGGTGCCGCCCTGCGCATTAGTAGCACCAAAACCGTTTTTGCCATGGGACCAGATCACCAACGCAGCGGCGCCAGTCAGGGTGGTGCCGCAGGTGTTGTCGGTGCAAATATTCATGGTTGCCGGATTCGACGAATCGCAGAAAATCGTGGCATGGTTGGTCAGGGTCGCGTCGATTCGGTACCCCAGTCGATTGCCACGAAAGCTATCGCCACTCGGTGTGCCCAGTGTTGCCCAGGGAACGTCTCCTTCGCGGCGAGGACAGTTGGCGGCGCTGTCTTCGAGGCCGTCGCCGTCCGTGTCGGGGCAGGGTAGCGTGCCACCATTACTGTAGGCATAACCGTATAGCGCGGCTAAAGTTTCATCCAGGATTTGCTGGGTCTCTTTGATATCACTGATCTCCTGCTGGGTGCTCAATGGGGCCAGTAATCCACCTAGAATTAGACCAATTATGACTAACACGATGGCTATTTCGATCAATGAAAAGCCGCCGTGGTTGTCTGCGCTACCGGTGAAATTTTCCATGACGTTATCTTTACTTTTAGTCACAGGCGCCGTCCGGCTGGATGCCGTTGAGTAGATCGGCTGAGTCGATGCAGAAAAGCCGGTCGTTAATGCCGGGGAGTGCGGTATTCGCGTAATCTTTGTCGCCGTTATTGTCTGGGAAATTGGCCAGATTTGAGCCTTCAAGATAGCTGGCCAGCTGTTGTTTGGTATCAACATCGCCGACCGGAAAAGCGTCGTTTCGAATTTGATTGAGGGTCGATACTGGCAGGCCGGCAAACAGGATAATGGCAGCGTAATCACCATTGCCATCGACGCTCAGGCAGTTTCCCGTATTGCAGTTGGGCAGGGCCACCTGATCAGCCGCGTGATCACCAGCCACCGCATAATACAGGTGATCCTTCCAATGCTTGCGGTAGTTCTCTATTTCGGTGCTGGGGTTGGCTGCCAGGCAATCTTCGACGTAGCTCGCCGCCGCACCATTGCCGCTATCGGTATTGCTGTCATCAATTCTCATCGGTAGCCGGCCGAACAGCTGGTTTGGTGCGTCATCATAGTTGGCGTCCACTCGATAGTCAGCCAGGGCGAGCGGTGCGGCCCAGGGCAGCCGGGATAATCCGCCGGTGTCGTAATTAGCCAGGCAGATACCGATCTCAAGAAGGAGGTTGTCGATTTTGTCGTTGAAGGTTCGGCCGTTTTTATCCTGATAGTTCACTTTTTGACTAAAAACGTCTGCCAGCTCCTGACGGGTGATCCAGATTATGCGGTCATTCAGGCTTTCCGTCGCCTGATGGGTCGTGATCAGCTGAGTGACAGCATCGGTAATGGTTGAGGGGCTGGCGTTGTCAATTCCATTAGTATTGTCGAGGTAGTTGTCAGCCGTGTAGTTGCCACCGCAGTGATCCACCCCGTTTGGCAGAGCCGTGCGATTCTGGCCGGCGAGGGCACTGCCCGGGGCGATAATCGCGGCGATCGCTCGCTCATCGGGCGAATTGCCCGCCAGAATCGTATTCGATCGATTGCGGATTTCTAGCTGCCCCTTGCTGTCGGGATTAAACAGGGAGCCGTTGCTGGCCAGTTTTGAAGTGTTCTGGTTTCCGGAGAGGACATACCATAAACACTCCCCGCTACCATCAATGATTGGCGGCAACCCCAGGGTGCGCCAGGGTAGTCGGCCAAGGGCCGTTTTTCCGAGTCCCACCGTACAGCTGCCGTCTGCTCCACCCTCAGCAATTGCGTCCACGCTTCTGTCCGGGCAGGGCAAGGAATAATAGCCGGGGTCAGTGCTGCTCTCGTAGCCAAGAAATACGCCGTGATCTAACAGCGCCTGTTTAGCCTCGGCCAGCGCCGCCGTGGTGATCTGTTCCCGCTCGGCCTGGCCATCGGAGAGATTCAGACCGGTGAGCACCAGTCCCAGGCCAGCCAGTACCAGGAGCGTTAGCATGAGGATTAGCGCTACCCCCTGCTGGCGATGGTTGCTGCAGGGGTTGCGGTGGCAATTAGTCAGTGACTCGCCCATCCGAGGCGTCCTCTGAGTCAAGGGGCGGGCTGCTCACCGTTTCAGCGGTTGGTGACGGAGATTCCAGCGGCTGCTGATAGCTTTCGGTCAGCTCGCCGTTTATTAAATTGACCACCTGCCCCACTTTTGGATCGGCAGTTAATCCCCCGGGTAGTAATAAAGGCAATTGATTTTGTTCTGTCAGATCACGGCCCGCCCGCACCGGAAGGTCGGTAGCACTGGTCTCCAGAGGTTTCCCGTTTACCCACGCACGTAGCCCGCCCTGTCGCTTTTTAAGGATGCCGCTCAGCGTGACCGTTTTAGCAGTGATACTTTCCTGGTTGGTCGTGGAGCGGAGCGTTTCCATCCCGGACAGGCGAATCGTATCCAGTCGCGCCCGTTCCTGTGGGGTGTAGAAAAGCCGGGCCATCGGATCGTTCGCCGCCTGAAGCGGAGAGCAAAGCAGGCCGACCAGTGTGATCACCGGCAGGTGCCGTAACCATCCTTTAATAAACACCGGAGGCCTCGGCGGCTGGGGTTGGCTGGACAGTCACCCAGCCAAGGTCGCAATTCGATTCAACTAACGGTTCCGCGTCCAGGTAGACCGGGTCCTTGTCGAGTGCCAGATAGCACCGTTTGGGCATAAGGATAGCTGTCGCTGACTGATCTAACTGCTCCAGCAGGTGTGGCAGGTCCAGCGCGTGATAGAGGGTTAGATCGAGGGACATTTTTGACTCATAACTGGCGATTGACGATGGGGCTTCCAGTTCGTCGAAGAAGTCGTCCGCCGCGTTTCTATTTTTGCGGGGACTGAAGGTGATTTCGACTTTTGGTAATTTGAGCTGTTTCGCCAGGTTGAGCACCAGCGCTCGCCATTCGAGGCGGCTCTCTTCACCGATCAGGCCATCAGCGACCATTTTCTCGTAATTGGGCTGGTACGTTTCGGTCCAGGTGCGGTCCTGGCGGATTCTCGCTACCTCCTGGCGAAGATAATCCATCTGTTGCTGAAACGACCGTTCTTTTGTTTCGGCCGTTGAGCGTAATTGCCAGGCCAGAGCGACGATTAGCAGGCCGCCGCCGATAATGATTGCTGCCTTGATCAGCGCCTGGCCGAGATAATCATCTCGTTTGAGGCTAAAGGTGCTCAAGGCATTGTCTCCGGGCGCCAGCCTTTAGGAACACCGGTAGTGACATTGGCTGGATTCTCCAGGGTGATGACTACCTGAAATCGGGCCTGGGGTTTTTGCCGTTCAGCTTGATCACCCAACGCGATGTTTTCGCTGAAATCCGATTGGGAATCAACGTTTAGTGGTGCACTGACCATTTCGGCACTTCTCGCCCCCGGCAACTGGGCAAGTATTTTTACGGTGTTCTCTGCTTCTATAGTAGCGCTCAGATAGTCTCCATCGAAGGGTTCGATCTGAAATTCCAGAAACAGCTGCTCGGTCGGTCCGGGTGTACCTTCAGGCTCCATTGAGTCGGTGAACTGGTCGATATTGTCATCGATCTGCTTTGGCTGTTGATAACGGGTGAGCGGTTGATCAGGAGCGGCCCACTCGATTTTTCGGTAGCGCAGGTGTTGGTGGTCGGCCAGGGCGGCCGCGACTTGTCTCAGGGCCGGTTCTGGAAAGCGACGTTCTTCTCGCAGCTGTTCGATAAGTTCCGATGCTTGCTTCATGGTGGCCGGAGGAACCGAACTGGGCAGTGCGTCGGCGATGGCATTCTGTTCCAGTTGTTGCCAGCGGCTTAGCAACTCCTTCTGTTCATCAGCCCGATTAGAAATCTCCCACACAGCAAAGAATTCGGTCGCCGACCACATCAGCATGGCGGCGGTGGCGACTGCTGCAGCGTAAACAGCATAACGGCCCGTGGTGTAGCGGCTGTATTCTCGGAGCACACTTGCAGGCGCCAGATCCATCAGTTTCTGTGGGTAATTAGCGGCTATGGAACCAAGCAGGTGCTCAGCCGATTGTTCGATATCCGGGAGCTTCAACGAGAACCGCTTCACCAGGCCGCTAAGGTTGCTCAGTTGCAGGTCTACCTGAGTCAGATCGGCGAGCGCTGCGTTTAAGGCGGTGTTCATGTGATCACGATTGAGGATATGGACAGTCAAAGTCGCATCGCGAGGCATGGCTTTGGAGTTATTCAGATACAGACGGGTATTCGCCGCTTCGGTGGCAAATTGATCGACGATGTTTCCGCTCCCAGTGGTAGGCATCGATAATCGACTGAGCCCAGGCCGTCCATTGTTTAGGAAAAGCTGGCGCAATCCCTGTTCCGGATGCCGGTATACCAGCAGCTCATACTCGTTTTGTCCCCCAATCTGCCGGGCCAGCTCTGTCAGTAGCATTGATGCAGTGGTGATCCGGCACACCAGCGCATGAGCATCAGCAAGTAACGTTAGCCAGCTGTTGAGCAGATCGTCGTGAGTAATTGCTAATAGTAGTAGTCGCTCGTCGGTGCGTTTTCCACGAACACTACCCTGAGAGCTAAGGGCGCGATATTCGTTATTGGGGAATGCCTGTTGCAGGGTCCGTTTCTGCAGTTGGCGGCGGCCATTACCCAGGATTTTAGGAATCAAAGCCTGGCGAATTTCCTCGTCAGCGGTATCCAGCACAACCGTAACCGGGCTTTGTGCATGGTCTTTGATGATGCTGGCGATTGATTCCCGGCTCTGTTCAGCGGTGGTCAACGGCCATTGATCCAGCAACCGTCGCCCCTGCCAGCGTTGCATCGAGGCGCTCTGAGGATAGATCATTAGTATCAGTTGGTCGGCCATGATTCTAAATATCCAGCTTGCCTAGCATGTCATAGACCGGACCGAGAACCGAGACAATGACGAAGCCGAGCATTACCCCCATAATGACGATTAAGGCTGGCTCGATCATGGCCTGCAATCGACCGACGTCGTCATCGACTTCCCGGTCGTAAAAATAGCTAACATTTTTCAGCGACTGATCCAGGGCGCCGGTGGTTTCGCCGATTTTTAACATGCGAATGACCAGCGGTGAAAACATGCCTGCCTGAGAGAATGCTGTAGTGATCTGAGTCCCCCGAGAAATGGAATCAGCCACTTCGTCAAGGGCGGCTTCCATCACCAGGTTGTTGCTTATTTCACGGTTCATACGGATGGATTCGATAAAAGGTATGCCCGCCGCATACATCATCGAGAGGGTATTACTCATTCTGGCCAGCATGATTTTGTACAGGATCGGGCCAATCACCCATACCGATATCTTGAACTGGTCGATGCGGTAACGTAGATGTGGGTTACGTTTGGCGATTACTAGAACAACGATGATCAACAGCGGCGGAAAACCAAACAGGGCCCACCACCAGGCGACAAAAAAGTCCGAAATAGCAATCAGGGCACGGGTCTGTAGCGGCAGCGTCTGGCCCATGTTGATTAGAAAATCCACTAGCTGTGGAACCAGATAGCCGAACATAAAGCTGATCGACCCGAGCATGACCAATGAGACGATGGCCGGATAAGTTAACAGTTGTTTCGTTTTGGCGATTAACTCATCGCGCCATTTAATCGACCGGGTTAATTCGGCAAAAATATCGGCCAGTCCGCCGGTGGTTTCACCGGCCTGGACCAGGGTAATAAACACCTTGTCGAAAACTTCCGGGTAGTCGGCCAGTGCTTCGGAAAATAGTTTTCCTCCCTGCAGGTCCGCGATTATCGAGGTAATGATGATTTTTAGCGCCCGGTTGTCCGTGGTTTGTTGAATGTCCTCTAATCCCTCCAGCAGAGGCACGCCGGCGCGGATCAACTGTTCCAGATGAAAGCAGAGATTGATCAAATCTTTACGGCGGACCCCGCGGCGACCACTGCGTTTGCCGAGCTTCTGTTCCCGCGAGGAAATCAGGCTCAGATTCATCGCCATCAATCGGGTCTCTAGGTCCTGCTCACTAACGGCACTCAGGCTGCCTTTCTGGCGGTGGCCTTCGGCATCAATCGCTACATAATTAAGTATGGGCATCGGTGTTTTTTAACCAGATCATCAAAGACGCTGAGTGAGATCGATCACGCGGGTGATCTCGTCGATACTGGTTTGTCCATCGAGGATACGCGCGGTGCCATCGTCGGCAAGGGTTTGAAAGCCTTTTTCCCTTGCCAGATTGCGGATAGCGGTGAGGGGAGCATTCTGTAGCAGTAGTTCGTCGAGATCGTCATCGAAACGAACCACCTCGGTGACTGAAAAACGACCTTTATAGCCCTGCATCTGGCAGGCATCGCAGCCAACCGCACGATACAGGGTGATGTCGGCATCCGTGATGCCGAGTAGTTTCCGTTCCAGTTCTCCCGGACGGTAGGCTTCACGGCACTCCTTGCAGAGATGGCGTACTAATCGTTGCGCGCTGATGCCGATAATATTGCCCGCGATAATCTGATTACTGACGCCGATATCCGCCAGACGAGGTAACGCCCCAAGAGCAGAGTTAGTGTGCAGAGTCGAGAGCACCTGGTGGCCGGTCATGGCTGCTCTGAAGGCCATTTCGGCGGTTTCCTTGTCACGGATTTCGCCCACCAGGATGACGTCTGGATCCTGGCGCATCATCGAGCGAATACCTTCCGCAAAATCAAGTTTTCCTTCTGTGACGGTTGACTGACGAATCAGACTCAGGGGGTACTCCACCGGGTCTTCCAGGGTCATGATGTTGATGCGCTCAGAATTAATGTGATTGAGCACCGAGTAGAGGGTGGTGGTTTTGCCGCTGCCAGTGGGGCCGGTGACAAGGATGATGCCTTCCGGTCGCGCGATCATGAGTTGCAATTGAGTGAGTGCCGTCTCGGAAAGTCCAAGATGATCAAGCGGCACGATAGCCTGGTTACGATCAAGAATGCGTAACACAATGTTTTCGCCGTGGACCGTTGGCTGGGCAGAGACTCGAAAATCCACCTGCCGGCCTCGCAAGCGCAGGCTGATACGGCCATCCTGGGGGGCACGGTTCTCGGCGATGTTCATGCCCGACATGATTTTTAGCCGGACCACCATGGCGGGCCAGTAATCTTTGTGCAGGCTACGGATCTGCCGCAGTACCCCGTCAATGCGGTAACGGACACGAGCGAACTGTGCTTCTGGCTCAAAATGGACATCCGACGCTCTTTGTTTGACGGCTTCGGTGAGCAGTGCGTTAACCAATCGAACCACTGGCTGTTCGTAGGTTTCAAGGCCCATCGATTCGATCGAGGACAGATCCATGGTCCCGGTTTCGATCTCTTTAAGGATGGCGTCTATGGAGACCGAGTAACCGTAGAAATCATCAATATTGGCATCAAGATCACCTTCGCCGGCCATCACCGGCTTGACCCCAATTTGGTTACCGACCAGCGCCTGGAGTTGATCCAGAGCGATCATGTCATGAGTGTCGGCCATGGCAACGACTAATTGAGTGCCGTTTTCCTCAAGGCTAATCGGTAACAGGTGGTGTCGGCGTGCCAGCTCCTGCGGCACCAGGGCCAGTGCCTCTTCGTCAGGTACCAGTTCGCTGAGGTCGACACTTTCCTGGCCAAAACTTTCACTCAGTGCGTCACGGGCGACAGCATCGCTGATAAAACCCATCGCAACCAGAATACGAGCCAGCGGGGCACCGTTTTTTTTCTGCTCCAGCAGGGCTATCTGAATCTGATCCTCGGTGACCAGGCCTTTTTGCTGGAGTTGAAGGCCAATGGGTAATGGTTTGTTCATTTCGGGTTTACCGGCTGTGTACTAGGAGTGAGCTGGATTAGCCGCTGTTCGGCCTGCTGTCGAGCCGTTGCCGGAAGCGGTTCGGTGGTTAACCTTAAAGACCGGCGGTAGTGATCCGCCGCCGCCGCGGATTGACCTAGCTGATCAAGCGCGATCGCCAGGTTGAAGGCGTATACCGCGTTGTCGTTTTGACCGGACAGTGCGTTGAAATAGAGCTGTTGGGCTTGCTGCCAGCGACCAATTCCGGCCTGGTAATTACCCATCACATAATTGAGGTAACTATTTCGCGGATGGGCGTCGAGCAGGGCTTGTAGCCGTCTCAGGTTTTCCTGATTTTCCAGACCGGGCAGATTTAGCAGGCTGGCCTGGGCTGCCGTGTTATCGGGCTCAAGCTGCAAAATATCCAGATAATAAGCACGAGCAGAGGTTACGTCGGCCCGCGCTAGTGCGACCCGTGCCAGTCCGAAACGGGCGGCCACGGATTGCGGTTGCAGGTTTTTCCACCGCAAATACTGCTGTTCGGCAGCTTGCAGGTCTCCGGAATCAAACGCTGCGAGCGCCTGCTGTTTAAGCGTTTCGTGGTTGGCGGCCACCGAGCGCTTTATCACGATGGACTCGGCAGGAATGACGGTCTGGAAGGCTGCAGTATTTACAGGGCCCGGGTCGAGTCGATTGTCTGGATTGGTCAGGTCGGCTCGGGATAATGGGTTCGAGGACGACGTAGCCGGTGCCGGGGTTAACTGCTCAGATTGGTCAAGTTCTGCGTTTGCGGTGTTTGTGACGGTGTTGCCGATGGTCTGCGCCGAGGGTTGAGGATCGGGTTCATCGGCCCCGACTGCCGGTTCGCTCTGACGGTGAAAGTTACTAAAAACTGTGGTGTGCTCTGCGGTGCTGGTGGGCGGAGTGTCGCCCAGGCTTGCCAGGTAGTAATAAACGCCAACCCCGCCCAGGCCTAGGAGTAGCAACACCAGGAAAAAAACCGGTGAAAATTTCCGGGCGGGTTCTCGTGATGCGGGAGGTTCTTCATCCTGGGTCACCGGTGCCGGAATTGGCATGACCAGCTCAGGTTCTGGGATCGGGTCAGGGGTGGGTGCAGGTGGCTCCAGCGCGACTGATTCGCTGGTAGCCGGTGGGTCTACGACGGGTACAGGTTCAGGTTCTTCGACCAGGGGGGTACCGGCGAGCGTCGCGTCTGCCGATGGGTCCTTCTCCAGCGCATTTTGCGGTTCTTCAATGGCGAGAGTGAGCGCCGTATCGACGGTGTCAATCGTCAACTCGGGTGTGGCCGTTTCCGTGTCAGATTCGGCCGCTTCGTCAGCCTGGGTATCGACAGGGTCTACCGGGTCATCCAGCAGGTCCAGGTCGATGGCAAGGTCAAGGTCACTGGTATCCGAGGTTACCGGGTCCTCATTTTCCTCGATAGCCACGGCAGGAGGCTCGCGAGGTTCAGTCTCGTTACCACGCTCACGTTGTTCTGCTTTTTTGATGGCGTCAAGCAGCAGGCTCATTGCAGGGTATCGTCGTTCTGGCGGTAGCTGGAAAGGGGCTGGTCAGTATCAGGAAGATACGGCTGGTAGCGATCGAAGGGAGGGGTGTCCATATTGGTGCGGGAAGTGACCACCGGGCGTAAAAAGATCACCAATTCTGATTTTCTGGAGATGTCATTCTCGTATTTAAACGCCTCACCGATATAGGGCAGGTTCGATATCAGTGGCACGCCCTCGCTGGAATTGTCCACGGTGTCCTGCATCAACCCGCCAAGTACCACTGTCTGGCCACTGGCTACCCGCAATACGGTTTCAATTTCACGGACCTGAATTTCCGGTACGCGGCTGATCAGTGAGGCTTCGCCATCGGCGCCGCGAATAAAGGGGTCATCAAACTGTACAAAATCAATGATGCGGGAGATGGTTGGGCGGACGTTTAACGTGACTTCGCCGTTCTCATTGATCTGCGGAGTCACGGCCATTACCAGCCCCACGGGCACGGTATTGACAGTGGTTTCTACGGTAATGTCGTCATTGCCGTCGTCATTTTCCTCTCGCTCCACCTCAAAGGTGAAATAGACGCGCTCGTCAACGACTTTTAACAGGGCGGTCTGGTTGTTGAGAGCGATGAGTTTCGGACTCGATAGCACCTTCACATCGCCGAAGGTTTGCAACATGGTGATGGCGACGTCGATGTTGCCCAGCGGTGAAGAGGTGTTGGTGTAGGTGAGTGCCGCAAATGGCACATCACTAAAGTTGGTACTTGTCGTGTTGGCGTTGACACCCCAGCCGCGATTACCAAAAACACTCCAGTCGACGCCAGCCTGATAATCACGGCTTAAATTGACTTCCGCGATGGTGGCTTCGATGAGTACCTGGCGGTGAGCGGAGGTGAGTAATTCGTCGATGTAAGCGGCGACTTCGCGGTGCTGGGACTGGGTGGCGGTGACGGTGAGCAAACTGGCGATGCGGTTGGCAATGATGGCGGTTGGCTGTTCCGCTTCCGATGAGACCGTCCGAGGAGCAACAATTGCGCCGACATTGGCGATCAACTGATCCCAGAAGTCATTATTCGCTCGGCTGGTAAGCTGGGTGGAGGAGTTGTTGTTGCCGGCGCCACCGCCACCCGCCAGTTCGCTCGATCCCGAGGTTGCAATCTGTGTGGAGACGGCTATCTGATGAATAACGCTCCTGTCCATATTGATGTAATCAATGGCGTAGGTGTGTCGGTAGGGCAGGTCCGCCTCAATAATCAGACTGCCGTGCTGGAGACGAAATCGCAAGCCGGCGAGGGCAGCAATGCGGTCCAGGATCCGCTCCAGTGGTTGATCGATGGCATTCAGGGTGACCGTACCGCTGACGTCCGCCCGTATATCAACGTCCATTCCTGCGTCACGGGCCAGGGCAAACAGCACTTCGTCCACGGCAACGTCCGTCACCACTAGCGTGAAAAATTGCTGGTTAGTTTGGTCGGCTGGTATGGCCGCCGGTAAGCCGGTGATTAGCGACGGTATCGCGCTGGCAGATTTTTCCGCTGCCGTGTCCAGTGCATGGTCGTCCTGGCTCAAATGGGTGGCAGACGCCGGCAGGGGCCGGTGGCTGCAGCCAGCCGTCACCACGATTGCCACGATCAGGGCCACGCCGGCCCAGAAACGAGTTCGGCTTTGCTCAGGCGTTCGATCAAACAGGGCGTCATTAAAAAGGTAAGAGGCGGCGGGCAAACGGGGCTGGAAAGAATGCAATGGCTTCATAATCGTCATCGTAAAGGGTTGATTGACACTCGTGGTTTCGGGGCTTGATGCCCAACTCTGGTTTGCCAGGAATAGCATTTTCTAGTCGCGTCCATAATACCGAGCGATGGCACGCCGTTTTTTTCCTATCGTTGAAGTCAGCTTGGTTGTTAGCGGGTGACTAGCCAGCATCTTAAGTGAATTCGCCATTGAGCGCATAAGGTAACGGGCGATTCTGGCCGATTTTAAAACGCATTGGTGCGCGAGGGCAGTGGTTCCCCCGCCGATAAAGGCGGCAACCTGTCGCCACGAGAGGTGTTCCAGATCCTCGGCGCTTGAGGTCGGGGAAACCCCGGCAGGGTCGGACAGATTGATCTCCTGTAACGCCTGTTGCAGGTGTGACAGGGTTGGTACCCGGGCATCATCCACATAAGCAGCTAACAGGGTTTTATCCGCGAGGACATTTAGAGGTCGCAGTCGGCCTGCGCTCTCCTGCTGCAATCGGGTTAACACCTCATCCTGGAACAGTGGCGGGCCCTGGTAACCGGCAACGCCCAGTCGGTGGTGCAGATAGGCGCCGGATTCGTCGAGCTGGACCGCGCGGAGATAAAAACTCTGGGTAATGCGGTCGCGAAATTGTCTCAGGGCGTGGGTGTTGAGCGTCTGGTCGAGTTCCGGCTGGCCAAACAGGATCATCCGCAGGAGCTTGGTTTTGGCCGTTTCCAGATTGGTGAGTAGCCGCAGGGCCTCAAGCGTTGCCGGTGACATGGCCTGGGCTTCCTCTACCAGAAGCAGTACCCGTCGGTTTTGCTGGTTCTGTTCCAGCAGGTAACGTTGCAACAACTGGGTTGGGTGGTTAAAACCGTTCGGGACGGGCGCAACGCCGAGGTCGCCCAGGATGGCGGTAACGACGGCATCAGCATTCAGGTTGGGATTAGCCAGAAAGACGACCTGAAAATTATCCGGGAGTTGATTGGCGAGCATGCGGCAGAGCAGGCTTTTGCCGCTGCCAATCTCGCCGACGACCTTGATAATGCCCTCGTTGTGCTCGGCGCTATGGATCAGGCCATTCAGGGTGTCCTGACGCTCGGCGCCGGGAAAGAAAAAGTCGGTATCCGGAGTGATCTGAAACGGCTGACGGGAGAGACCGAAATGCTCCAGGTACATAACTCGGCTAGTCGGAGTCGAGTTGTAGTTCCGGGTATTTCTGGACCCGGCTGTAGAGTGTGGTGCGATTAATCCCAAGTTTTCGGGCCGCTTTGCTCAAATTGCCACCCGCTTCTTTTAGCGCTGCCTTGATGAAGTACCCCTCCCACTGGCGAAGCACATCATCGAGCTTGAATTCTTCAGTGTTCAGCAGTTGTTGGTGAGCGAATTTAATACGGGCTTCCTGATTTTCCTCGTCATGATTAGAGGTCTGTGGAGCGATTGAAGCGACCATATCCCGGTCCGGAGCTGCGGTGGATTCGGGTTGAACGGCTTCGATCGGCGGGTGAAGTTCCTGTTCAATGTCAAATTCATTGCGTATGTCTTCGATACTGGCCGTACCTCCCCTAAGCCGCAAGTTCAACCGCACCACAATGTTTTTCAATTCGCGCACATTGCCGGGGAAGGCGTAGCGACGCCAGGCGTTCAGCGCCTCGTCCGTCAATGCGAAGGGGCGAGTGTCGAGTTGTTTGCTATAAAATTTGTTGAAGTGTTCCAGCAGTAACAGGCGATCATCACCGCGTTCAGCCAGTGGCGGAATCTGAATACGGAACACGCTTAATCGGTGGTAAAGATCCTCACGAAATGCTCCCCTGGCAACTTCATTGCGTAAATCTCGGTTGGTGGCGGCAATGATGCGTGCAGAGGAGTGGCGGACCTGGGTTTCTCCGATGCGGTAGAACTCACCGTTTTCCAGAATTCGTAATAATTTGGCCTGCAGTTCAAGCGGCAGTTCACCAATTTCGTCCAGACAGAGACTGCCCTTGTCTGCCTCTTCAAAGAATCCTGCTTTTGCAGCGGTCGCTCCGGTAAAGGCACCTTTGGTGTGGCCAAACAACTGCGCTTCGATCAACTGGGCGGACATGGCCGCACAGTTGATCACCAGGTAGGGCGCCTCGGCCCGAGAAGTGCCATCGTGTAAAGCTTTAGCGACCAGTTCCTTGCCGCTGCCCGACGGCCCCTCGACCAGCACCGGAAACGGGGTGTCGCCGAACTGTTCGACCTGGGCGCGTAATTTGTTCATCGACGGTGAGTTGCCAATGAATCCGTCCTCGCGGCGGATCACTTCCTGCTGCAGCGATACCTCGGCATCGCGAATAAACAGGGAGTGAGTCAGGCGGCTGCGCAGCAGCTCCACTTCGCAGGGTTTGGCGACGAAATCAAAAGCACCCAGCGCCAGCGCATGTTTGACATTTTTACGGTCGTCCTGACCGCTAAGAATGAGTATTTTTATATTCGGGGAGACGGCCAGCAGATCGCTGATCAGTGCGAAGCCCTGTTCCGGGGAGTGCACGTCCGGTGGCAGCCCCAGATCGAGCAGGACTGCATCGGGCGCGCGACGGAGTTTAGTCAGTAGCTCCTGAACATCGTTACGGGATTCGGCTGTCTCGATTTCAAAATCGGCCTGCAGTACGAACTCCAGAGAGTCGCGAATGACCGGATCATCGTCGATCAGCAGTAAAAGCGGTTTGACAGGTTTCATGGCGGAGATCCAATGGCGGTGATGCAGTTCATGTAGGCCTGTTCCAGACTGTTGGCATTAAATTGATTGCAACATTCTGCCGGTGAGCCAGAAAATCGCAACTTTCCCTCGTGAAGAATCGCAATGCGGTCGCAGAGGGTTTCGACGTCAACCAGCATGTGCGAAGAGAGCAGCAGGGTGGGGGCGGGAGAGTCGGCAAGGCGGCGCTCCTGCAGCAGTGTTTTTAGTCGCACCCTGGCATAGGGATCAAGTCCGCTCATGGGTTCATCGAGGATTAATAGTGGCCGATGACTAAGCAGGCAGGCCACCAGCCCAATTTTCTGCGCCATACCTTTGGAGTGCTTGCCTAGCGGCAGATTTAGCGCATCGGCGGAAAGCGATAGCGTGTCGAACAGGGCCAGGGTGGCGTCACGGTCGTAAGCGACCTGATAGAGCTGCATCATCCGTCGTAGAAATTGCTCCCCCGTCAGCCGGCCATTGGCCTTGAATCGTTCCGGCAGGTAAGCCACCGGGTCTCGGGCGCTAACTGAGCTGGCCGGTTGCGAAAACAGCGACACCTCGCCCACATTGGGACGACAGAAGTCGAGCAGGCATTTTATTAATGAGGTTTTCCCCGCACCGTTCATACCTACCAGGCCAAAATATTCGCCCGCTTTAATATCAATCGTAACGCCGTTAAGGCGGCGACTATTAGGTCCTAACGTCACCCGGTCGATCGAAATTGCGCTGGTCAATCGATCTCTCCGCTGAGACAGAAACTCACACAGCCAGGCTCATTATGGGTAAGCCTTAGTTCAAACCCCTGGCGCAATGCCTGAGTGGCGCACTGGTAGAGCGCGATACCGTAGCCTCCGGTCGAATCGATGGGCCCTTTGAACAGCACGCTGGCGATTTCTGCAGGTGCCGGCGAGCCAGTATCGGTTACCCGCAGGGTAATGCGTTGCTCGGTTACCGCAAACTCAATACGAATGGTGATGTCCGGTTCAGTCTGGCGCTTGCGCTGAGCATTCTCAAGCAGGTTTTCAGCGACCCGTTCGAACAGATCACGGGGGATCAGATAATCCATGCTCAATTGAAGATCGAAAATAAGGTGCTCCGATTCGTACCTGGCGCGCAGTTTTTCCCACCAGATCCGTGCCACCTGATAGGTGGAGGATACGTCTTCGGGCGCTTCGAGCTTTTCCAGTGTGGTCTGTAATTTCTGACGAATGACCGGTAGCTGTTTCCGGATAAGGACTTGAATCTGGGCAGCCTGATCCGGTTTGCTGTGTTCCACGGCCGTGGTCAGAGTGTTCAGTGATTGCAACAGGTTCTTAACATCGTGGGTTATTCTGGCCCCGGTTTCATAAATACTTTCCAGATGACTCTGCGTTTTTAGCTGAGCCTGCTGGAGATGGAATCGGACCAGGGTGTTGAGCAGTGCCAACGCCAATTGCATGCGTTGTATGAAAACGCCGGAGGGAGCATGGTCGAGTGTTGCGACGATGACACCGTCAGCGGTTTCGACCTGCATATTGCGATCGCCGATGGTGCCAAGGGAACCCGAAAAGTTGGCAATTTGCCATTCCAGACCATTGATTCCTACCAGATCCACGAGAGCCGTTAAGCGGTCCAGCAGGAAATCCTCTTCGTTTTTCCAGACAGCCGGTTTTTCAAGTGTTTGGGCCACCCATTGGCGGAATTCATCGGCCGACTCAGAGGGATCGGCGCTAGCTGCTCCCCGGCGCCCAATCAGTACACTCAGCACGCTCAAGAGTCCAGCGATGGCGGTGATCAGTTGAGTAAAGTTCTGTGGGCCTGTCATCGCGGGGATTGCTGTTAACGCGCAAACGGCGACAAGCGTACCGAGAGCAACCGCCGCATAAAGGCCTCGGGCACGGCCAATGAATTTTTCCGTTTCAGGATCGATTGGCGTGGGCAGGGGGACCAAACAGGCGGCGAAGGCGAGACTCGCCAGGGTGTTTAGGGTCAGCGTTGCGACTAGTGGGGCATTCGTTGGCCCCAAAGGGTCGACATAGAAATGCTGGTAACCAACGACCGCCAACAGATAGGCGCTCGACAGCAGCAGTAGCAATGAAAGGCGGGATCCGGTGACCGCATGGGCGCTAACCAGGGATGTGAGCACCAGCAGCCAGGCCGTGGTCGCCGTCGGTATTGACCAGGTAAGGGCGACCGCGACGAGTCCAACCCCGGTGACGACCAGATGGACTAACGCCTGTCGCCAGCCGCTTGCCGAAACATACCAGAGGCCGGCAAAAAGCAGGTGGTTGGTGATTAACAACCAATCCAGATAGGCACCGCTAATAAAATTGGTAAGGTGAAGCGGTATTAGCGATAACCCGAGTAACGCCGGGATAAATCGGGTTAGCTGACTATCTTTAGATGTGGAGGCGGTGGTCTCGTGCGACAATTTCTTCGAATCCTCAACACCGGATCTATTCTCCGGGCAGTATCGTTATCGCGTCACCGGGCAGGTGGGCGGTTGATGGCTGGATAGTAACGGAATTTTAATCACATCAACGTAACGGATCGTTATCACGATCTAAATTAGACCGTTTTCAAATGCATCGAATCATCATCATCGCGGGCCATTTTCTGCACGACGCCGTCGTCAGCACCCTAACCCGGGTTTATCTGCTATTGCTGTTACTGGTAATGCTGGGGGGTGGATTTGTGGCCGAACTGGCGCTGATTGAGCAGGATGCATTCAGACTGGGACTCAGCGCCGCCCTGGTGCGCCTGCTGGCGGTGGCAGTTGTCGTTGTACAGGGGAGCGCCAGCTTTAGTGAAGAGTCCAGCAATGGTCAGGTCGAGCTGACCCTGGCACTGGATCTGTCGCGGGGCCAGTATTTGCTGGGTCGTGCATTAGGTAGCGGTGGATACGCGGTTGTTCTGGTGTTGCTGGCGCTGTTGGCAGTGGGCTGGTGGTCACCCTGGGAACAACTGGTGCTCTGGGTCATTGGTCTGTTTATGGAGCTACTGGTGATGGCGCTGTTCACCCTGTTTGTGGTGGTGACTTTTTCCAGCCTGGCCACGGGGATTATTCTTTCCATGGCCTTTTATCTGTTATCACGCTCTATCGAGGCGTTTGTGCTCATGACCACCAGTGCTGCCGCCGGTGGCGTTGGCGCAGGGCTGGTCTGGATCAGCTGGTTAATTCCTAACTTTAACCGTTACAACCAGAGTAGCTGGCTTATTTATGCGGATGGTAGCGCTACCCAGTTATTACCCGTCATCGGCGAAGCGCTACTGGTCTGTCTGTTGCTTCTGCTCGCTGCGTTGGTCGATTTTCACCGCCGTGAAATTTGATCTGTCTGCGGGCTGGAGGGGCACCCATCCGGGGCGACCGGCACCCGCGCGACTACTGGTGCTGCTGGCGCTGGTGTTGACGCTGAAAATCGTTACCGCCGTAAACCGCGATGCCTGGTACGCCGCCGCCGAAGAGTTGCCAGATCCTCCACAGAGAATGTTCGCCATGATTGGCAGCGCCGACCCGGTTGCTGTCGCGCGGTTAATGACGCTCTGGTTGCAGGCGTTTGATCAGCAGCCAGGGTTAAGCCTTCCCTATCAGCAGCTCGACTATCCTCGGGTCATTGCCTGGCTCGAACAGATTTTGAATCTCGATCCCCGTGGTCAATACCCACTGTTGCTAGCCAGTCGTATTTACGGTGAGGTTAATCAGGAAGAGAAGCGGCGACTAATGGCAGACCTGGTCTATCGGGCCTATGTCGATGACCCGGGGCGGCGCTGGCGCTGGCTTACTCATTCAATCACGGTGGTTCGACATCACCTTGGCGACTTGCCACTCGCACTCCATTACGCCCAGGCATTGCGGGCCGCGCCCGAGGGATTACCGATTCCTGGCTGGGCCAGACAGATGGAGATATTTCTGCGCGAAGACATGGGCGAGGCAGAGACCGCAGCAGTCATGCTGGGGGCGTTGATCGAGAGTGGGGAGGTCTCAGATCCCGCCGAGTTGAGGTTTTTGCTGGAACGATATGAGTTGTTAACGTCAGAATAAGTGTCAAGTTTTCGACGGAAGTGCCGCCGATAAGGTGCAGACGCCTTTTCTTCGTCAGGTTTTTTTGATGAAGAAACGCTAATATAAGCGCTGTTGGCAGTATTTTAACTATTGGCATGGTGTTTGCCTTTCTGTGTTCAGAGGCCGGAGCGATCGACGCTCGGCACGTTTGAATTAATTAGTTTTCCGAGGATTAAGCGAATGAAGCAGCAACAATCTGGTTTTACCCTGATCGAAATCTCCATTGTGTTGGTGATTATTGGTCTGATACTCGGTGGTGCCCTTAAGGGCCAGGAGTTGATCCAGACGGCGAAAGTGCGCAGCACGATTAACCAGATCGACGGGGTCAAAGCGGCTTACTATGCGTTTCAGGATCGTTTCCGGGCGTTGCCGGGCGATTATTCCCAGGCACTGGTTAATCTGCCTAACCCTCCCGCAGGCACGACTATCGCCAATGGTAATGGCAATGGACAGGTCGCTGGAGGCGCCGAAGAGGGTCAGTTGTGGGCACAGTTAGGAGTGGCTGGATTTCTGACCGGCAATTTTAATGGCACCGCCAGTGCCAGTGACTACGGTTGCCCCGATGTAACCTGTTTGCCGAACCCTTTTAGCGGCACGATGCATGTCGCCTTTGGTAGCCAGGCGGTTGGCACCGCAGGGAATAGCCATGAACTGATTTCTGGCCGACGAATTCCGGTGGGAATTATCGCGGAGATCGATCGAAAAATTGATGATGGCAATCCGAATGGTGGGATTTTTCAAGCATCTCAAAACGGTGCTTTTGCAGCCTGTATAACTGGTAACGTTTGGAATGTGGCCGCAGCCAGCCCAAGCCAGGACTGTGCAGGCGTAATTGTCGGTATGTAGAGTTAGGAACAGGTAGACCGCTAACCGGGCATTGGTTAGTCAGAGGTCAACGAAGGACCGGAAAAATGATTTTCCGGTCCTTTTTTTTTGGCAGGCCCGAGAGTGAATTTAGCGAATGCTATCGGCGATCTGAGCAACGATTTCATAAGAATGCAGCCGCGCTGCATGGTCGTAACTCTGCGAAGTAATAATGAGTTCGTCCGCAGCGGTCCTGTCGATAAAGGCTTCCAGCTGTTCCTGCACCTGGTCAGGGTTGCCAATGGCGGCGCAGGTAATGGAATCCTGCACCATCGACCGCTTCATCGGATCAAGGCTTTGTAAAAAGCCCGCAACCGGTGGCGGTAATTTGCCGGGCCGACCGGTGCGCAGCGCGATCATTGCCTGTTGCCAGGAACTCGCCAGAAACTGGCCTTCTTCCTCTGAATCCGCCGCAAATACGCTAAAGCCCAGCATCACGTGGGGCTTGTCGAGATACTGCGAAGGTTTGAAGCGTTCGCGGTAGACCTTGATCGCGTCCATCATCTGCCCCGGAGCAAAGTGTGAAGCAAACGAATAGGGCAACCCTAATTCTGCCGCCAGCTGAGCGCCAAACAGGCTGGAGCCAAGAATCCAGACGGGCACTTTGCTACCAGCTCCGGGCACGGCGCGGGTGCGTTGGCCCGGCTCCGCCGGTTGCAGATAAGCGATGAGCTCCATCACATCCTGCGGAAATCGATCCGAACTGGTCTGTAAATCCCGGCGCAGCGCCTGGGCCGTGGCCATATCGGTGCCGGGTGCCCTGCCCAGGCCCAGATCGATACGGCCGGGAAATAGTGCTTCCAGCGTGCCAAATTGTTCGGCAATCACTAGCGGTGAGTGGTTGGGAAGCATAATGCCGCCAGAACCCACCCGAATGGTTGAGGTACCCGCGGCTATGTGGCCGATGACCACCGAGGTGGCAGCGCTGGCGATGCCGGTCATGCCGTGGTGCTCCGCTACCCAGTAACGGTTAAAACCCCACTTTTCAACGTGCTGAGCTAGATCGAGGCTATTGCGCAGCGAGTCGCTGGCGTCGCCTCCCTCGATAATGGGGGACAGGTCGAGTACGGATAGTGGAATCATGGCGGATCGAGGTTCCTAACGAAATTGAAGGGAATATTTTCGGCGCACAGACTACCTTATTAACAGCGAGGGTTGAAAAGCCGTGGCCTATAATTCTGTTCCAGGCCGGGAAAACCGCTGCTGCTAATTTGCTGTTGGTCAACAGGGATCCAATGAACCGAACAAAAACTGTGCTGGTTTTATTGTTAGTGCTGCATGCCTGTCGGGTGGGCGCCGGTGAAGTGACCGTTGCGGTGGCGGCCAATTTTCGAGCGCCGATGGAGTTAATTGCCCGATCGTTTGAGCAACAGAGCGGTCATCGCGCGACGCTGGTTTACGGCTCATCGGGTAAATTTTTTGCGCAAATCCGTCAGGGAGCTCCGTTTGACCTCTTTCTGTCGGCGGATCAGGTCAAGCCGCTAGCGCTAGTCGAGGCGGGTTTGGCGGAGCCGAGTGCCCGGATAACTTACGCCACAGGCGCACTCGCGCTCTGGTCGCCAGACCCGGATCGGGTCGATGCACAGGGACGGGTGACGAAATTACTCGGTGAATCCCGAACGGCAATCGCGAATCCGCTGCTGGCACCCTACGGAGTTGCCGCGATGGAGGTGATAAACGGGCTTGGAGTGAACAAACCACTGAATCTGGTACATGGCGAAAATGTTGCCCAGGCCTATCAGTTTGTCAGTAGTGGCAACGCGGATCTTGGTTTTGTTGCCCGATCGCAGGTGCTCAATAACGGGGTTCTACGGAGCGGTTCTGCGTGGCTGGTGCCAACCCACCTGCACGCACCGATTCGCCAGGATGCGGTGTTGCTGAATCGCAGTAGCCATAAACCCCCAGCGGTCGCGCTGTTGAATTTTTTACAGAGTGAACCGGCGACCCGGATCATCGATTCCTTCGGATATCAGGTGGAACCTGAGAGCCGAGGAGGCGGCTAGCCATGAGTTTTTCAGCAGGGGATATCACCGCTCTCTGGTTAACACTGCGGCTGGCGAGCCTGGTGACGCTATTGTTATTACTGTTAGGGACGCCGCTAGCCTGGTGGCTGGCACGGACTCGGTCCCGGTGGAAAGGGCCGATAAGTGCGGTGGTAGCCCTGCCACTGGTATTGCCCCCAACGGTGCTTGGCTTTTATCTGCTGCTGGCCATGGGGCCGAATGGTCCTGTCGGACAGCTGACACTGGCGCTGGGATTAGGCACGCTGCCGTTTACTTTCTGGGGTCTGGTGGTCGCCTCCATGCTCTATTCGTTGCCGTTTGTTGTGCAGCCGATTCAAAACGCCATGGAGGCCCTGGGCGAGCGGCCGCTAGAGGTGGCCGCAACACTACGCGCGAGCCCCTGGGATCGGTTTTTTAGCGTAGTGCTGCCGCTGACCCGTCCGGGGTTTCTCACGGCCACTATTCTCGGGTTTGCCCACACGGTGGGAGAGTTCGGCGTGGTGCTGATGATCGGCGGTAATATTCCCGGTGCTACCCGAGTAATTTCGGTTCAGCTCTACGACCATGTTGAAGCCCTGGAATATGGTCAGGCGCACTCGCTGTCGGCGACCCTGTTGCTGTTTTCCTTTGTTGTGTTGATGGTGGTTTATGGGTTTAACCGGCGGCAGAAACTGGCGCGCATGGGGCCGTTATGAGTGGGGATCAGATCAACGCCCGGTTTCGGCTGGACTGGTCAGGTTTTACGCTCGACGTTGATTTGCAGTTACCCGGGCGTGGCGTCACTGCCATTTTTGGTCATTCGGGATCGGGCAAGACCACGTTGCTACGGTGTATTGCTGGCCTTCGTCGGGCGGATGAGGGGACGCTGGAGGTGAATGGTGAAACCTGGCAGGGGCCAGGCTGCTGGGTAAAACCGCATAAACGACCGCTGGGATATGTGTTTCAGGAAGCCAGCCTGTTTCCCCACCTGACGGCGCGGGGCAACCTGCAATATGCCCAGAAACGGGCAGACCCTCAGGCTGCAGTGGTTTCGTTTGATCACACCGTATCGCTGCTAGGGATTGGCGATCTGCTTGAACGGCGGCCGGATCAGCTTTCCGGCGGAGAGCGCCAACGCGTGGCCATCGCCCGGGCACTACTGATTGCACCCCGGCTGCTGTTAATGGATGAGCCCCTGGCGTCACTGGACATGGCCCGTAAGCAGGAGATTCTTCCCTATCTGGAGCAGCTACGAACTGAGCTGGATATTCCAGTGCTTTATGTTAGCCACGCGGCGGATGAGGTGGCTCGACTCGCCGATCATATTGTTGCGCTGGACCGGGGCCGTGCGGTCGCTGCGGGTCCGTTACAGGAGACGCTGGCCCGGCTTGATTTCCCTATTCGGCTTGGCGAAGAAACCGGAGTCGTACTGACCGCCCAGGTGGTTGAGCGGGATCCAGAATGGAAATTAGCCAGAGTTGCTTTCACGGGTGGTGAGCTCTGGGTGCGCGACAGCGGGCACCCGATGGGCGATTCATTACGGGTGCGGGTGCTGGCGCGGGATATTAGCCTGACATTGAGCCACCATCACGACAGCAGCATTCTCAATGTGCTGGAGGGGGTGGTGGGTGACATTGCGGCTGATGACGATCAGGGACTGGCAATGGTCCGTATTCACATCGGTGAAACCGTTTTTGTCGCCCGATTAACCTTGCGTTCGGTGGCCCATCTTGACCTTAAAACCGGTCAATCGCTCTGGGTGCAGATCAAGTCAGTCGCAGTTATCCAGTAGGGCTCTGTTTAGCCTGAGCAGTTCACATTTTCAGGTGGCCGGGCAGACGTTTGGCAAGGCAGGTGGTATTTTGATCGGTGAACCGGGTAATCACCCGGCTCAGTTTTGCGGTGTGCTAAATCCTGAGCGTGGCCGGATCGGAGAATTTGTCAGGTGCACGTTGGCGGGGATGGGTGGATGAAGGGGGTCAATGAGCAGATTGTTGATGAGGGAGACATCGGCTGATCGCTTCGATTACTGGTGGAACAATCGTGGCACTCAGATGGACGAGATCAACCAGCGGCGCGGCGGTGAAAGCCTGGTCGAGCGGGTTGAGTGCGGAGGAGAACTTTTTTACTGCAAACGCCAGCGGGGGCACCTGTTTCGCAGTCTGCGCTATCCTCTCGGGCGTCCGACGGTGCTTCGCGAGGCCGTGGCGCTATCGGCCTGCCGTCGGCTGAACATTCCGGTACCCGAAATTCAGTTTTCCGGGGTACGCTATGGTGATGGGGAGTGGCTGGGTCTGCTGGTTACTCGGGGATTGACGGGATACCTCCATCTGGACGACTGGTTCGCCGAGGACCATCCCCGAGATCCTGAAGTCGATACGCTAGTTTTAAGAAAAATGGCCGAGCTTCTGGTGCAGTTCCATCGTGGTCGTTGGCAACATGGCAGTCTTTACCCCAAGCACCTGTTGGTTAAAGCGGTGACCACCGAGACCGGGATAGAAGTTAACGTGTTGTTGCTGGATATGGAAAAGAGTCGACAGCGGGTAAGGTCGCTGGCTGCGGCCCGCCATGATCTGCAGCAGTTGCACCGACAGTGGGAGCGTATACCGGCTGAACAGTGGAAAATTTTGTTAGACCATTACCTGAGTCTGGTGTCGAGTGGTCGCCGACGGGCATTGGTTCCTGACAGTCTGACCAGCCCCGGGTGGGTGACTAGTTAGACGAGCCGGGGCCGGTGTGAGATAGAAAATCAATGAAAAGGACGATTTAAATTATGTTGTCAGCTGCAAATAACGAACTCCTCTGCCGGGTCGGCCCGGGTACCCCAATGGGTGAGCTGTTTCGCCGCTACTGGTTACCGGCGGTTGTTGCCGGTGAACTGGTTGCCGATGGTGACCCGGTACGGCTGCGCACACTTGGCGAGGACTTGCTGGCGTTTCGTAACAGCGACGGCGACGTCGGCATTATTGAGCCCTACTGCGCCCACAAGCTTGCTCCACTCTATTTTGGTCGCAACGAAAAATGTGGTCTGCGCTGTAGCTATCACGGCTGGAAATTTGATATTAATGGCCGCTGTGTGGAGATGGCCAACGCCCCCGCTGGTGATACCTATAAGGATGAGATTCAGCTCAAGCACTACCCCACACAGGAGTGGGGCGGCATGATCTGGATTTACATGGGGCCGGCTGAGCACACGCCGCAACTGCCACAACTTGAGTGGGCGCGAGTCGCTGATGATCAGCGGCATCTCTCCCGCTGGATACAGCGCAGTAACTGGTGCCAGGGGGTGGAGGGCGAGTTTGATAACTCCCACGTCTCTTTTTTGCACAGCTGGCAGGATATGAGTCATTTCCCCACCTATCTGCAGGAAGTGATCGAAGCCGCCCAGTTTGACGGGTCGCCGCAGATTGAGGTGAAGGAGACGGATTACGGCTTCATTACCGGCTCTCGTCGCCGCAGCCCCGACTCTGACCAGCATCACTGGATGATGGCGCAGTGGATGATGCCGACCTACAGCCTGGTCGGTAATCCGGGCTGGCCCCAGGGCGGTCGGGTCTGGGTGCCAATTGATGATTACCACACCACCTGTTTTGCCTTCGCCTACCATGGCGAGCGGGCCTTAAACGAGTCGGAAATTGCCAGTATTGAAAGCGGTGTGGCCTTCCCGCCAAGATTGGAAAAAGGCACCTTTGCACTTCACGATGGTTACGTACTGGATACCTTTTTGCCGGCGGCCAATCGAGAAAGTAATTACCTGCTCGACCGGAATGTTCAGCGGGATATCAATTTCACCGGTATTTACGGCGCCAACGAACAGGACCGTAGCGTGCAGGAGAATATGCCCAGCGCAGCAGGCATACCAGTGGGCGCGATGGTTGATCGCAGCCGAGAACACCTGGTTGCCACTGATCTGCCCGGCGTCACTTTGCGCCGGCGGATGATTCAGGCGGCCAAGGCGCTACAGAGAGGCGAGGAACCGACCCTGCCCCATCAGGGCGACCTCTATCACCTGCGCTCGCCGGGGCAGCGCCTGTCTAGCTGTTCGACGCTGGAGTCCCTGCTGGAAGAATCTGCCGGGGCCGATTCCCGGGCCGAGGTCTAGCGCTTGCCCGTGACTGAGTCTGAGGGACCGCCCCTGCGCCTGGGTATCGTTGGTCTGGGATTAGCCGGCAGTATCATGACCCATAACCTGCGTCAGCATGCGGGGGTAAAACTGGTTGGCGCCTGTGACCTGAATGCCAGCGCATTGGCGGCCTTCGCCAGTGATTTTGATGCTTTCACCACCACGGATTTGAACGAGCTGCTGGCCCGGCCCGAGCTGGATGCGGTCTATATCGCCACCCCGCATCAGCTGCACCGCCAGCAGGCTGAACTAGCGGCACAGGCCGGTAAACACATTGTGGTTGAAAAACCCCTGGCGTTAACCCTGGCCGATTGTGACCAGATCATTGCGGCGGTCGATGCCGGTGGAGTCAAGCTGGTGGTGGGTCATACCCACAGCTTTGATCCGGCGGTGGCGCGGATGGCCGAGGTGATTGCCAGCGGCGAACTGGGTCCTTTGCGGATGATTAACAGTTTTAATTACACCAATTTTCTCTACCGGCCGCGCCGCCCGGAAGAACTCGACACGGCTCTGGGCGGAGGCATTATTTTTAATCAGGTTCCCCATCAGATTGATAGCCTGCGCCTGCTCACCGGTAGTCCGGTGCGCAGCGTTCGTGCTGCCACTGGCATCTGGGATAGCGATCGACCCACGGAAGGGGCGTATCAGGCATTTGTTGGTTTCGAAAATGGAGTTTCCGCAACCGTGACCTACAGCGGTTACGACTATTTTGATAGTGATGAACTGCACGGCTGGATCGGTGAGGGCGGACGCGTGAAATCCCCGGGTGGTTGGGGTGCTGCCCGTCGTCAACTGGCGGATGTTGCCACTGCAACTGCGGAGCAGGCCATGCGCCAGAGTGCCGGTTACGGAGCGCCGCTGCCGGCGGCGCTTGGCGATGGCGATCAGTTTCAACCCCATTTTGGCACCACCATCGCCAGCTGTGAGGGGGGCGATTTACGGGCCTCAACAGAGGGGCTCTATTGCTACCGGGCGGGTGGCCGGTCGGAAATTTCCGTGCCCGCGCCGCGCGGCGTAATCCCCGGCTGGTGCGAGGTGATTGACGAACTTCGTGCCGCCATCCACGGGCAGGCTGACGCCACCCACGATGCCCGTTGGGGCCGAGAAACCCTGCGTGTCTGTCTGGCGATTCTGGAGTCGGCAAAAATCAACCAGGAAGTGTCGCTCTGACTGAGTGCTGTCGCATTGCCTGACTACGACGTAATTATTATTGGTGGCGGGGCCGCCGGGCTGATGTGCGCGCTCACGGCCGGTGGCCGGGGTCGCCGGGTACTGGTGCTGGAGCGCAGTAACAAACTGGGCAAAAAAATCCTCATGTCCGGCGGTGGGCGCTGTAATTTCACCAATCTCTATGTTGAGCCGGATAACTTTCTCTGCCGCAATCCCCATTTTGTTAAATCAGCCCTGAGCCGCTACACCCAGTGGGACTTTATCTCGCTAGTCGAAAAACACGGCATTGCCTATCACGAACGAAAACATGGCGAATTGTTTTGCGATGAGTCGTCAAAACAGATACTGGCTCTGTTAGTGGCGGAGTGTCAGCAGGCAGGGGTCAGTCTGCTAACCCATGCAGCCGTGGAATCGGTCACCGCCGAGCAGAACCCGGCAGACGGCAAGCGATTCAAGCTCACCACGGCGGAGCGAGAATACCGCGTCGAATCCGTGGTGGTGGCTAGCGGCGGTCTGTCGATTCCGACCCTGGGTGGCAGTGGTTTTGGTTATGAACTGGCCCGCCAGTTTGGCCTGGAGGTGCTGCCCACGCGGGCCGGTCTGGTGCCTTTTACTTTCAGCGGTGAGATGAAGGATTTAACCAGTGATCTCTCTGGCATCGCGGTGGAAGTTTGCGCCGCCACCGAGTCGCGGAGCTTTACCGAAAATATGCTCTTTACCCACCGTGGCCTGAGTGGCCCGTCAATGCTGCAGCTATCAAACTACTGGCACGAAGGGGAGCCCATTTTCATTGATCTACTAACCGGCACTGACCTGCAGGCAGAGTTACGGCGAATGAAACGGGATCAGCCCAGGTCCCTGCTGCGCACGCTGCTGGTTCACTCGCTGCCGAAGAGTCTGGTGTTAGCGTTGCAGGCGCGGATCTGGCCCGACTGGGCCGAGCGCCCACTGGCCGATTATCCCGATCTGGAACTCGACCGGATCGCCGATCAGTTGAGCAGATGGCGACTTAAACCGTCCGGCACCGAAGGCTACCGGACTGCCGAAGTAACCCTGGGAGGCGTCAGCACCGACGAGTTATCGTCCAAAACCATGGAGAGTCATCAGCACCCCGGCCTCTATTTTATTGGCGAGGTGATGGACGTGACCGGCCACCTCGGTGGTTTTAATTTCCAGTGGGCGTGGGCCTCCGGGGCAGCCGCCGGCAGTTACGCCTGAGAATGAAGCGCGCTAATTTGTACGGATTTAAAGACGACTGATTAACGCGTTGATCTCTTTGATTCGTCCCGCGTCGGCTACCGGTCGGTTGGGTCGTGGGGCGGCGGCAAGGGCTTTTTTCAGGTGTTTTTTAGCCTCTGCCTCATTGCCCTGTTGAGCGAGAAAATCACCGTAAAAATAATTTGGGTCGATACCGTCCGGGTTAATCTGCAGTGCCTTTTTCAGATATTGCTCGGCCTTTTCTTTGTCACCAAAACCGATGGGCCAGCCGGGCACCATGTAATAGAGTGAACCGAGACTGGTCAGTGCAGAGCCATTCAGCGCGCTTGAATCGATTTTCTCCGCCGCCAGTAGCAGGTCTCTCGCCTGCTTGACCTGGGGCATGGCTTTAAACATGGATTTGACACCGCCCATGGCCCCGGCATAGCCGGAACGGGCGATTGCTTCCCATATTTTCGGTTCTGGTCGTGCCGGGTTGGCCGAGGTGAGTCGTTCTGCATCGGCCACCAGTTTCTTGAATGCTGCTTCTTTTTGCCCCCTGGGCAGCTGGTAGTTAGCGATTCCCCAGTTCGTCTGAAGGTTCTGCAGTTGCTCGTCAAAATCTGCCGCGGGTAGTGCCAACGGCAGACAGGCCAATACCATGGGAACGGTACGGGCTAATAGTTTGCGGATTTTCATATTCATTGCTCCGGAGAAGAATCGACGGCAAAGCGTCGGGTTTCGCGGTTCTGTTTAGCGGTTGCCCGATCAATAAAACCGGGCAACAGGGCGTTAATGCGCACGAACAGTTTTTCTGGCCAGCCCAGGTAGGCTTCGCTACATTCTTTGTTTATCGCCTGAAAAATCTGCGTGGCTACCGCGTCAGGTTCATCCATGGCCATGTTGGTGGCTTCGGCCATCTGGTAAACCGCATCACTGTTAATCGCGGTTCGCACCGCTCGCGGCGCCACATAAGTTACCCCCACCGGGGTATCGGCCAGTTCTCGCCGCAGTGCTTCGCTAAACCGTTGCAGGCCCGCTTTGGTGGCGCAATAGGTAGTGAAATAGGGCAGACCCAGAGAGCCGAGAATGGAGCCGATATTGACGATGTGGCCCCGGCCCCGTTGCAGCATATCCGGGAGCAGGGCGCGCGTTAATAGCACTGGCGCAATCAAGTTGGTTTGAAACATGGCTTCGAGTTCCGCCGGATCTTCTGCCTCAAAATTACGAAAAGTGTTAGTGCCGGCGAGGTTGATTAACAGGTCGAGGCCGCCGGATTGCGCCATCTGCGTCGCAAGCTGCTCACGAAAAGCCGCAGCGGTGATGTCTCCACTGATGCATTCGACCGTTGCCGGTGCGAGTTCCTGTTTGAGCTGATCCAGCGACGCGGCGTTGCGTCCGACCACCACCAGGTTTGCACCGTTACTCACCAGCAGGCTAGCCAGAGGTCGCCCGAGGCCACCGCTAGCGCCGGTCAGTAGTACCCTTTTGTTGGTTAATTCCATCAATGACTCCTCATTCGTTTGGATCTGGCCGGGGAAAAATATCTGTTTTAGTTAAGAGCCGGTTTATATCCCGGGCAGACCTGGCAGGGGTGACTTAATCTAACGGTATAGACCGGAATACCTCAGCGTAGCAGTGATAAAAAACCCTGGCGCAATGCTCAATGGCGGCCAGATCATCCGGGTGGTCGATGCGATTGACCAGTCCGGCAAAATCATCCACGTGCTCCAGGTCAAGTTCGCCATGAGATCGCAGGTAGGTAAAAGCCGAATCCGGCAGCTGCAGCGATTTTTGCAGTGCTCCAGCCACCTGGGTTGCCAGCGCGACACTGGTCCCTTCAAGGACCAGGACCATACCCAGGAAACCCACCGGATTACCTCGACTAATTGTGTCCCAGGCGTAGGCCACCATCAGTTCGGTGCTTAAATGAGGCGTGCCGTTGCGGACCCGCTCAGCATTGCCGCCGCAGGCCGTAATATCATTGAGTACCCACTCCTCGTGGCCGATCTCTTCGCCAATATAGTGGGCCAGATCGGCCCGTAACCAGTTAAGCCGCGGTGGCAGCGCCGCACCGCAGGCCATCAGCAGCGGTACCGTCTCTTTAACGTGATAATAGGCCTGGGTTAGAAAGGCAATGTAACTGTCCAGCGAACCCTGGCCGGTTGCCGCCCGCTGTAACAGCGGCAATTGCTGCAGCTGGATCCGGTCGGGTTCAGTTTGTGCGATGAGGTGATCGTAAGCGAGCATGAACTCGTTCTCCTGATTAGGGTGAAAGCGGGGTTGAATCAGCGGGGCTGGATGCCATGGCTAGTGCGATTACTCATTCAGACTGTTTAGTTGATCGAGCAGTCAGGGTCGGGTAAGCCGTTATAAAACTCGGTCACAGCGGCACGGTTTGGCACGCCTCCCCGAGTTAGTCGATGATTGGTCAGTGTTAGTCGCTGATCGCTCCGGCGCCAATGACCAATCTGGGCGTAGTCAGGCAACTGCTGATTAACCTGATTCAGTGCCTGTTCGATCTGCTTATCGCGGCACTCCGCAGCGACTATCAGTAGTGCCTCAAGCTGGCGCTGGCCACCGCCGATCACCACCGCCTGCTGGATAACCGGCTCGTCCAAGAGCAGTAATTCAATCCATTCGGGGGAGACATTTCGACCAAACGAGGTCATTAGCAGATTGTCGTGGCGGCCTTCGATGTAGAGGTAACCGTCGGCGTCGAAATGCCCACGATCCCCGGTGGCCCACCAGCCATCTTTAACCGGTTGTTTCAGTCCCAGGTAGGGATTAACTCCTCGGTGATCAATCCATATCTGGTGATCTTCCGTAATGGTCAACCGGTGGTGGGGTAAGGGTTTGCCCACACTGCCCGGGCGATTCTCTCCCGGGCGGTTGACGGTTACCACCGATCCACATTCAGAAAGACCATAGCCCTGATAAACGGGTAACCCCATTTCCAGCGCAGAAGCTAGCTGGCTGGCGGGTACCGCTGCACCACCCACCGCGACCAGCCGCAGGGATTTAACGGCATTCGGTTGCTGTTCAGCCAGCGCCAGCAGGCCGACCAGCAGTTCCGGTACCAGAATAAGGCTCTCAACTGGCTCATCAAGCATTATCCCGGCCAGTCGTGAAAAATCGAAATCGGTCATGCCTCGCCACCCCAGCTTGCCCAGCGACTCAAGTCGACAGGTAGCCCCGGCGAACAGCGCTACATAAAGGCCAGCCACGTTTTCAAGTAATACCGCCAGCGGCAGCAGACAGAGATGGTGGTAACCCGTGTCTACCTTCATCGCTGTGGTAAGTTCGGTGGCGACCTGCCGCAGTGATTCGCTAGTCAGGCAAACTCCCTTGGGATCTCCAGTGCTGCCAGAGGTGTAGGTTATTTTGGCCGTGCCCGCTGGTATTGGTTGGCGCAACTCAGTGAGACCGGCGGCACTGCTCCGGGTCAGACAGTTAATGTGATTATCTGCAACTAACCGAGTGCCAGTAACTGCCCACTCCATTGAGGCGTCGCCCTGCGTGGTCAGCGCCAGAATTCGGTCAGGCTGGTCAGTCAGTAATAGCTCAACATGGGCGTCCGCCAATAGTCCAGCAATTTGCGTCGGTGAGAAAAATGCCGGGATGGGAATCAGGGTTTTGCCAGCGTTCATGCAGGCAATGTCAATCACTGCCCAGGCCGGACAGTTGTCTAGCAGCAGCGCCAGGCGATCAGTTTTTTGATCGTTTAGCCAGTCGGTCAGGGTTTCAATCTGGCGACGAAGGTCGCCATAAGAAACGGTTGCCTCTCCACCGCAGAGGGCAGGTTTATCTGGCTGGAGTCCTGCCCATCGATCCAGCGCTGTCATTAACCAGTTCACTAAATACAGGCCGCCTTACCCAAACCTGGCAAGGCAATCATTGTCAGCAGTGCTGAGCAATCCGGCGAGGGATTAGCCGCAGACTGCGCCGTCTCGGTAACGATCTGTAGCGACAGCACATCCTGAAGGCGCCCTGCGACCACCTTTGGGGACCCCGCATAGTAGCTACCCCAGGTGTCGTTATTGTCGTCGATGCTATCCCGGCTGGCATCGGCCAGGTGGGTCAGGGGAAGTCCCAGGCGTTTAAAACTGTTAAGCAGCTCGGTTCTGGCCGTGAATACCACCCAGTCCACCTTCTGTTCGAGCATAAATTGGCTGAGAAAGCAGATTACCTGGCGTACCGAGCAGCGGTCGACCATGGCAAGATTGCCGATCTCGACAATTTTTTGTTCGGTCCGTGCCTGAGCATTTGGGTCAGCGGCCAGCAGGTGCGTCACGGGTTGGCTTAGATACTGTTCGACAAAAAGGGCCTGCTTGCCGGCCAACGTCAGGCCCACGGTGCCGATGATGCGTTGTTGCGCATCGAGCTTGACCAGGAGCTGGGCAGAAAAATGGTTGACTTGCGCCGAGAAAACTCGGCGATAGACCCGTTTTATATAGGCTTCGGCCCGAGCACGCAGCGGGTGAGCCGCATCAACGAGAATCACGCCGTGATCCTCTGCTACTGAGGAGTGGGTGAATGGAGCAGCAGGCACCAGGTGACTATCGACAGATAATTGTTCTGATTTCATGGCCCAGATCTTAATGGGGCGAACTTAAGGAAAACTTAAGTTGACGCTGATTTTAAGATTCGGGTTTCTGTTGCGGATTAAGTGGCACGAGCCGCGGTTATCACCGACTCGGAGTTAATCCTCTATGGTGCTCATTTGACCATTAAACCCTTAAATTGCCGGGAATAATTCTGCTCGCATGATCGGTTGTGCGGTGGGGATAGTTACCGTTTCGGAGCGGTTGTGAATGACCTGACGATCACTGAGCACTAGATCAGTCTTTGACCAGGCACTGATCCTTGTTGATAACGGATCAGCGAGGGGTTAACCAGGATTAGCGGGATGTCATCCACCTGCTACCGGATCAGTGCCACCATTAATTGTGGCTGACTGGGCGCTTCCCCTTCGTGCAATTGGCCTACCGAAAACCGGCTAGCCAGGCTAAAAGGGAGCAGCACCCACGGTGCTAGTGTTCAACACCGCGTGGTACAGGAAGAAAGCAGTGGTCGCCAGGCCGGCGGCGATGATGCCACCAAGTATCCTAAGTGCGTTGTGATCGCGGTTATTAAGGTAAGCAGCACACTGGTTGCTGACCGGATTCATGCAGGGACTGGTTAACGCCTGTTCGCTGTTATTCATGACGATCTCCATTAATAAATGGCTGGTTTAAATTGAGTGGAACTATGCTATTAATGTTCCAAATAAAAGAATAGATAGTTTTTATATAAATAACTATTGCAAAAATGGAACAATAACTCGGGGGCGGGAATGGCTGATCTGAATGAAATGGTGGTGTTTGCCAGTGTTGTGGAAGCGGGCAGTTTTACCGGCGCGGCGAAAAAACTGGGCCAGCCTAAATCTACTTTGAGCCGGCGAATCAGCCGTCTGGAGGAACGGCTCGGTGTTCGACTGTTGCAGCGCACTACCCGAGCGCTCCACCTCACCGACGCGGGAAAAACTTACTATGCCTATTGTGCGCGGATAACCGCCGAGGCCGAGGAGGCCGAGGAGGCGATCAACAATGCCAAAGCGGAACCGTCCGGACCGATAAAAATAACTGCGCCGGTCAACTTTGCCGGTTCATTGCCCGGATTGGTTGGGGAGTTCATGCGCCGCTATCCGAAAGTGACGCTGGAAATAATCTGTACTGATAACCTGGTGGATATTATTGGCGAAGGGGTGGACGTGGCCTTTCGGTTTGGTGATCTACAGGATTCAACCTTCATCGCAAGAAAGCTGGGGGCCGATCGTGGCGTTCTCTGCGCCAGTCCGGACTACCTGCAGTCGGCCCCCGCGCTGGAAAAACCGGAGGATATGGCCCATCACCACTGTATCTCTTACAACCTGCCCCCACAGGGCGGAAGTTGGAACTTTCAGGGTCCAGATGGCAAGAAAACCGTTAAGGTTTATCCGCGTCTCGCAGCCGGCAATCTGGAGGTGATGCGCGGAGCGACCCTTGCCGGGGTGGGAGTTTGTCAGTTGCCGTCCCGGCTGTGCAGCGCTGATATAGCGGCGGGGCGGCTGACTGAATTATTACCGGAATGGTCATTTAGAACGGTGAATCTTAACCTCCTCTATCCAAGTAGTCGCCTGATACCATCCAAGGTGCGAGCATTTATAGACTTTGCCATGGAGCAATTTAGAGAGCGGGGGATGGATGAGTTGATCTATCCTTCATCGGAATAATTAGTGGCCTCCCAGGATCGGGTTAGAACAGGATAAATAGCTAAAATTCGAACTCCGTGAGCAGCCGTAAGGTTTTATTGGGGCTTTTATCGTCGAGTCCGAAAATGGCGCCGACTTCCCATTTTAGTTTGCGTTTACCGCCCAATCTTATCTGGCCGAGCAGCACCGGCCCCAGGGCGCGAGTATCTTCGCCGCTATAAAATTCAATGCCTGGTTCAAGGGCGCTTGAATAGCGGTAGCGCGCCTGTAAACCCAGGGTTGATTCGACCTCGTTATCGATGTCGTGGCCCCATTCGTAGGTGACAACAAAGTTGGCGGTAGTACTCCATCTGCCCCACTCCTTTTCCGCCAGCAGTCCCGTTGAAAACTCCCAAATATTGAGTTCTCGCTCTTTTTCCAGTTCAAATAGCATCCCCCAGTCGGCGCTGAATTCTCCCTGTTCGGTGAGCTGCCAGAGCGCTTCCAGTTCATACCCCTCGATCTCGAAACTCTCTTCATCCGAGCGCTTACCGATCAAATAGATTTCTCCAGACCAGCGCTCTGTCAATGAGCGTCCATAGGCCAGCTGGTAAAGCTGCAGATGGTCATCCCTGCCGGGCTGGTCATCCTGGGTTAGCGCCCGCAGTTCGATCTCCTGTTCCAGTGGCTGCACATAGGGGCGATAAATTTTGTCGATGACAGCGCCGTCAGCACGGATTGTTCCGGTGTAACAGAGCAGCAGCGCGGTATAGATCAATCTCGTGGTTTGCTGTTTCATACTATCGGGAAGTCCTGCGCCCGTTATGGGTCGTTAGTTATCGAGGATTTCTGGCGCCGCATTTTTTCGGGCCCGGTTAAGGCGCAGGGCAAAAAGCCCCAGAACCAGCAGGGTACCGGTCAGGTGGGCAGCAACCTGCTGGGCTGATGGCGTCGCTTCATACCCCAGAGCGGCATACATGAGCTTGCCGGTGACGGACTGTTCTGACAGCCAGGCGGAGGTGTCCCAGCAGGCACTGGAGGCAGTGATCCAGTCGGCCTGGGTAAGTTGCAGCACCGATTGTGAGAGCATATTTCCCGCAAACAGCGCCAGCAACAGGGCGCTGCATTGCCGTCGCCAGCGTCCCTGGTCGCTGCCAAGGGCGAAGAACAGCAGAGTGCCCAGGCTTAACCCAATGCCAAAGCCCAGTGCCCCGCCCGCCAGAACGCTGGGCAGGTGGGAACCACTCAGGAAAAAACCGCTGATGTAGAGATAAACCTCAGACCCCTCCCGGGTAATGGCCAGGACAACCATGGCAGCGGCGCTGGCTGCGACGACCAACGGAGTATGACGTGCCACTTGTGGCGAGTCTCGGTGTGTCCTTAAAGCCGACTCGGGAAGCATAAAGACTACCCAGGCGTAGGCCAGAATAAACAGGGCTATGCCCGTCTGTAACAGGGCGTTGATGACCTCCTGTCCCGCGTAATCAAACCAGGCGGAGACGCTTCCCATATTGGTTGCGTAGAGGATTGAAAAAGCGATACCACCGATTACTCCAGGCAGCAGCCAGGTGACCGAGAGGCGGCGCTGATAGCAGATGCTCAGCAGCACACTAATGAGCAGGGCCGCCTCAAGGGTTTCCTGCAGCACCAGGATCACAGAATTGATCAGCATGCTGTTGACGCCGAGGTTGTGAGTGCGCGGTGGCTATTCAACGATCACCACCCCCTGGGCAGTTTTTGGGTAAAACTCCCCAAAAAACGGATAGCGGCCGGGCGGTAACGGGCCAACAAAAATCACCGCCTTGCTGTTTCCAGCAATGACTTTTTCTCTATTCAGTTCGTAGCTTTCGAACTCTTCCGGCGTCGGGTCCTGATTAATGACTATCAGTTTTACTTTGGTGTTTGCAGGAAGGGTGATCTGTGCTGGCTGAAATAGATGATCGCGAATCAGAATTTCCACGATAGGGGTGGCCGCCAGTAACGTGGACGAAACGGTTAGTAGCGCGCTGGCCGCCATTAACCTTGCGAGCTTAAACGGCGCCTTCATGCCGGCTCTAATCGCCGCTTTTGTGCCTGGAGTGGTGGTCTGATTATTCATCTGGATCATGCGGGTTTTGGAATCGTCGAGTTATCAGGCGTACCGAATGAGTTACGTGGAAGCGTGACATGAAAGGCGGCTCCGGTTGCAAATGTCGAATCGGTTATTGCTATCGATGCGCTGTGTAAATCGGCGATGACTTTGACGATGGCCAGACCCAGACCAGACCCTGGTTGCTTGGAGGCATGGCGGTCGCCGCCGGCCCGGTAGAACCGGTCAAAGACTGCGTGCCGCAGTTCAGCCGGAATACCAGGCCCCGAGTCCTCCACCGTCACGGTCGCCGTGTCATCGTCGAATTTCAGGGCGACCCTTACCTCTCCACCCGCCGGGGTGTATTTATTGGCGTTGCTGAGCAGGTTTTGTACCAGGGTGGTGAGTGCGAAGTGGTCCCCACGGATGAAGCAGGAATCCCCGTCGAATTCGAGAGACTGGTTTTTACGATCAAAATCGGCGTGGGCATTGGCCATTGCCTGCTGAATCAGTGCTGCTAGATTGATATCGGTAAAGGCCGCGTGATACTGGTCTGAGGAGTTTCGGTAGAGGTCGAGAATCTGTTCCACAATATTTTCCAGCCGTTCAGCAGTGGCGGTCAGCTGGGTGATGTTTTCATCCTCTGGCGGCAGTTCATCACGAAGGTTATAGAGCTGGACCTTAAGCGCGCTGATGGGGGTTCGTAGTTCATGGGCCGCATCGGAGGCAAACCGTCTTTCCCGTAGTAACGAGGTTTCCAGTCGCGCCAGTAACGTATTCGATGACTTCACTATCTGGTCGATTTCCAGCCATGGGGCGTTGATTGCCAGCGGGCTGAGGTCATCCGGTTGTTTGCTACCCAGCCCATCGGCCAGCTGGCGCAACGGTTTTAGTCCTCGAGTGATAAGCATCCAGATCAACAGTGCCACTAGCGGCAGGCCAATCAAAATGGGCGAAATAGATTCCAGTACGACATTTTCAGCCAGGGCATAGCGCAGGTCTGTTCGCTGGGCCACCAGAATCCAGTTGTTGCGGCTGGGTTCGTAATAGGCCAGGGTGCGCCAGCGGTAACCGCCAAAATTGCTATGGTCAAAACCGGGTGCGAGTGGGCCAATGGCGGCCCCTGGGGCATTCGACGAGGACAGCAGTAGCTGACCGTCATGCCAGATCTGAAAGGCGATGTCGCCAGTTGGGTTAACAGTTTTAGCGGTAGGTTTGGGGTCGATGTTCGCGATGATGCGGGCGCTATCCAGCAACTGGCTATCAAACAGTAGTTCTGCCTCCACCAGGCTCGACTGATACCCACGCAGGGCTGCGATGAAATTAAACAGGGTGACAGTCGCCAGGACGACAGCAATCAGATAAATGCGGATGGAGTGCATGGCTTAAGCCGACAGGGTTCAGTGGGCGGGCGCGTCAATTTTGTAGCCAACCCCGCGAACCGTGGTGATCAAATCCGCGCCCAGTTTTTTTCGCAGGTGGTGAATATGAACCTCCAGCGCGTTGCTGGCCACCTCTTCTCCCCAACTATATAGACGGGCCTCCAGCGCGTTGCGGGTTTGCACTCGGCCGGCGTTCTCAAGCAGGCTTTTTAACAACCGGTACTCCTGGCGCGGCAGGTCAAGTTCTCTGCCATTAACCTCAACGCTATCGTGATTAATATCCAGGGTGATCGGCCCCACAACAATCTTTGCGGTTTTGGCGGTGGTTTGCCGCCGCTCTAATACCCGCAATCGCGCAAACAGCTCGGCCATGGCAAATGGCTTGGGTAGGTAATCATCGGCGCCGCCGTCGAGTCCGGCGATGCGGTCATCCAAATGGTCCCGGGCGGTCAATACCAGTACCGGCAACGTGGGGTGTCCTTTCCGGACGCGGCTCATCACCTCCAGGCCATCCATATCCGGTAGCCCCAGATCGAGGATGACAATGTCCGGCGTATCGGTATTAATCGTATCCACAGCAGCCATACCGCTGGCCGTGATATTGACCGCGTAATGCTGTTTTTTCAGCGCCTGCTGCAGGGAAGAGGCCAGCGCCATGTCATCTTCTACGAGCAAAATATGCATGATTTATTAAGATTCTCGTGGTCCAGTTCGCTATGATAGGCGGCTGGCACTTGTGAGGTGCTACCGGTCGTGATACCCAAATGACACTCAGTTTTCAGGCAGCGTAAACCCACTAATTGGATCAAAGCTTCCTTAACTAAAACTTAACGTAAATTGCGGAGAAATAAACAATGGCTCATGAAATCATCGAAAAGAAACTAAAAGCCGGTGGCCTGACCAGTCATACCTTGCTCTGCGGCGATCCTTCCAAACCCGCGGCGATTCTGATGCACGGTGCCGGACCGGGTGCGAGTGCTGCTTCTAACTGGACCCGCTGCATGCCGGATCTGGCCGAAGACTACTACGTGATCGCCCCTGACTTGATTGGTTTTGGGCAGTCCGAAATACCCGAAAAAATGCCTCAGCACATCAGCGGCTGGATCGGTCATCGGGTGGAGCAGACCATCGGCATTCTCGATGAGCTGAACATTGAAAAATCGCACATGCTGGGTAACTCCATGGGCGGCGCGCTCTCTTTTCATCTGACCATGGAAGAGCCGGATCGTTTTGACAAAGTGGCCATCATGGGGGCGATTGGCGCGCCCATGACCACCACCACCGAAATGCGCCGGCTGCTGAATTTCTACAACGATCCGCGGATCAACCGCTACCGCGAAATGATGCACAGCTTTGTCTATGATCCGACCCTGGTACCCGAGCTGGAAGATATTGTGCAAACCCGTTTTGGCCTGGCGACCCACCCGGACGTAGAAGCCGTTCAACAGGTGCTGATCCGCACCATGAAAGAGGGCATGAACGACCTGATTATTCCGCCTTCTGCACTGGCGCGGATGCCCCATGAGTTTGCTATTTTCCACGGTCGGCAGGACCGAATTGTGCCGCTGGAAACCAGCCTCTACTTCCTTGAGCATTTGAAAAATGCCGAACTGCACGTGCTTGACCGTTGTGGTCACTGGGCACAGACCCAGCGTTGGGACGCCATGCTGCCAGCCCTGCGGGAACACTGGGGTTAAGGAGTTTTCATGCTCGACCAGTCAACCATAGAGGCCGCCGCCCAGGCGCTGCATCAGGCTGAAAAAAACGTTGAACCGATGGGCCAGCTTGGGCTGGCCCATCCGGGCATGACCATCGACGATGGTTACGCCATTCAGCAGCAGTGGACCGCCCTGAAGCTTGCCGAGGGGCGGCGCGTGGTTGGCCGAAAAATTGGCCTTACCTCCCGCGCCATGCAGCAGATGTTCAACCTCACGGAGCCCGACTACGGCACCCTGTTTGATGATCAGGTGTTTGCAGAGGGCAGCGATATATCGGTTGATCGGTTTATTGTGCCGATGGTCGAGGTAGAGCTGGCGTTCTATCTCGGTGATCGCCTCAGTGGCGAAAACGTTACCGTCACCGACGTGCTGCGTGCCACCGAGTACGTCAGCCCGGCGGTGGAGTTAATCGACGCCCGTACACATCGCATTGATCCGGAAACCGGCAAGGGCCGTCAGGTCACCGATACCATCGCCGACAATGCCGCCTGTGCGGGGATTATTGCCGGTGGCCGTCCGGTGCCGCCGGACTCGGTTGACCTGCGTTGGGTGGGGGCCATGCTCTCCCGCAACGGCGTGATCGAAGAGACCGGCCTGGCCGGAGGGGTGCTTAACCACCCGGCCAACGGCATTGTCTGGCTGGCGCGACGGTTTGCCAAACACGGTATCGATCTGGAGCCCGGACAGGTGATTCTCTGTGGCTCCTTTACCCGGCCAGTACCGGTGCGAGCCGGTGACACCTTTCATCTCGATTACGGCGAACTCGGCAGTATGGGTTTTCGCTTTGTTTGATCTGGGCTAATTTGCATGGCACTCCCTCACCCAAAGAATCATTTCAAACAGGCACTCGCTGAGCGCAGTGATCAGCTAGGTGCTTTTGTAGCGCTGGCCGATCCCTACTGCGCCGAAGTAATGGCCAGCACTGATTTTGACTGGTTGTTGATCGACGCCGAACACGGTCCTAATGATCTGCGTTCCGTACTCGGTCAACTGCAGGCCCTGGCCGCCTACGATGTCAGTCCAGTGGTGCGCCCAGCCGATCATAGTGAGAGCATGATCAAACGACTACTCGACATTGGCGTTCAGTCACTGCTGGTGCCAATGGTAGAGAGTGGCCAGCAGGCCCAAGCGCTAGTGGAGGCTATTCGCTACCCCGTTAACGGTATCCGTGGTGTCGGTGCGGGCATGGCCCGAGCCGCTCGCTGGTACGCGGTGGATGATTACGTGGCTAACGCCGAGCAGGAACTCTGCCTGGTGTTACAGATCGAGAGTGTTGCCGGGCTTGAGGCACTGGACGATATCGCAGCCGTTGACGGCGTTGATGGCGTATTCGTCGGCCCCGCGGATCTGGCCGCTGCGCTGGGTTATCTGGGTCAACCGGGTCATCCGGTGGTCGTCGAGGCCGTTGAACAGGCCCTCACAAAAATAGCCGCCAGCGGCAAAGCCGCCGGCGTGTTTTGTGGTGATCCCGCCCAGGCGGCTCGATACCGGGAGTTAGGCGCCAGCTTTATGCTGATCGGCGCCGATTCCATTATGTTGCGCAACGCCGCCCAGGCCCAGGTCGCACGGTTTCGTTAAAGGGACGCGGGTTTTTGTAGGAGCGACTTCAGTCGCGATCAGTCCCTATGAGAATGTCGTTGGATAGTTGATCTATTTGGGCGAGTAGGGTTGTCCAAAAAATATCGGGGGTGCCGTTACGAAGGTCGCGACTAAAGTCGCTCCTACGGGTAGGACCTCGAGGTTTTTTGTAGGAGCGACTTCAGTCGCGATCAGTCCCAACGATAATGTCCGTGATTAGTTGATCTCTTTGGGCGAGTAGGTTTGTCCATAAAATATCGGGGGTGCCGTTAAGAAGGTAGCGACTAAAGTCGCTCCTACGGCAGGGCTTCGAGGCTTTTGTAGGAGCGACTTCAGTCGCGACCTTCTCACGGTGATTAAATAAAACAGGAGGAGAGATGAGCCAGCAGCGCTTTCCCAAACCTCCCGGCCAGTCCGCCCTCCGCAAAGGCCGAGTCTCCATCCCCGGTCGTGCCTACGTAATCACCACGGTCACTAAAGATCGTCGACCTCTCTTCACAGACTTTATCCTCGCCAGAGTGTTGATCTCAAACCTGCGCGGACTCCATAAAACGGGGGCGGTCGATTCCCTGGCTTTCGTAGTGATGCCGGACCATCTTCACTGGCTATTTACCCTGGGTGAAACGCTCGACCTGGCCGAAGTCGTCCGCCGATTGAAAGGCAGCAGCGCCCGCGCCCTACAGCGGCTGGGCGTTTCATCCGTTTGGCAACCCGGTTATTACGATCACGGTATCCGTGATGATGAAGACCTGAGAGCCGCCGCCCGCTATCTGGTCGCTAATCCCCTGCGGGCCGGACTCGTGGAAAGTTTGGGAGACTACCCGCTTTGGGATGCGGTTTGGCTGGATAGCAGCCTGGATAGTTAGGTGTGTTCTGCGAATATGGGTCGCGACTAAAGTCGCTCCTACAAAAGCGCCGGTTTACCTGTAGGAGCGACTTCAGTCGCGATTAGTCGGTGTCGTTAGCCACCGCTATTCCTGCTTAATTTCTTCTTAACCGAACACCGTTGGTTTAATTAGTTGGTCGGTTTTGGTTGGATAGCAGCCAGGATAGTTAGGCGTGTCCGGCTAGCCCAGGTCGCGACTAAAGTCGCTCCTACAAAGGCGCGACCTGCTCGGCACACCCCACCTACTACCCCAGCGCCCCCACCTCATTTAACCGGTCAATTTTCTCTTCGGAATAACCGATCTCCAGCAACACTTCTCGCGTGTGTTCGCCCACCCGCGGCGCAGTTTTCGGCGGGGCGGGCTGGTAGTCGCTGATCGAAAACGGCAGGCCGGGCACTTTAAACTCGCCATAGTCCGGGTCTTCGCCGCTGACGATGACGCCGAGGGCATCGACCTGGCCATCGGCCATTACTGCCGCATAGTCGTTGACCGGTGTGCAGGGGACTCGGGCCTCGCGGAGTTTCACGCGCAGTGGCTCGGTGTCGCAGTTGGCAAACAGGTTGGTGACTGCTTCCACGCAGGCTTCCCGGTTATTCACCCGTTGCTGATTGCTGCTGAACCGCTCGTCGCTGAGTAATGCTTCGGCATCGAGGGTTCGGCAGAGTCTTTCCCACAGGCCCTGGTTGCCGCCGGCGACGAACAGGAAACCGTCGCGAGTCGGGAATGCCTGGTAGGGGACCAGTTGCGGGTGGGCGGTGCCCATGCGCGCCGGTTGTGAGTTGTGGAGCAGGTAATTAGCCACACCATTGGCCATCAACCCCATGGAACTGCCAAGTAGCGATGCCTCGACCTTGCCACCCTTGCCGGTGGTGCCCCGGCGCAGCAGTGCGGCCAATGTACCCATGGCCGACATCAGTCCAGTGCCCATATCGAGGAAGGAGACGCCGCTGCGCACCGGTTCGCCGCCGGCGGAACCGGTAATGGCCATGGCGCCGGAGTAGGCCTGCACCAGCGCTTCGTAGCCAGGGTCCTTGGCTTTAGGACCGACGCGACCAAAGGCGGAGATGCTGGTGTAGACGAGTTTGGGATTCAGTGCCTGCAGGGTAGGCCAGTCGAGGCCAAAGGCCTCCATCTCGCCAGTCTTAAAGTTTTCGACCAGCACGTCAGCGTCGCGCACCAGGTCTTTAAACACCTCAACCGCTTCGGGTTTTTTCAGGTTTAACACCAGACCACGCTTGTTCAGGTTTAGCGCCAGAAAGCTGCTGCCCATTTCACCCTGGTGTGGCGGCCACACCCGGCCTTCGTCACCGCTGGGAGCCTCAACTTTGATTACCTCTGCCCCCATCAGGCCCAGCAGGGTGGCGCAGTAGGGCCCGGCGAGCACCCGCGAGCAGTCGATTACTTTCAGGCCCGCAAGGGGTGGCTGTTGGTCCGCGTCCATTATGTTGAGGTTTCCGCTGTGAAGGTGGTCTGGCTATTCGGGGCCGGTGTTACAGGCGTTGCTCGCTGTTGAGGTAGTCAATCGCCAGCTCGGCCATCGGCCGCGCCATTTTTCCGTAGGTCAGCGCCTGGGTGCTGGAGGCGCTGCCTTCCTGATAGCGTTTCATAATGCCCTGCAAAATGGCCGCAAAGCGGAAAAAGCCGAACGCCAGGTAAAACGGCCAGTCGGCGATGTCGCTAATACCCATGCGTTCGCAGTAGCGGGCCACGTACTCCTCTTCGCTGGGAATGCCCAGTGCGGCGCGGTCCAGGCCGCCGAGTCCACTCAGGTTACCCAGCGCCGGATCGTTGGGTCCGCGCAGTTGCATGCACTGGTAGGCAAGGTCAGAGAACGGATGGCCCAGGGTGGAGAGCTCCCAGTCCAGTAGTGCGATCACCTCTGATCCGCCAGTGGCAAATATCATGTTATCGAGCCGATAATCGCCGTGGATCAGGCTTATCCGGCCATCATCCAGCGGCATGTTATCGGGTAGCCATGCCATCAGCTGTTCCATGGCGGCAATCTCTTCGGTTTCTGAGGCGCGATACTGTTTGGACCAGCGGCTCAGCTGGCGCTCAAAATAGTTGCCGGGACGGCCGTAATCAATCAGGCCCACCGCCGCCAGGTCCACGCTGTGCAGGTCCGCCAGCACCTGGTTCATCTGGTCGTAGATGGCGCCGCGCCGCGCCGGATCATTAATGGCTTTGAGCTGGGCATCGAAATGAATCTCGCCGTCGACAAAATCCATCACAAAAAAGATCGTGCCGATGACCGATTCGTCCTCGCAGAGCAGGCGCATTCTGGGCACCGGCACCGCCGTGTCTGCCAGGGCCGACATCACTCGGTATTCGCGATCCACCGCGTGGGCCGATGGCAGCACCGGACCTGCCGGTTTGCGCCGCAGCACAAATTGATTGCGGTCGGTGACCAGTCGAAAAGTGGGGTTGGACTGGCCGTCGGAAAATTTCTCCGCGCTCAGCAGGGTGCCAAAATCATCAATGCGCTCGGCCAGGTAGGGGCCAAGCGTGTCGATGGGGAGGTCGTTGGAAGATTCAGTCATGGTGGTTTTGATCGTTATTCGAAATTATTCGGCGTACTGCTTAACCAGCGAGCGACCCAGAGACATCATGTGTACCTGATCCGGACCGTCAGCAAAGCGAATCTGGCGGGCGTAATTGTAGGCTTCGGCAAGAAAATAATCCTCCGTCAGACCACCGGCCCCGTGGATCTGAATCGCCCGGTCAATCACCCGTGCCGCCATCGATGGGGTGACAATCTTAATCGCCGCAATCAGGTCCCGCGCCTCTTTCGCGCCTTCGCGGTCGATCTTCTCGGCGGCCATCAAGGTCAATAACCGCGCCTGCTCCACGTCACAATAAGACTGGGCCAGGTCTTCGCGCACCGACTGGTTCTTACTCAGCTTCTGGCCGAAGGTGGTGCGCTGGTCGGCCCGTTTGCTCATCAGCTCCAGCGCCCGCTGGGCGCAGCCAATCAGACGCATGCAATGATGGATTCGGCCCGGTCCTAACCGGCCCTGGGCAATCTCAAACCCTCGACCTTCACCGAGAATCAGGTTCTCCGCCGGTACGCGCACGTCTTCAAACAGAATCTCTCCTTCTCCCAGTGGGGCACCGTGGTAACCAAGCGTGGTCAGGGGCCGTACCACCGTGACGCCGGGGGTGTCTTTAGGCACCAGAATTTGCGACTGCTGCTGGTGGCGGTTGGCGTTGTCCGGGTCGGTTTTACCCATCAAAATCATGATTTCGCAGATCTCGTGCTTAATGCCGCTGATAAACCACTTGCGGCCATTTATCACGTACTCATCCGCGTCGCGGACAATCGAACACTCCACGTTGGTGGCGTCAGAGCTGGCCACGTCCGGTTCCGTCATCGCAAAGGCTGAGCGAATTTCCCCGGCTAGCAGCGGCTCGAGCCACTGCTTTTTCTGCGCCTCGGTACCGTATTTGATCAGCACCTCCATGTTGCCGGTATCCGGGGCATTGCAGTTAAACACCTGCGGTGCCCAGAGTACCCGGCCCATCACCTCCGCCAGCGGTGCATAGTCCACATTACTGAGTCCCTCCTCGTAATGGTCCGCGGGCAAAAACAGATTCCACAGCCCCGCTGCTTTAGCTTTAGCCTTCAGCTCCGTCAGCAGCGGTGGCGGCGCCCAGATGTTATCCGTGGTGGCCATGTGCTCGTTAAACGCCGTCTCCGCCGGGTAGATATGCTCATCCATAAAATCCTGCAGGCGGCTTTTTAGCTCCAGTGAGCGGGCGGAGGGTTCAGAATTCATTGATTCAGTTCCTGTTCGGGTAAAGAATTGAGTCGCCAGGCAGGGGCGATCGCGGCAGGGGCCTATTATTAATGATTTTGCCGGCGGGATTTCTGGGATAGATCATTATTTTGGGCCGGATTCATTAGCAGAGCGGCCTGGTTCTTCACCGCCAGGGCGGTTAGTTCGCCAATGCCACGTAAACCATCTCCATTGCCAGTCCGCAGGAATCTATCTCGGGTCGTTCGGGCAGGGTTTGCAGGCGACTGCCAGGCTGGACCACAGTGGCAACGGCGACCAGCGCATCGAGGATGTCGTCCCGCGCAACTTGCTTACGCAAAAACCGCTGCAATGCATTGGCATACAGTTCGTCTGCGCCTGGCAATACACGGCTAAGTACTTCTAGCCGCTCTTCATGCCCAGCCCGCACCTTTTTGCGGTTACGCATCGGTTGGCGGTGATTAAACCCCCAGAAGCAGAGTTCTGGATGAACTTCCCGGAGCATTTGCCTTGCTCGCAGGTTACTCGCGAGCAGGTCATCAATTTCTTTTATTTTCGGTATGATTGCAAATGACTGCTGGCTGATGCCTCGGCCTGTCAGCTCGCGACTTTTGGCCGTGGCGGATGCATGGGTAGGTTCGTTCAAGATCGCTCGTATTGGTGCCGGGAACACACTCGATCCACGTGGATGCCCCAGCAGTTTCCTGGCATCGCGATCACACAGGCGGGGTCCGCCGGACTGGTCGTGCAGGCCAATCGGGATATCGATCAATACCGTTGAATCATCGGGGGCCTCATTAACCAGCTCTTTAAGCTGACTAACCACGCCGAAATCTAAATGATTGCCATCAGCTCTTACAAAAAACCAGCCTGTCCGACAACCATCCACGCCATAAACAGCCATGGTTAACCTTTCCTTCTCATTTAAGTTGCTGCACCCGTCGGGCCAGCGGCTACACTGCGATCCTGATTTTTTATCAACAATAACATTCGAGCAAACATGATCACCGGCGAAATCAAATCCAAAGTCGACCGTATCTGGGACACCATGTGGTCTGGCGGTATCTCTAACCCCCTTTCCGTTATCGAGCAGCTCACCTACCTGCTGTTTATCAAACGGCTCGACGAGCTACATACCCTGAAAGAGGCCAAAGCCAACCGCACTGGCCTGGCCATTGAAGAGCCGGTGTTCACTGCTGATCAGGACCACCTGCGCTGGTCACGGTTTAAAGAGCTGGCGCCGGAGCAGATGTTTGAGACCATGCGCGATCAGGTGTTCCCCTTTATTAAATCGCTTGGCAACAACGGCGACGGCGACGACGGCGGCGGCGACGACGACGGCGGCGGCGAAGAATCCACCTATACCCACCACATGAAAGATGCCCTGTTCATGATGCCCACCGCCCGGGTACTGGCCAACGTCGTCGACCAGCTCGACAGCATCGACATGGCCGACCGCGACACCAAGGGTGATCTTTACGAATACATGCTCGGCAAAATTGCCAGCGCCGGGCAGAACGGCCAGTTCCGTACCCCGCGCCACATCATCAAATTAATGGTCGACATGACCGCGCCCACACCGCAGGACGTCATCTGCGACCCCGCCTGCGGCACCGCCGGGTTTCTTATCGCCGCCTCCGAATACCTGCACGACCACCATAGCGACGCTATTTATAAAGACGCCACCGCCCGCCGCCGCTTCAACGACCACACCTTCCACGGCTACGACTTTGACAACACCATGTTGCGCATCGGCAGCATGAACATGTTGCTGCACGGGGTCGAGAACCCGGACATCCGCTACAAGGATTCACTGGCCGAGGGAGTAGGTGTCCAGCCCGCTGACGCCCTCACCGACATGGCGACCGCTAACGACGCTGAGAAATACTCCCTTATCCTTGCCAACCCGCCCTTTGCCGGCAGCCTCGATTACGAATCCACCGCCAAAGACCTGCTACAGGTGGTTAAAACCAAAAAGACCGAACTGCTGTTTCTCGCACTGTTTTTGCGTCTGCTCCAATCCGGCGGCCGCGCCGCTGTCATCGTGCCCGACGGCGTGCTGTTCGGCTCCAGCAAAGCGCACAAAGCCCTGCGTAAAATGCTCATCGACGAGCAGAAGCTCGACGCCATCATCTCCATGCCCTCTGGCGTTTTCAGGCCCTATGCCGGGGTCTCCACCGCCATTCTGTTGTTCACCAAAACCAACTCCGGCGGCACCGACCATGTCTGGTTTTACGACATGCAGGCCGATGGCTTTTCCCTGGACGACAAACGCGCACCGCAACCGGATAACAATGATCTCCCGGATATTCTCAGCCGCTGGCATCGATTGAATCGGGAAGACGATACTCAAAACACGGAACTGGGTAGAGAGCGCACCGAGCAGTCCTTCTGCGTGTCCAGTGACGAGATTCGCGAGAACGATTACGACCTCTCCATCAACCGCTATAAAGAAGTGGTCTACGAAGCGGTGGAGTACGATCCGCCAAAGGTGATATTGGAACGGTTGGCGGGGTTGGAGTTGGAAATTGCAAAGGGGCGTGAGGAGTTGGCGGGATTGTTGGGATGAGCTGGCCCATGGTGCCATTCGGTGAGATATTGAGACTCGCCCCAAGAGAACTTGTCGAACGACGTGATCTTCCCGTCATGTCTATCACAATGCGTGATGGGTTAGTCGATCAGCATGAGAAGTTCAAGAAGCGCATCGCGAGCAGTGATATCTCAACATACAAAGTCGTGCGCAGCGGGAATCTCGTAGTCGGCTTCCCCATTGATGAAGGCGTTCTCGGATTCCAGCAGCGTTATGAAGCTGCTGCCGTCAGCCCTGCCTATGACATTTGGGAGGCCACTGGGCAGCACGAACTGGATAGGCAGTTCTTTGAGCGAGTTCTCAGATCACCAACCGCTCGCACAATTTATGCCGCCAAAATGAGGGGCACGACTAATCGTCGTCGAACGATTCCCAAGGAAATATTCCGCCAAATTGAGTTCCCCCTCCCGCCCCTCGCCGAGCAGAAGCGGATTGCGGGGATTCTGGATGCGGCGGACAAGCTGCGGGCCAGGCGCCGCGACGCCCTCGCCCAGCTAGATACCCTGCTCCAATCCACCTTCCTCGATATGTTCGGTGACCCCGTCACCAATCCGATGGGGTGGGAGGTGAAAGCACTACAGGGACTTATTCAGAAAGATCGGCCAATTACCTACGGAATTCTTAAGCCCGGCCCAGATACCAAAGATGGTATTCCATACGTGCGCGTCGTTGACATCAAAAACGAGAAAGTTTTAACGGAACAGCTTCGACGAACTACTCCAGCAATAGCGAGTCAATACAAGCGTTCTCAGCTTATCGATGGGGACTTAATCATGTCAATCAGGGGCCACGTCGGCCGGATGGCTATAGTGCCGCCCGGAGCCTCCGGTACCAATATTACTCAAGATACCGCGAGACTTGCCCTTGCCGCCGCTAATGCGACTTATGTAATGCAATGCCTCTCTACGCAGGGTTTGCAGCAACACATGGCTAGGCGAACAAAGGGAATCGCAGTGAAGGGCATTAATCTAGGAGATGTCAAAAAAATTCCGATTCCGGTGCCTTCCCTCGATCTCCAACACGACTTTGCAGCCATCGTCGAATCCGTCGAGGAGCAGAAGGTCAGCCAGCGCGCCCATCTGGCGGAACTCGACACCCTGTTCGCCGCCTTGCAGCAGCGCGCCTTTAACGGCGAACTTTGAGCCGGAGCCGTGTTGGCGACGCATAGCACTAAGCGGGCCGGTGTTGTCCTTGATTGAACGGTATTGGTCTGTGACCAGTAGGTTTGATGCTCATCGGTAAACCTCAATCACCTTTGTGGTTGCTCATTCAATTTTAGTTAACGTCAACTCGGTTTAATCTTCTTTGATTAACCACAAAGAGGTTTGTTGTTAATAATTCCGCGTTGGTTAATGTCAAATGTGTTTGATAGTCATTGATTAACCTCAAAAACGTTTGTTCTTACTATTCAGCTTCGTTATAAACGCCTGACGGGTTACTGGGTGTTTATAAGGTTCGAAACAAATCTGGAGCCTTCAAAGGCGGTTTTCTACCAGGATGGGAAATTCCCCCCGACTCGATTACGGGCGCATGATGCGGCCCTTCCACTTCTGAGTTTATTGGTATGAGCAATTTTGCTTTTCTGCCCACCGAGTTTGGCACCGTTGCAGAAGCTGCGACGAAGGCAGAGGGCCACCTACTGGCCGATCCGCGGGCGGCCTGTTTTCATAGCCGCTTTACGCTGGAGGCGATTCTGCACTGGCTTTATCGCCACGACAGTAGTTTGCGCATGCCTTATGACCGTGGCCTGGGTGCGCTGCTGCACGAACCGAGTTTGCAAAACCTGTTGCCGGAGGCGCTGTTCCAGAAGGCGCGGTTGATTCAGAAGGTGGGTAACCAGGCGGTGCATGATCAGCGGCCGGTGAGTGAACATGACGCATTGCAGGTGGTTAAGGAACTGCACCATATTTGCTACTGGCTGACCCGCACTTATACCCCCCGGGCATCTCGCGATGGGGCCGGGTGGCGGGATGACCGCTTAAAAAGGCCGGAGGCCAGCGCCGAGCTGGTGCCCCGGCAGGCGTTGGCGGCGCTGGAGCAGCAACTTGCCGAGCAGAATAAGGAGGCGCTGAAACAGCAGCAGGAGCGGGACCAGGTTGACGCGCAGTTGCAGGCACTGCGGGATGAGTTGGCAGCGGTGCGCGCATCTGCTGAGCAGCAGCCGGACAGCCACGATTATTCGGAAGCGCAAACCCGGCATTATCTGATTGATATTGATCTACGGCGGGCGGGCTGGCCGCTGGATCAGGCCCGTGATCGTGAGTACGAAGTGACCGGCATGCCCAATAACAAGGGCATCGGTTATGTGGATTATGTGCTCTGGGGCGATGACGGTAAGCCACTGGCGGTGGTAGAGGCGAAGAAGACCACGGTTGACCCGGCGGTGGGTCAGCAGCAGGCCAAGCTCTACGCGGATTGCCTGGAGCAGATGAATGGTCAGCGACCGATTATTTTCTACACCAACGGTTATGAAACCCGAATCTGGGATGATCTGGTCTATCCGCCGCGTCGGGTGGCTGGTTTTTACAAAAAAGAAGAACTGACGACCTTGATGCTGCGGCGAACGCAGCGCAGTGTGCTGGATGGGGTCCCGGTTAAGGCCGAGATTGCCGGGCGCTACTACCAGAAACGGGCAATTGGCAGTATTGGCGAGCAGTTTGCCCAGTCACGACGTAAGGCGCTGCTGGTGATGGCCACCGGCACCGGTAAAACCCGCACGGCGATTGCGTTGGTGGACCGGTTGCAGCGGGCGGGCTGGGTAAAGCGGGCGCTGTTTCTGGCGGATCGGGTGTCGCTGGTGAATCAGGCGGTGGGGGCGTTTAAAACCCATTTGCCGGAATCAAGCCCGGTGAATTTGGTGACCGAGAAAGATCAGTCGGGCCGGGTTTATGTGTCTACCTATCCAACCATGATGGGGTTGATTGATCAGACCCAGGCGAGTCCCAGTGGTGATGAAGCGCGCTTTGGGGTGGGGCATTTTGATCTGATTGTGATTGATGAGGCGCACCGCTCGGTTTATCAACGCTATGGCGCGATTTTTCGGTATTTCGATTCGTTGCTGGTGGGACTGACTGCTACCCCACGGGAGCAGGTGGATAAAAACACCTATGATCTGTTTGATCTGGAACCGGGTGTGCCGACGGATGCCTATGAGCTGGAAACTGCCGTGGCGGATGGTTTTCTGGTGCCGCCGCGGGCCGAGCAGGTTGATCTTAAATTCCCCCGCGAGGGGATTGACTACGACAGCCTTAGCGATGAGGAGAAGGCGCAATGGGAGAGCCTGGACTGGGGTGATGATGCCGGTGAAAACGGCCTGCCCGACAAGGTAAATGCGGCGGCTGTTAACGGCTGGCTTTTTAATGAGGACACGGTGGACCGGGTGCTGCAATACCTGATGGAGCATGGTCATCGGGTGGAGGGCGGCGACCGGCTAGCGAAGACGATATTGTTTGCTCGTAATCAGGATCATGCTGAGTTTATTGAGCAGCGCTTTAACCACCACTACCCACAGCATGCGGGTCATTTTGCGAGGATCATCTCCCACAAGGCGACCTATGCTCAGAGTATTCTTGATGACTTTTCGCAAAAGGATAAGGCGCCGCACATCGCTATCTCGATAGACATGCTGGACACGGGCATCGACGTGCCGGAGGTGGCTAATCTGGTGTTTTTTAAACCGGTCTATTCGAAGATTAAATTCTGGCAGATGATCGGCCGCGGTACGCGGCTCTGCCCGGATTTATATGGGCCGGGCGAGGATAAGCTGGATTTTCGCATCTTCGACTTCTGCTGTAATTTCGATTTTTTCCGTGAGAATCCGAAGGGTATTGAAGGCGGTGATGGTGTGGCGCTGGGTGCGCGGTTGTTTCGTGCACGGACTGAGCTGCTGGGGCATTTGCAGGTGACGCCCGCCCTGGACCCGGATGAGGGGCTGGCTGAGTCATTGATTACCGGACTGCATGACGAAGTGGCGGCGATGAACCGGGAAAATTTTATTGTTCGTCTGCACCTGCAGGCCGTGGAGCATTTTCAGCGGCGATCGGCGTGGGACTCGCTTAGTGATAATGATCGGCTCACGCTGCAACGGGAGGTTGCCGGGCTGCCGAGCGAGTCAGAGGCGGATGATATTGAGTCGCGGCTGTTTGATCTGACCGCGCTACGGATGCAGTTGGCGCTGGTTGAAGATGACGTGAGGCTGTTTGAAAAGCATCGCAGGCGGGTGATCGAAATTGCCATGTTGCTGGAGGAGAAGAGTTCAATCCCGGTGGTGAAGGCGCAGCTCGAGTATTTGGTGGCGTTGCAGGACAGCGGGTTTTGGGAGGGGCTTGATCTTGCAGGGCTTGAAGAGCTGCGGTTGCGGTTGCGGGAGCTGGTGATCTTTCTGGATAAACGGAAACGTCACATCGTTTACACCGATTTTGAGGATGAATTCAGGGGCACACGCGAGGAAGAAGGCGACTATATGCCGCAGATGACTGGCGTGCAGTATGAAAAGAAAGTGAAAAGTTACCTCAACAGCCATCTGGATCATCTGGTGATTCACCGGCTGCGAAATAATCAGCCACTGACCACGACTGATCTGCAGGGGCTGGAAGCGACGCTGGTGGAGATTGGTGAGAATGATGGGGAAAAGCTGCTTGCCGGATTGATAGCGCGCAGCGAGTCACCGTCGCTGGCCCATTTTGTGCGGGGAATGGTCGGGATGGATCGTGCCGCCGCCCAGGCGGCCTTTGCTGAATTTCTTACGGATGAGGCGCTTACCGCGCAGCAGATCCGCTTTGTTGAAATGATTATTGATCAACTCACTGCGCGGGGTGTGATGACGGCGTCCGCGCTGTATGAAGCGCCATTTAGTAACCTGCACGCCGGAGGCCCGGATTCGCTGTTCGGCGGTAAAGAGAATGTGATTGAGGGCATTTTTGAGGCGCTAGAGGGAGTTCAGTCTGGTTTGATTACGGGATCGATCTGATAGGAAGAAGGCTTGGTGTGATGGTTGGTCGCTTAGCCTGCCGATGCCGGACCCGGTTCATAAGGATGGGTTTACTGGATTCTTTAAATGACAGGGCAGGGCTTGCATGAGTGACATTAAATTGTTTTCGCTGACGGCCGCTGGAGTTACGGAGCTAACCGGCAGTGTTGCAACGCTGGAACGCGATCTACAGGCGCAGATCGAAAATGACATGCTGGGTTTTCTCGGGGTGCGGATACTGGCGAGTGAGTACAGCACGGGTAAAACCCATAAGGGGCGAATCGATTCGTTGGGGCTGGATGAGAATGGCTGCCCGGTAATTATCGAGTACAAACGTTCCAGTAACGAAAATGTGATTAATCAGGGGCTGTTCTACCTCGACTGGTTGTTGGACCACCAGGCCGAGTTCCAGCTATTGGTGATGAAGCAACTCGACGAAGCCGCCGCGGAAGCAATTGAGTGGGCGGGTACGCGATTAATTTGTATTGCCGCTGATTTCAATAAATACGATGAGCACGCGGTGCAGCAGATTAATCGAAATATTGAGTTGATGCGTTACCGCTATTTTGGCGATCAACTGCTGTTGCTGGAACTGGTCAATGCGCAGAGTGCGGCTGTGCCGGTTGGCAGTTTTGGCGGGGCGGTGACTAAAAAGCCGTCAAGGAATGGCGGAAATAAAAGTAACTCTGATAAATCTCAGGCTGAGCGGTTGGTGGATGCTTCGGCTGAGTTAAGGGCGCTGTTTGATGAGTTATGTGATTTTACGGAGCAATTGGGAGACGAGGTGCAGCGCAAGGAGTTAAAACTCTATACGGCGTTTAAGCGTATTAAAAACTTCGTTTCAATCGTGGTTTTGCCGGTTCAGAAAGATCCCCGGTTGCTGGTTTATTTAAAGCTGCCCGCTGAACAGGCGAAGGATGATGGCTTTAGTCGTGATGTTCGCAAAATTGGCCACTGGGGTACCGGTGATTTTGAACTGAACGTGCGGTCGGCTACTGAGCTGGACCAGGTTAAGGCATTAATAACCAAGAGTTACGAAGCAAGTTGAGGGCTGGGCTGGATGGGTTTCGTTTTCTTGGACCTGGATTGGCTGATTGCTACGTTTTAGTAAGGGTTTGAGATTTTCTACATCAGGATTAAGTTGGTGCAGTCACTTCCTTAACCGTGCGGTCAAGAGTACTATTTAGAGACTTTTTAATAGTAGGGTAAGCCAGCATGAACACACTCACTGCCAACGAACTTAAGACCCGTGGCGTTTCAGCGGTTGAAGAAGCGCTGAAGCACGATGACGAACTGGTGATCTCAGTGCGTGGGCGGCACCGCTTTGTGGTGATGGATATTGAAAAATATAATCATCTGCGAGAGCTGGAGCTGGCCACGGCCGTGGCCGAGGCTAAAGCGGATTACGCGGCTGGTCGTTACACCACCGAGACGGTGGCCGAACACATGCAACGTGTGAAAGGTAATGACTGAACGATGCCTTATCGGCTGATTTACACCGATAGTTATGTGCGTCGCGCCAGGAAGTTTTTGAAAAAGCAGCCGCAGATAATCAGGCAATATGAAAAAACGCTGGAGCTGTTAGAGCTCAATCCGTACCACTCTTCGTTACGTCTGCATAGTTTGCGGGGCCAGCTCAGCGGTTTGTCGTCGGTGTCAATCAATAAGAGTTATCGCATCGTTTTGGAGTTTGTGATTCACGATAGCGATATTATTCTGGTGGACATTGGCAGTCATGATCATGTGTATTGACTCGTCCATGAAGCGAAGGAAAATGGCTAAGCTGTTGGTTGCCGCGCGCTAGTAAACTGTTGAGGCTGCTCGCGATTCGATGATGGTGTTGATCTCGAGCCCAGGCCCAGGCCGTGTATGCCACCGGACGTTGGTGTGTTCGATTCACGATGCATTCGCCCAATAAAAAGCCCCGTCATTCAGCTGGCGGGGCTTTTTATTGATGGAAGCGACTTAATAAAAATCGGCCATCCTTGGCCTGTGCAGCAGTTTGTGCATCCATGCGAATCTGTCTGACCGCGTTATACGGGTTTTTGTTCCCGGCCAGTAAAAATTAAAAAAGCCACCGCGAGGGTGGCTTTTTTAATTGGTGGGGCGGCGGGAGTCGAACCCGCGTCCGCAAGTCCTCTGCCTTCGGCTCTACATGCTTAGTCGGCCTATTATTTTTAACCGCGTACTGCGGCGATTTCGGTAAGTTTTTAACGAATCCACCCCGAATAAGCTTCATCGCGATCTTGTGAGAGACTGGGCCTGAGGGCTTTGGCGTGGTTGAGGTTTATCAGGGGGCCTCGTCTTGCACGGATTTTAGTAAGGAGAGTAAATCGGGTATGTCATCCTGAATAATGCTCCAGAGCGTGTCGTTGTCGATGCCCAGATAACTATGAATCAGTTGATTACGGGTGGCGATGATCATTCGCCACGGAATCTCAGGGTGGTCTTTTCGAAACCCGTCAGGGATATGAGTAGCGGCTTCGCCAATTAATTCCAGGTTGCGCAGGGTGGCATCGTAGGTGAGTCCGCTGGCCACGAAATTAGCCTGGTTCATATCTGCTGTGTAGGCGAGTACTTTATTAGCAAAGTCGGTCATGTCTTTGAGATAGAACCGCCATTCGCGTTTACTAGAATCAGACACTGACCCGCTCTTCTTCAATATAAGGGCGTAATTCTTTTCTTAGGGCTTTTTCTGTAACCAGGTCGACGGGGCAGCCAAACAGGTCTTCCAGGAAAAACTGCACACCGAAATATCGTTTGGAGGTGGCGGGGCCATCGAAGGCGACAAGAATATCGACGTCGCTATCGCTGGTCGCTGTGTTTCGGGCGGTGGAGCCGAATAGCGCCAGCCGGGTCACGCCGAATCGAGTTTGTAGCTCAGGTTTGCTACGGGCGAGTAACTGGAGAGCTTGGTGTTTGTTCATAGTCAAACTCGTCGATTGGTATAGGGCCTTGTGGCTTATATTGCAAAGGAAGGCAGGCGAAATATAACACCTGGTATTTAATAAAGTGGCTTGTGATAACTCACGGCCATAGCTGAGGCCAGATTGTTAATGTTTCGGTCTTACTTTCTCTTTGTGCTGTGTTGTATGCGTGCATTGATGCGAATCTGTCTGGCCGCGTTAAGCGAGTTTCTATATTCGGTCAATAAAAAATAAAAAAGCCACCGCGAGGGGATGGGACTGGAAGAATTTTTGGTGGCGTTTGTTAGTCCGCGTCGCTCTCGGACTTCCTGTCCTTCGCGACAGACGCACATCCTGTGCGCCACCCGGCGCTGTTGTGTTCCACTCACGATGTATCCGCCCAATAAAAAACCCCGCCACTAACGTGGCAGGGTTTCTTTATTGGTGGAGGCGGCGGGAGTCGAACCCGCGTCCGCAAGTCCTCTGCCTTCGGCTCTACATGCTTAGTCGGCCTATTATTTTTAACCGCGTACTGCCCGGCTAACGTGGCGCGTACTGCGGCGATTTCGGTAAGTTTTTAACGAATCCACCCCGAACAAGCTTCATCGCGATCTTGTGAGAGATGACACCTGAGTGTTTCGCCACAACCCTTGGTTTTAAGGCCTCGGGCTGTTGAAACCTGGACGCACAAGCACGGCTCCAGTCAGATGGCAATCTACCGTTTCTTAGGCGGCGAGTGCGTAGTTGTCGTCGTTGGCAACTATAGTTTTGCAGATGGATTTACGAGGTACTCTGCACCTCGGCATGCACCTAAGGTTTTGTAACCCACGTCGAATGCCGTGTCGCCCCCTGTTGAGTGGTGGAAGTGGAAATTAATGTCACGCTATCTCTGACCGCGATGGTCGGCGGTTAGTTCGCGGATTATAAGCGCAATTGAATCGCGGTTGCGCGGTTAACGGTGGGCGATTAGCGGTGAGAGGTTTTGAGAATGCGACTTTTTTCCCGCTGCCAGTCTTTCTTTTTCTGGTCGGCGCGTTTGTCGTGACCCTGTTTGCCTTTGGCCAGGCCGATGGTGAGCTTGGCGCGGCCGCGTTTCCAGTGCAGGTCGAGCGGCACGATGGTGTAGCCCTTGCGGTCTACCAGGCCAACCAGCTGGCTCAGTTCGCGCCGGTTGAGGAGCAGTTTACGGGTGCGCAGGGGATCGGTGGTGACGTGGGTGGAGGCGGTGGTGAGCGGTGGAATGTGGGAGCCAAACAGAAAGGCTTCGCCGTCGCGCAGGATGATGTAACTCTCCTGTAGCTGGGCGTGGCCGGTGCGCAGGCTTTTTACTTCCCACCCCTGGAGAACCATGCCGGCCTCGTAGGTTTCTTCGATAAAATAGTCGTGACGCGCCCGGCGGTTGACGGCAATGCGGTTATCGGGCGTTTTGTTTTTGGTTTTGCTGTTCATCGGGGATGTTGTTCGCCGGACGGTGCTCTGAATGGGGTCAATGTGGGCTGTCTCTTATACACATCTCCGAGCCCACGAGACCTCTCTACATCTCG